>Ga0105046_10013035_pt1 | contig 12881 bp, 8 predicted proteins | sample MAT03_FD_78385 | JGI IMG/M metagenome (GOLD analysis project Ga0105046, IMG submission 78385) | Freshwater microbial communities from Lake Fryxell liftoff mats and glacier meltwater in Antarctica - MAT-03 (megahit assembly) | ecosystem: Environmental > Aquatic > Freshwater > Ice > Liftoff... | reverse complement strand
TCGTTCACCGCGTCCAGCGACACCACGTCGTAACTGTTCGGCGCGGCCGTCTCGGCGACGAACTGTCGGCCGTCGCGGTGGATCGAGCGGATGCCCAGTTTCGGGTTCAGGCCGAGGTGTTCGTAGGCCACTTTCGTCACCACCGGGTCGATCTCCACCACGTCCACGGCCGTCGTCGGTAGCAGAGTGCGGACGGCGCGGGGCAACGTGTACCCGCCGCCGCCGATGACCAGCAGCCGCTGCTCGCCCTTGGTCCGGTCGGCCGCCGCGTACACCGCTTCCAGTTGCACCTGCTCATGACGGTATTTGAAATACGTCGGGTCTTGCAGGTCCACTTCGGAATGGACCAGCCGGTCCAGCATGAGCGTCCCCCGCACCTCCGTCCGCGGGCTGGGCATGGCCCCGACGGCGGCGGCCAGGTCGTCCGGCAGCGGTCCCCACTTCGTCTCCCGTGTGGAATGGACGGTGATGGCGTAGTAGTTGGACTCGGCCACCCGCCCGTCGGCCGCCCGGAACAGCAGCACAAGCCCGCCCAGGAACGCACCGGCGACGGCCGCCCCGATGTACAACATGGCGGCTCCTTCCACACCCGCGCCAGCAGCGTTACCGCCGCGCACGGCAGCAGGGCGGCCAGCAGGACGGTGCCGGTCATGCCGAGGGTGGAGATGAGCAAGAAGCCGGTGGCCAGGGTGCCGGCGATAGCCCCGCTGGTGCTGACGGCGTAAATCCGGCCGGCCGTCCGCCCGGCGGTGGCCACGTCGTGGACGCACAGGCGGATCACCTGCGGGGAGATGGTGCCGAGCAGCGCCATCGGCAGGAAGAACTGGAGAAACGTCAGCCCGAGGACGCGGCGGATGACGCCGGACTCGGCGAACGCGGTCGAGTTCGGCGAGTTCAGCACCGAGTACGCGATGAGGACCATCACCGACAGGACGCCCGCCGCCAGCAGCGACCCGGCCAGCACCACCTGCGGGCGATCCGGCGACCCGCGGCGGTGAACCCGGTCGGCGATCTTTCCGCCCGCCCAGTTGCCCAGGCACGTCCCCGCCAGCATGACGCCGATGACCCCGGTCCAAGTGAACAGCGACACCCCGACGAGCGTGGCCATGATGCGGAACCCGGCCAGTTCCAGAGTCATGCCGGCGAAGCTGCACAGGAACACGACCGCGAATCCGACCGGCAGCGGCAGCGCCGGCCGGGTGCGGCCGTCGGCGAGTGGGGCCGTCGCGGTCGCGGTCGTCGCGGCCGTCCCGCCGCCGACCGCCAGCGCGACCAAGCCGGTCACGGTCAGCAACCCGGCCACCGCGTACACGATGTTGTTGATCGCCATTTCCGGAATGAACACGAACCCGGTCAGGTAGTTCCCCAACAGGCAACCCAGGCTACTCAGGGCGAAGATGGTTCCGGCCACGCTGCCGGTGTGGGCCACGTCCGGCACGCCGAACCGGATCGCCAGCGGGGTGAGCAGGCTGAGGACCGTCGCCACCGGCAGGCAGAGCGCGAACGCCAGCACCGGGATGCGGACGGCCCAGCCCAAGTTCGTGTGCGCGCCGGTCGCGTCCAGGAGCATCGGCAGCGCGACCATCCAAAGAGTGGCCACTACCCCGGTCAGCAGCACCCGCGCCAGCCGGCCGACGGTCGGCAACCGCTCGGACGCCCGCCCGCCGAGGTAGTTCCCCAGCGCGATGCCGGACAGGAACGCGGCGATGACCGCCGTCCACGTTTCCAGGGACGAGCCGACGAACGGCGCGAGCAGTTTGCCGGCGACTAATTGAAGGACGAGTAGCCCGAAGTTCGCCAGGAACACGACCGCGCCGACCCCGAACAGGCGGAGGGCGTAGCGGGGCGTGGGCGGGGAGGCGGGGAGAACAGCGGTGGACATGTGGGGAGGCTCGGCGGACGGTGAGTCGGGAAGGGCAACATAGCTCCCGATCCGGACTCCGGCCAACCGCCGGCACGACTCTCATCGTCACCCCAGGTAGTTGCCGGGTGGGGCCGCGGCGGCCGGCGTGCCCAACACGGCGCGGACCACTTGATCATCTTTAAACGGCTTGAACAAGACGTACTTCAGCCCGTCCTGCCGGCATTTCACCAGCGAATGGGCGGCGTCGTACCCGAACCCGGTGGTGACGGCGATGCGGACGTTCGGCCGGACCTCCCGGATGCGGCAGTAAGTGTCGTACCCGCCCAGGTCCACCGGCCGGACTTCCGTCAACACCGCGTCGTACCCGGCGTCGGCGAGCAGGGCCAACCCCTCGGCGGCGGTGCCGACCGTCTCCGCCTCGGCCCCCATCCGCTCCAGCAGCAGGTGCGCCGAACGGCGGAGCCGTTCGTCCTGTTCGATCACCAGCACCCGCCGGGCGAGCAGCGGCAAGGGCGGAGTCGGGCCGGGAAGGGACGGGGCCTGCTGCGCCACCCGCCGGACACTGTTTTTCACCTGCCGGGCGTTCGACATGACCCGCCGCAGCAGGCGAACCGTCTCCGGGTCGCCGTCCGCCCCGCCGGCGCGGTCGAGCAGCACCGCCGCGCTGGCCAGCACGTCGTCCACCGGCAGGGCGATCTCCCGGCTGACGGCCTCCACGCTCTGGGCGGCGGCCGCGCTCTGCTGGGCGGAGAGCAGGTCCAGCGTGTGCAGGGCCGCGGCGATCTCCTTGCTGAACAGCTCGGTGAATTGCAGGTCGTCCGGCCCGAACCGGTTCGGCTCCGGGCTTTCCACGTTCAGCGTGCCGACCACCTCGTCGGCGTACACGACGGGCACCGTCAGCGAACTCCGCGCGCCGGTCGCCCCGATCAGGTAATGCGGGTCGTTGGCCGTGTCCCGACACAGGTAGCTGGTGCCGCTGAACGCCACGAACCCGGTGACGCCGTTCTTCTCGGGGGAGGCGAACAGCCGTCGGGCGGCGGCCTCCTTCGTCATCCCGTCCTCCAACAACGGGGTCAGTTCGCCGGTCGCCTTGTCCAACAGCCGCACTTCGATGGTGTCGTAGTGCAACAAATCGCGGATGTACCGTCGCAAGTTGTGCTTCAGCAGCGCGACCCGCTCCGTCTCGCTCATCACCGACAGTTGGGACACGTCCAGATCGGCCATGTCGCGGCCGGCCTGGTGCAGGGCGTCGAGCTTCTTCTGCTGCGCCACTTCGGCGGACACGTCGCGGGCCAGCGCGAGCAGCTTCGACACCGCCCCGCCGGTCTCGCGCACCGGGTGAATCTGAATGTCGATGTAACTCGGCTCGAGGTCGCCGAGGCGGTGCAGGCGAATCGTGGACGGCAGCCCCGCGCGGCCGGCGGCGATGGGGTCGGCGGTGGCACTGGCCATGGTCGCCGAGCCGAGGGCGGCGAGCAACTGTTGGCCGAGCGGGTCGGCGGCGCACCACACTTGTAGCACCGGGTTGCACCACGTCACCGCCCCGGACGGGTCGAGCATGGCCATCCCCTTCTCGGCGAAGGTGAGGATGAGGGCGTCGCGGCGGCCGGCGTCGAGGGCGGGGAGGAGGGCCGACGGGTGGGCGACGACGGCGGTGAACGGTTCGGCCTGGAGGGCGTCCAGCGCGGCGTCCGCGTCCGACACGCGAACCGACGCCGGGTCGGCGACCGGGTCGGACGGCCACGCGCCGACGATCAGGGTGCGGGGCGCGACGGCGACAGGAATCGGAGGCGAGTCACTCACGGGGGAATTGTACGACGGCGACAGACTCCCCTCAAGAAAGTTGCCGCGGAAGTTGGGACGGCGGCGGCGGGAAGCTCCACTTGCCCGCCGAGTGGCGTTCGGGGTATCACCCCGTTCCAGCGACCGGAGGCGACTTCCCGTGCGGCCGACACTCCACAACTTGCAAGCCCTTCGCGGCGTCGCCTGCCTGATGGTGTTGGGCATTCACCTCGCCATTTGGGAATCGCACTACGGCATCTCGCGGCCGCTGCTCACCCCGCTGCTGTGGTTCGGGTACGCCGGGGTCGATCTGTTCTTCGTGCTGTCCGGGTTCCTCATCGCCCACACGCAATGGCACGCCGTCGGCACGCCGGCGAAGTTGCCCGGCTACCTGTTCCGCCGGGCGTGGCGAATCTACCCGACGTTCTGGGTGATGATGCTGCTCGCGGTGGTGCTGTTCGAGGCCACCGGGTCCGCGCCGCCGCCCGCCGACGGCGACCGCTTCGGCCGCTGGGCGACGTGGCTGACGCTCTGGCCGCCGAACGCGCCGAACCTGTACATCCCCGTCGCCTGGACACTGCCCTACGAGTTGCTGTTCTACTTCGCGTTCGGGTTGTTGCTGTTGTTGCCCCGGCGGGTCGCGCCGTGGCTGTTCGTCGCCTGGGCGGCGGGCGTGGGAATCGTCGCGGCGACGACCGGTTGGCTGCACCTGTCCGGGTACGCCGTGGTCCGGCACGCGGTCAACCCGCATGTGTGGGAGTTCCTCGCCGGGTGCGGCGTCGCGGGTCTCTTGCGAATGGGCGTCACGCGGTTCGGCCGCGCGGCGGTCGTACTCGGGGTGGTGTGGGCGGCGGTGTGGGTGCCGCAATTCAACACCGCCAAAACGCCCTACGAAATGGGCATGAACCCGCTGCTGCGGGTGTTCGTGTTCGGCCCGGCGGCGGCACTCATCGTCTACGGGATGGTGGCCGTCGAACGCCGAGGCGGGCGGGTGTTACCCCGCTGGCTGCAACGGATCGGCGACGCGTCGTACTCGATTTACCTGTGGCACGCGCCGGTCGGGGCGCTGCTGCACGACTGGTCCGCCAAGTGGTGGGACCACACCCTGTTGCCGCACATCGCCTGGCTGTGGGCGATGACGCTGGCGTGCGTCGGCGGCGGGTTGCTGCTACACCGCTGGGTGGAGAAACCGCTACTGGGGCTGTTCACGCGGAAGCGCAAGGGCACGAAGGAAGTAGTGGTTCTGGCGGGGCGGGTAGAATTGTCATCGCCGGGAGCGTGCGACCGGCTCGCGACGGCTGTCGGAGGGTGAACCGTGGCCAACAGTTGGCAGAGCTACTTTCCGGCCGGTGATTGGGAATCGCAACACTACTGTGTGCGCCTGGACGAGGTGTCGGAAGCCCTCTTCCGCATGGGCGAAGCACCGCTGTGGCCACCGCCCGCGCATGACCTGCTTACCATCCGCGTCACCGTCATTCCCCGGTGGTCCTTCGCCCGATGCGTCCGTGTCGTCGAGGATGGGGCACGCTGTTTATTGAGTGGACGCTCGTTGGACGGCGAGGAGGCCGCTTACGAATTGCGGAAACTCCACCGTGAAGTGGACCGCGTATTGACGACTGATGAGGCGCGGAGTGTGATTCACATGTGGCGGCACTTACGGTTCGAATCGCTCGCCGCGGTTGATCCGGACGATGTGGACGACGACAGTTCAACCGTGATTGAGGCGGTGCGGGCCGGCCGGTATCACGCCGTCCGGCGCGACCGGATCGACTTCGGCGACACCTACGGGGAGTTCAGCGAGTTGCTCCAAAAGCTGGCCGGGTTCGATCCTCCCGGCCCCTTCGAGCCGGATTGACATGTCACGAAGCTGGCGGGATCAGTCTTCAGCCCGAAGGGCTGTCTCCTCCGGCCTGGGAATCGTTGGGGGCAAGGGCTTCGAGCCTGAAAGGCTCGCTCAGGACAAACGAGAGAGCCTTTCAGGCTCCAGGACAAGAGCCACGAAAACCTAGGCCGGAGGCCTGGGCTGGAGGAGACAGCCCTTCGGGCTGAAAACCTCGGCACATATGCCGACGGGGTGAACACTCACTTCCCCTTCTTCGCCGCTTCGCTCAGTTCCAGGCAGGCCCCTTCGAGGTCGCGGTTGCCGGACTCGCGGGCCTTCTCCAACCCCCGCTCGGCGAACCGCAGCGCCTGCGGCCCCTGGCGGGCGGACAGCAACGTTTCCGCCGCCGTCACGATGAACCGCGGCTCGTCCGGGGTGCGGTCGATGAGCGCGTCGAACTCGGCGACGGCCGCGTCGATCTTGCCCGTCTTCGCCAGCAGTTGCGCCTTACGAACGCCGAACTCGTTGGCCCGCTTGCCGTCGTTGTGCGCGGCGTCGTACTCGGCCCCGCCCTCGGCCAACGTCAGCGCCGCCTCGTGGTCGTTGTCGGCCGTGGCCCCCTGGATGGCACACAGGTACAACACGTACCGGTCGGGCTTGGCGGCGTCGGCGGGCTTGGCGATGCCGGCCTTGGCGAAGGCGACGGCCAACTCCCGCGCGTCCAACTTGAGCGCGGCTTTCACCGCCTCCTCGACTTCCGCCGAAGTCAACTCGTCCGCCTTCAGCAACCCCAGGTCGGCGGCGCTCATCGCCCCGAAGTCCTTCTTCGCTGGCGCGGGTGCGGCGTCCGGCGCGGTCGGCGTCGTGGCGGCGCTGGCGGCGCTCGCCAGTTCGGCCGGCGGCGCACCGGACGCCTGCTTCTCGGCCCCCAACTTGTGCCGCAGGCGGTCGAAGTCGTACACGTTCATCGGCACCGCCACTTCGCCCCGCGCCCGCCGGGGGACGGCCCCGACCAGGCAGTCTTGCACGAACTTGATGACGCCGAGCAACTTCTTCCGCATCAACTTGCTGCCGCCGGCGTCCAGCGGGCGGACCCCGCGCAGCGCCTTCAGCGGGCGGTTCACCCAGTCGTTATCGAAGAACCGCTCGGCGTACTCCCGCATCTTCTTCTCGGCGGCGTCCACGTCGGCCACCCGCACCGGGTACGCCAGCGCCTCCTGGACGATGTCCGCGAACTGCCCCGGCCCGGTCCCCTCGACCGGCTCGCCGACGGCCAGTTGCAGGCGGTCGCGGATTTCCTGGACCACCTTCCCGACCGACTCCTTGTTGGCGTGCCACACCCGCATGACGCCGTTGGCGATGTGGACGTTGGCCGTCACGCGGGCGGTGCTGGTGCCGGTGTCGAACAGGTTGGGAAGCTCCTCGCACACCATGCAACCGAAAGACTGTCCGGACTCGTCCGACTGCGCGCCGATCATGCGGTGCGACTGCTCCCACGCCTGGAGCAGGCTCAGCACGGCGTTCGGGTCGCGGATCTGCATGTACGCGCGGTGTTCGACGTAATCCGACTCGGCCTCCATCCCCTGCCCGCACTTGAGGACCTCGGCCAGCGCCGCCGTCTCCTCCGCGCGGGCGTCGTCGTATTCCAGTTCGACGGACTGGTTCAGCGCCTCCAGCGCCGGCCCCTGGTCGCCCAGCCAGGCGCGGACGAGGCCCAGGTTGAACCACGCGGCCGGGTCGGTCGGCACGTCGGCGGTCAGTTGCTCGTACGCGGCGCGGGCGTCGCCGAACCGCGCCTGCGGGGGCACCGTGACCGGCTTGGCGGTCGGGCGGAAGGCGTACCGGTGGCGGGCGCATTCGGGCATCCGCGCGTCGTCCCCGAACAGCCCCTCATACTGCGCCCGCGCCTCCTCGTCGCCGGGCGAGTACCGCACCGCCCGCTCCAGCGCCGCGCGGGCGGCCACCGGCCGGCCGAGCATCAGTTCATTCTGGGCGATCATCTCGTACACCTGGGCGAGTTGCTCGCCCGCCTCCGGCGGGTAGGCGTCGGCCGCCTTGCGGAAGAGCAGCAGCGCCCCGATGATCTCCCCCTCGGACTGCCGGAACATGCCCCGCAGCAGGTGCCCCATGGCGAAGTTCGGGTCCGCCTCGAACGCCTTCGCCACCGCCGCCTCGGCCTCGTCGATCTTCCCCTCGCGGAACAGGACGTGCGCGTAGAAGCCCCACACCTGCGGCTTATTGGGCATCTCCTTGCACGCCCCGCCCAGCACCCGCAGGGCGGACTCCGCCTGCCCCTTCTGGTAAAGCTCAAGCCCTTGCTCGATCTTGTCCCAGTAGGCGGCGCAGCACCACTTGAATTTCTTGCCGCTGCCGCACGGGCAGTTGTCGTAGAGGTTCGGAGAGGCGGCCATGGTGGTGTGGTCTCGGCGTGTATCGGAAGGGGCGGTTGTCCGGGCGAGCCGACCCGGTGACGGGTCGCGTTTCATTCCCGCGTCGTAACTGACGCGGCTCGCCGGGCGGGGGTTAACACCGCGTTCATCCCAGGATAGCGGTTGCCGCGTCGGGCGAAAACGTCGGCCGGCGGTTTGACACCTTCCGCCGATGACCTAGGGTTGGGCGAATCCGTGACCGGCCGCGACTGTAAACGCCGTCCGACCCGCCCCGCGGCCCGACCGGTCCCGGCGTGGCGCGACACGATCCCCTAGGGTGTTGAACCGATGGTAACGAACGATCTGGGCGCGTGCGAGTGGTTCGTCTGGGACCTCCGCCGTAGCTCGCTCATCGACCGCGGGCAACTGGACCAACTGGTGTCCGAGTTCCTGAAGCGGAACCCCCGCGCGGAAGCGCCGGCGCTGGCCGAGTACCTGGTGAAGCAACGGACGCTGACCGAGTTCCAGGCCGAGCGCATCTTGAACGGCAAGTCGGCCGGGCTGGTGCTGGGGCCGTATGTCCTGATGGACGCCATCGGCCAGGGCAGCATGGGGCAGGTGTTCCGGGCCAGCTCGAAGAACGACGCCGGCGAGTACGCGGTGAAGGTGCTGCCGCGCCGGAGCATGTGGAACGTGCGGCTGGCCCGCCGGCAGGTGCGGAGTTTCGGCCAGTTCAGCCACGAGGCGGTGATCCCGTTCGTGGACGTGGGCACCGCCGGCCCACTGCACTACCTGGTGTGGCCGTTGGCCGAGGGGCAGACGCTCGAGGCGATGGTGCAGCAGAACGGCCGGCTGTCGTCCGAGCAGACGGCGATGATCGGGGCGCAGATATCGCAGGGCATCCACGCCGCCCACACGAACGGCATCTTCCACGGCCTGATTAAGCCGTCGAACGTGATGGTCGGGTCGGACGGACAGGCGCGGCTGTTGGACTTCGGCATCGGCTCGCTGTTGGTGGAAAACGAGGGCGAATCGCTGGTGGACACCATGTCCACGGCGAACACCCTGACGAGCGGGCTGGACTGCACCAGCCCGGAGAGCGTCATGGACCCGACCAACCGCACACCGGCCGGCGACCAGTACAGCCTGGGCTGTTCCCTGTACTTCTGCCTGACCGGGCGGGTGCCGTTCCCGGAGGGGTCGGCGGTCGAGAAGATGATGGCCCACCAGACGAAGCAGCCGACCTCCGTCCGCGAGTTCGCCCCGGAGTGCCCGGACGGGTTCGAGGCGGTGATCGGCCGGCTGATGGCGAAGAAGCCGGAGGACCGGTATCAAGGGATGGACGAAGTGGTCGAGGCGCTGGAGCCGTACCTGGGCGAGCTGGCCGGCGCGGCCGCCGCGACGGAAGCGGCTCACGCGGCCGTCGGGTCCGGGTCGCGCGGCGGTCTCGGCAGCAGCCAGCGGGCGGGCTTGTCGGCCGCTCCGCCGGCCAAGGCGAGCGGCTCGCGCTTCTCCGCCCCGCCGCCGGCCCAGACGCCCCCGCCGCGCACCGCCCGCCCGAACTCCCCCCCGGCCCGGTTCGTGGCCCCGCAACCGACGCCGGCCCCCGCCCCGTCGCCGCTGCCGGCCCGCGCCGCCGTACCCGGCCGCGCCAGCATGACGAAGTTCAGCCCGCCGGAAATGGAAGAGCCGATGGAACTGGAACTGACGCCGGCCCCGGTGCCTCAGAAGGCCAAGCCCAAGGCGTTCGACCCGAGCAAGCGGTCGGCCAGTTGGGTGGGGGCGCAGCCGACCGAGCCGAAGAAGTCGTCGGTCGGCATGATCGGACTGGTCGCCGCCGCCTCCGCCCTCGCCGGGCTGGTGTTCCTGGGCGTGAAGTTGCTCGTGCTGAAGTAATGATCCGATGCGGGCGAACGGCGCGGCATCAGCCCGCCGGTGAAAAACACCGGCGGGCTGACGCCGCGCCGTTCGCCAGGAAGATCACTTCTTCCCCTTCGGAGCGTTCGCCAGGAAAATCACTCCTTCCCGTTCGGGCTGGCGGCGGTCTTCGTCAGATCGACGACGGCCCCGCAGTTGAACACCGCGAACCGGGAGTCCGGCGTCAGTATGAAGTGCCCGCCGGTGGGGGTGCCATCGACGGCGGTACCGGAGGACACCTTCGTGAAGGTCGCCTTCTCGCCGACGCCGGCCACGGCCATGACCAGTAGGCCGTTCTGCTTCGCCCCGGCGCTGGCGACGGCCCGCTTGCCGTCGGGCGTCACTCGCAGGTACGAGAAGCCGGCGAACGGGATGTCCTTGGGCGTCACTTCGACCGTCTCCGGCCCGCCCTCGGTGTACCCGTACACCTTCGACTTGCCGTCCGTCAGCGTCAGCGCCAGGATGCCGTCGCCGCCGAAGGTCAGGTCCTTGGCCGGGGACGGGATCGGGATCAGTTTGGACTTCTTCCAGGCGATGGTGTCCACCGTCAGCAGGTTGAACGTCGTGCCCGGCGTGGGCGGGCCGACGGTCGTCTCGGAAGTCACGAGGGTCTTGCCGGCCGGCGCGACGCGCAGGCCGTCGAGCGGCTCGCGGGAAAGCAGCGGGTTGCCCGCGACTTCGTTTTTGGTCAGGTCGATTTTGTACAGCTTGCCCGTCGCGGGGCGGGGCGGTTGGCCGCGGATCGGCGTCGGGATGACCACCGCCGAGGCGTAGGCGAAGCCGCCGAGCGGATCGACCTCCAACCCGGTGATCGGTTGCGCGACGGTGATTTTCGCCAGCGGCTTGAGTTCTTCCGCCTCGCCGTATCCGCCCGCCGTGATCTTGTTGAGGTCGAAGATCTGCAAGTCGGAGGTCCAACTCGCCGCCTCGCGCTGGTCCAGAGTCGGGTTGTACTTGCTGATGACGGAGCAAATCAGTTTCCCGCTCGTCGGGTCGGCGGCGGCGCGGTTCACCGGCAGCGGCAGGTTGTAAGTCGCTTTCAGTTTGAAGTCCGGGTAGCTGTATCGGCGCAGCACCCCGCCGGGGTTGGCCGCCGCCGGGTTGCGGGCACCGAGCAGGAGGATTTCCTTCTTGTTCGGCAACGCCACGGCCGCCCAGAACGGCGTCACCTTGCCGGGCGAGGCGAACTCGCCGTCCCCCACTTCCACCGCGCCGGGTCCAGGACCAGCTACCGCGCCGCCGCCCATGCGGAAGCCGGCGAAGAAGGCGCGGGCCTTGAGCAACACTTCCCGTTCCGGCGTGTCCCGCCCTTTCGGTTGCACCCGCACCATCGCGATCACGCCCGTCTGGCGGTTGATGACCACGCGGCTACGGATCAACTCGCCGAACCCCTCCTGGGTGTACTCCTCGCCGGTCATCCCGTTCCACGTGACGGGCTTGGGGCCGTCCTTGATCTTGTCGCGGCCGAGCATCTCCTTGGCCGTCACGTCCGGGTCGTTCTTCGGCCCCAACTGGACGATGTACACGTGGCACTTCACCGTGTCGTCCTCGCACGAGTAGTGCTTGCCCTTCGGCTTGTCGAACCCGAACCCGACGGTGTGGTCCACGTCGTTCGTGCCGCGCGGCCCGGTGGCGGTGAAGCCGAGGGTGCGGGGCAGCGGCTGCCAACTCGAATCGCTGGCGACGGCCGGAGCCTTCGCCGGGTCGAAGGTGATTTTCAGCGAATCAAGGAACTTCTTGCCGCGTTCCGGGGCGGACTCTCCCGGTCTCGCGCCAAACTTGGCCGCCGCGACGAGCGTGTAGACTCGGTACCCGACGCTCACGGTGGCGGCCAGGCCCGTGTCGTTCCCTTGCCGGATGGTCCACAACTGGCCCGGCTTTCCGCCCACTTGGGCGTCCGCCGCGCCGGCCGGCTTCCACGGGAACGGCAGGAGCGCCTCCAGGAACTTGTTCGGGATGTAGTCCGACTCGTCGGCGAAGTCGTGGTAATACAGGCGGTAGGTGTGCCCCTCGTCGGTCGTCTCGAACAGCTTCCCGGCCGCGTGATACTTGCGGTCGATGTTGCCGACGTGCCGCTCGCCTTTCGCCTTCGCCCCGCCGGGCAGTTCCACCGTGAACCCGTCGTCGGCCGTCGTCGGCACCGCCTCGAACGGCGTCGCCGGCGGCTTCGGCGGCGGTTGCGGTCCAGGGCCGGGGCCGGGGTCCACCTCACCGACAGTCCCGATGGGGTGCGTCACTTTGATGTTCGCCATGAACTTGTTCAACTTCTCCTCGGCGGCGGAGCGGGGGGGCACGTCGCCGGTGAAGCGGAAGAAGAACAGCCGGAATTCCGTCAGGTGGACCCACACCTTCGATGGCACCGGCCCGCCGTCGAACAGGAACTCGGTGAAGGCGCGGCCGTTGATCCGACGCGGCCCGACCACCCGCCCGCCGTTCAACTGAAACGCCTCGCGGGGGTAAAGGATGAGTTGGCGATATTGCGCGATGGCCGGTCGATCCAGGTAGCCGCCGGCGACGCCGATGCCGCCCAATTCCTTGCCCGTCCACACTTTGCCGGTCAGCCCTTGCGCGGCGGTCGGCCCTTCGCCGCGGCCGGCCGTCGGGGCCAGGAAGGTGAACCCGTCGGCCGTCTGCACCGTGTCCCACCCGTCGGGGATGGCCGGGCCGGGCTTGATCCCGCCGCCGCCGGGCACCGGCAACGGATTCGGGTTGAAGGGTCCGGGAATGACCCCCTGCGGCGGGTTGTTCTCCACCACGGCCGGCGCGTCGCCCCCTTGCGTGAGGAAGTACACGCCGACGCCGATGCCGGCCAGGAGCAGCACGCCGACGCCGAGGATCACGACCAGCAGCCCGTTGCCGCCCGCTGCCGGCTCGTTCTCGTCGTCCTCGTCGTCCCGGTCTTCGTCGCGCCGGCGGCGCGGGCGGGCGTCTTCGTCGGCGTCGTCCCCGCGCTGGCGGAACCCGGTCCGCCCCTTCGGCTTTCCCGTTTCCGGCGCGGCCATCGGGGCGACGGTCGGAATGGCGGTCGCGGTCTTCCGCACCGGGGCGGTGACGACCTCGGCTTCGACCACGTCGTCATCGTCATCAGCGGGCGGCCTCGGCCTGGGCGGGATCGGCTTCAGCACCG
>Ga0105046_10013034_pt1 | contig 12881 bp, 10 predicted proteins | sample MAT03_FD_78385 | JGI IMG/M metagenome (GOLD analysis project Ga0105046, IMG submission 78385) | Freshwater microbial communities from Lake Fryxell liftoff mats and glacier meltwater in Antarctica - MAT-03 (megahit assembly) | ecosystem: Environmental > Aquatic > Freshwater > Ice > Liftoff... | reverse complement strand
TTTCCATTCGTCGGTTCGCCGCGCTTCATCGACCGGCTTGAGACCGGCCGCTGCGGGAGACTGCGTCGATTTGGAATCGGCGGTTTGCGCTTCGGGTAGCAGCGGACTTTGGTCTTCGGTGATCGCGCCGCGCCCGCGCTCCTTCGGGCCGCGGTCCGGCCCGCGCGGCTTCGGACCGCCATCCGTACAGACGAACGATTCGAAATCGAACTGCGACGCCGCGACCCAAGCTTTCAACGGCTCGGGGGACGACTCCAAAATGTAGTCGACCCAAAGTTCTAGCGGGCGGAAGGCATCCTCGGCCATCGACTCGGGCGCGAATTCCCCATCGGCGAGCGGCGCGAGCCAGACGACGCGATCCGGGTCGCTCGCCAACAGAGTTCGCACGGCATCGCGCCGCAGTTGCGGATGCAACCGCGACCCGGTCGGGACGAACAGATTCGCCAGTTTGAAATACGGTTTGTAGCCCACGGCATCCGTCAGTGCGACCACTGGCGGGGGCAACTTGGACGGACTGAGCCGTAAGACGATGACGCTCTCGCCCGCGGCGTCCGGTTCGCCCACCGCGAACCGCAGGCGCTGCAACAACCGGTCGTCGGCATCGCGCACGAACTCGTCGAGCCGTTCGACGGCGCGGCTGCGCAACACCCAGAATTCGGGCGACTCGGCCGCATTGCCCGGCGCCAATTTCAACGGCACGGTCAACCGATCCGGCGTCGGCACCGGTTGCCAATCGACGGGCGCCGACCCGAGGGGAAACTGCAAAGCACCGTAGATATCGGCGTACGGCGGATTGTCGAGGTACGTCCAGTTTCGGCCGGTGCGGATCAGCAGCGTTTGATCGTCGGGCAACTGGATGCGGTTGGCGACGGGGTGGTGGTGGCCGATCTGAACCCAAACGCGGGGAGCTTGTTCGACGAACGCCATGAGCGGGCGCGAAGACCCGGCCAGCGACGGGTCGAGCGCGCGCAGTACCGTGTAGTACGGCGGCCCGACGACGCGGAGCAACACGCGTGGAACCCCGTCGATTTCGAACCAACAGTAGCTCTGGCGGTCGTTCCCCAAGCGCAGCATTTCGCCGACCAACTGGGGTAGTTGAGCCGGGTCGGGCACTTCGAACACGATCGGGGCTTGCGTGGACAGAGACGGGGTTTCGTCCGGCTCCGCGTCGAGCGCCTGCAACCAGCAGGTCAAGTCTTCGACCGGTGCGGGGATCGCCTTCGCGGAAGTCACTCCTAAGCGACCGAGTTCTTCCGCGGCCTTTTTAGGTAGCTTGCCTTCGGATTCGACGAAGATGCGGCCGTCGGCGCTGAAGTGCACCCGCGCCGGCGCGAGCGTGAGCGCGGCGGGTAAGATGGTGCCGGTCGCCGCGAGGTGGAAGGTGTCGAAATCGGGGAAACAGAGGATCATGTCAACTGCGCCCTTGAGCGTTCTTTTCGCGCTCGGCCTCGCCCGGCTCGTTGGTGGCCTTCGGCTCCAAGGCCCCTTCCCGCTCGATCACGATGTCGCCCAAATCTTCGGCTTTCATGCCCTTCCCTACCAGTTTCTCGACGATCCGCTTGTGCAATTGCTCGTGCTCGATCGGCAGCGAATCGGGATCCGATTCCAGCTTGACGACGATGTTCTGCTTCCCGGTCTTCGGGTCGCGCCGCAGGAGGATGAGGACTTCGGCCATGGGTCTCTCACTGGGAAAACAGAACTGACCTTCGAAGCGCCGGTCTGGCTTGGGTAAACCGGCCCTTTGAATCAGACCCAGACCGTCGCGCCGGTCTAAGTGAGTCATTGGAACTCACCGGCATACTTCGTCCGCACGGCTTCGATGATCTCGTTGATGCGGGTCGATTCGAGCGTCTTGATGCGCATCAATTCGTCGCGGACGCTTTCGAGCTCCGCGCGATGGTCGGTCAGAATCTTCGCGGCCCGCGCTTGGGCTTCGACGATGATCGTATTCACCTGCCGGTCGATGGCTTCGGCGGTGCTGCCGGAGATCACTTCGCGGTCGCCTTTTTCATCGCGGTAAACCCGCAGCGACGCTTGCAACCCGGACATCCCGCAAGTCTCGACGATCATCATCGCCAGTTGCGTGGCGCGGAATAAGTCGCCCTGCGGATTGCCGAAGGCGCTCGCCCCGGTCGAAACATCGCCGATGAGCAAGCGCTCGGCTTCGATGCCTCCGTACAGGACGCAGAGCCGGTCGAAGAGTTCGCTGCGCGAATAGCCGACCTTGCGGGTGTCGTCTTTTTTGTAGCCGGTATAGAAGGGCGCCCACGGCATCTCGGATTGGATCGTGACGCGTTCCGGGGCCGGATGGTGCGGGCAGAAGAGCGACACGACGAAGTGCCCGCCTTCATGGGTCGCCACCAGCACCGAGTCCTTATCGCTGAGGTCGATCTTCTCTTCGTACTCGTTGAAGCCGCGCTCGATTTCTTTCTGCGTCGTCGGCCCGACGATGTTGTCTCGTAAGCGGACGCGGGCCACCGAGCGGCAGAGCGCGTTCAAATGGTCCCCGCTGAACGAGGTGCCGGTGCTAGACATGAAGTTCTCGCCGGTGCGGCGCACGGCGTAGTCCACGGCTTCGTCGGTGAAGTCGAGCTTCATCTTCTTGTCGTAGATCTTCAAAATCTCTTTGCGGTCGGTGTCGTCCGGATAGGGGATGTGCAGGTGGAACTCGAAGCGACCGGGCCGCAGCAGCGCGGGGTCGAGCGATTCCACGAAGTTCGTCGTACCGACGACAAAGACGAGTTCCTCTTTGTGGAAGCCGTCCATTTCCGTGAGTAGTTGGTTGACCATCGAATGTTCGACGCCGGAGCCAGAGTAGCTGCCGCGGCGGGTGGCGAAGGAATCGAGTTCGTCGAAGACGATGATGGCCGGGGCCGATTGGCGGGCTTTGTGGAAGACCATGCGCAGGTTTTCTTCGGACTCGCCGACCCACTTCGACTTCAACTCCGGCCCGGAGACGACGGTGATCGCCGCACCGATGGCGGTGGCGATGGCCTTGGCGAAGTAGGTTTTGCCGGTGCCGGGCGGGCCCCAGAAAATCATGCCGCGGGGTATGAGTTCTTCGAGGCGGGCAATGTCGTCCGGGTTCGTGGAGGCGTCGCGTTTCTCGAGCACGTCGAGGATTTCTTGGCGGAGTTGTTTCTTCGTCTTGGCGTAACCGCCGATGTCGCGGTCGAGGCTGACGTCCGGAATTTCCAGAGCGCCACTCAGGGTCGCTTGGCGAAGTTGCAGGTACGCCTTCTTGGGGTCGGCCGGGTAATCTTCGCCTTCGAGGGTCGAGAGCAATTTCCGCAGCCGCACGGCGTTCAAACCCGAGACGTATTTGTAAAGTTGCCAAGGGTTGAAGGTCTTGCCGAACTTGCGGGACTCGCGCTGCGTGACGATCTTTTTCAACGCTGTGCGGTTCAACCCGAGGATGCTGACCCGGTGTGGGAAGAGATTCTCGATGACTTTGGGCAAGGGGAAGGAAGGATCTTTGAAGCCGAGCCAGACGAGGTCGGGATTCTCGTAAAGCAGCGGGATGACTTCGCGCGATTCGCCGGTGAGGCCGCCGGTGTTCGTGGTCAGCAGATCCAAGTGGGGCAGCACGACGACGCGTTTTTCCACGGCCCCGCGCACCGCTTCGCGCAGTTGCGAGATCATCGTTCCGATCAGGCCCATCGGCGCGGCCCCGGCGTTCGACGCTTCCGCTTCGCGCGGCCGACCGTCGAGGTAGATGCACTTGAGGTTGCGCTCGCGGAGGCGGGTGCGGATGCTCATGAACAGGAACGGGGCCAATTCCTTATCGCACTCCACGAGGCTGGGCAGACCGCGAACGATGTTCCCCGCGATGTCGGCGAGTTCTGTAGCGTAGGCCGCTTCGACGGCCTGCTGCAGGTCGAGCGACGAGGGGAGTTCGGTTTCGGCGGTCAGGATCGACATGTTGAATCGGGTTCCGAGTGTAGTAGGTCACGCTCCGCGTGACGCCATATCCGCATGCTGGAAGGAGTGGGTGTCACGCGGTGCGCGACCTACACCTCGATCTTAATCGTCAGCGAGCCGGTCTCTTCGTCTTCGGTCAGTTCCTTGATGTTGCCGAGTTGCCGGGCTTTCTGCTTCAGCGCTTCGCGGGTGACTTTGTTCACGACCTCGCTCAGTTCCGGTTGCAAATCGCAGAGTTTCTCTTCGAGTTCCGCAGTCGCTTGGCCCTGCAATCGCTCCGATTCGTGCTCGGCTTTCTTGTCGAGATCCTCGTCGATCTGCTTTTTCAATCGCTCGCGCAACTCTTGTTGAGCCGGGCCGACGTCGTCGTAGCCGAAGGTCTCGCGCTTCGATTCCAGCACCACTTCTTCGCCGACTTGGGACTTCACCGAGACCTCGAAGGTCTTCGGATTCACCGTGACCGTGGTGTTGCCATCGGAGCGTGCGAGCGTGCCATCCGGGTTCTCGGTGTAGCCCTTTTTGAGCAATTCTTGCTTCAACAACTCGGCCATCACTTCGGGTGGCAGTATCTCGAGCACTTCGAGCTGCGTGCAGATCTCGTCCGCGCCTTTCAGCTCGCGGGTCGAGGATTCTTTCACGGTGATGCGATACGCCCGACTCATTCTCAACTCCTGCGTGAGTGCTCAGTGGTCAGTAGTTAGAGATCATTATCAGACACCCGATTTTCTGATCTGAACACTGGCCACTGACCACTCACCCTGTTCTCAGCGGATCCAATCTTTCGACCAAGCCTCTAGCTTTGGCCGCCAGGCCGTCGCCCCCGGCCTGTTCCCAGTCCGCTTTCCAAAGTTGGCTCGCGGCGTAGCCCTCTTCATAATAGCCGACGTTTCGGGCTTGTCGTTCCCAGCCTTGCAGGGTTTCGAGTTGCCTCGGGAAGGCGAGGGCCGCCCTTTGCGTTTCAATCCGATCCGTCAACCGCGCCGGCCCCTGCCCTTGCAACCCGCCCGTCCAGAAACCGAGGCCGAGTTCGGGCGGCGCGAGCAGTATCGAATTCGCCGCCATCACGAAGCGGGCCAGATCCGGCCGCCGGGCCTCGTTCGCGGCTTTCAAATACGCTCGCATGGTGTCGAACTCGGCTTGGCCCTGTAGGCGCATCCGTTTCCAATCGCCGATCTGCCCCTTCGCCCGTTCCGAGCGGATCCAGCGCTGGGCCAACACCGGCTGCAAACATTCGAGAATGGCGACCCGCGGGCCGGTGAAGCAACCGGTGAAGTCGGGCACGGCGATGGAACCGGGCGCCGCGAAGTCCCCGGCGTACGCGAGTCGCACCAAGGGATTGTCGCGGAAGCAGCGTTTTTCCGAGAGGATCAGCGCCACTTCCGGCTCGGATTTCAACTGGTCGTACGCCATCAAAAAGAAAAGTTCGTCGGCCGGGGTCAAGCCACCGTGGGCATCCCAGCGATCCGCGGTATCCGTCGGCTTCTCCGCCGTCAACCAGAGCAGAAACGCCAACGGGCTCGGGCCGAAGGCGAGCGCCCGCTCCTCCAACGGCAGGCGCTCCCAGACCCGCCCTTCGGTCGGTCGGTGTTCGACCAAGAATCGTTCGCGGCGCCAACCGCCCGACTTGGCGAGGTGGAGTACTCCCGCTTTGGCCAAGGTGTCCCGGGCGATGCGGACGCAAACCTTGCTGAGGCACGGCGGCGCGGGCAGCTTCGCGTAAACCAAGCTCATCGCTTGATCCGCCGGCATCTGGCCCACGAGGAAGCGCAGGATCCGCAGCAGGTTGTACTCGAAGCGCGACACGGCCGGGGGGCCGCTCGGCGGCGGTGCGTCGGTGCCGATGGTCATTTCCGCTTCCACCCCTTCCACAATCCCAGCGCGGATTTCGCCGGGAAGCCGTTGACGATCACCTCGGCCCCGCGGACGCGGATTTCGAGCGTGTTCGGCCGCTTCCAACAGGGGTCGTCCGCATGATACCGCGGCGTGAGGAAATGGATGCGCTGATTGGTCGAACCGATCCAGCGCCGGGCGCTATCGGGCCGTTCGCGCTCGTACGGCCCATCGACGAGAATGTCGATGTTGGCAAGGAGTTCCGCCGTCGGGGGGTCAGTCTTCGCTTGCAGATCTTCCAGCAGATAGCCTGTGAACACCATCACCGACAATCCGAGCGATTTGGCGATTCCCGCGAGTGCGGCCGCGCCATCGGCATGGGCGAACGGTTCGCCGCCCAACAGCGTGATCCCTTCGATCCCCGTCGTTTGTTGCAGTTGCTCGGCGATATCCTCCAGCGGCATCGCGGTGCCACCGTCGAAAGGCAGGTACTCCGGATTGCAGCAGCCGGGGCAGCGCAGCGGGCAACCTTGGAACCAGAGCGCGAACCGGCAACCCGGCCCTTCGGCTTCCGTGTGCGGGACGATCGACGCGATTCGCAGATTCATACGGGGGATTATACGCGCTCGCCTTGTTCGTAGCATAACGTCTCACTCCCGAGGTCTGGCATGGCGAACTCCCCGCGCGCCCGTTGGTTGGCCCTCATCGCCGCACTGCTCGGCTGGATGTTCGACGGCCTCGAGATGGGCCTCTTCCCGCTCGTCGGCCGCAAATCGCTCACCGAACTGCTGGGGCCCGAAGGGTCGGCCGACATTGGCGTCTGGTTCTCGGTCATCAACGCCGGGTTTCTCATCGGCGCGGCCACCGGCGGCGTGCTTTTCGGCTGGCTCGGGGATCGCATCGGCCGCGTTCGCGCCATGACCTTCAGCGTGCTGGTGTACGCCGGCTGCTCCGGGTTGTGCGCGTTCGTCGTGGCCCCGTGGCAACTCGCGGCGCTGCGTTTCAGCGGGGCGTTGGGCATGGGGGGCGAGTGGGCGCTCGGCGTCGCGCTCGTCATGGAGATGTGGCCGAATGCGTCGCGCGGATGGCTCGCCGGGGTCATCGGCGCCTTCGGCAACCTCGGCTACTTACTGCTGGCCGTGGTCGCGCTCGGCATCAATCAAATCGGCCCGTCGATCCCCGGCTGGCTCGACGCCGTCGGCATTTCGAACGAGATCTCATCGAAACTCACGCGGAATGGCAACTGGCGATTGCTGATGCTCGTCGGGGCGGTGCCGTCGCTGCTGACGCTGTTCCTGCGCTTGTTCGTTCCCGAGTCGGCGGCGTGGCTCGCCGAGAAAAGAAAGGGCCTGCCGTCGAAGTGGGCGAGTTCGGATTTGCTCGTGGTGCTCGCCGGGGCGTGCGTGGGTGCCGGGGTGTTGGCGCTCTGGGTGCTCGATGCCGGGTGGGTCGTGAAGATCGCGGGGACATTGGTCGGGCTGGCGATCATCGCCGTGTGCTACCTGTTCCCAGCCCGGCAATTTTTGAAGCGCTCCGGCGAAACCGCGCTCGAACGCCGGCACACCCTCGGGCGGATGCTCCTCGCGGCGGCGCTCAGCGGCGTCCCGCTGTTGGCGACGTGGGGCGGGGTGATGTGGGTCTACAATTTCGTCGATACCCTCACGACGGACGCCGACGCCCGGCCGATGACGCAAGCCGCCTCCGCGTTCGGGGCCGCCATCGGCAGCGTCTTGGCGGCGCTGTTGGGGGAACGCATCGGCCGTCGGCCGGCCTACGCTACGCTCTGCGTCCTCTCGGCGATCGCACTCTACAGCTTCTACAGTTTCAACACGCAGTTCGATTGGGTTTTCGTCTTCACGGCCGGCATCGTCGGCTTGGTCACGGCGTCGTTCTACGGCTGGTTGCCGCTCTATTTGCCGGAGTTGTTCCGCACCCGCATCCGCGCGACGGGGCAAGGCTTCGGCTACAATTTCGGGAGGATCTTGGCGTCGATTGGTTCGCTGCAAACGGGCGCGTTGTTGAAAGCCTTCGACAACGATTACGCCTTGGCCTGTTCGGTCGCGGCCGGGGTCTACGTCATCGGCTTCGTGCTGATCTGGTTCGCCCCGGAGACGAAGGGGAAGCCGCTGCCGGAGTGACGCGGTATCGATCCGAGCGGTGGTCAGCCCTCCGAGGAATCGAACCGTACCCAGTGTTGTTTCCTCGGAAGGCTGACGCCTACCGCTCAGGTAGAATGATTCCTATGCTCGATCTCCTCGGCTTCACCGATCCCGCAAATCCGTTCCACCTCCATCACATGGGGTTGGCTTTGGAAGAAGCGGCGCTCGCCGAGGATGAAGACGAAGTGCCCGTCGGTGCGATCATCGTGTCGCTCGACCGGCAAGAGGTGATCGCCTCGGCCCACAACCAGCGAGAGCAACTGCAAGATCCCACGGCACATGCCGAGATCGTAGCGATCACCCAAGCCGCGGCGGCGCTCAAATCGTGGCGGCTCGAGAAGTGCATTTTGTACGTCACGCTGGAACCCTGCCCGATGTGCGCCGGGGCGATTGTGCAGGCCCGTTTGCCGGTGGTCGTTTACGGCGCGTCCGACCCGAAATCGGGGGCCTGCCATACGCTGTTTCAGATCACGAACGACGCGCGTTTGAACCACCGTTGCCAAGTCGTGGCGGGCGTCGAAGCCGAGCGTTGCGCGGCAATCCTCTCGGGCTTTTTCGCGAAGAAGCGGGCGCTCGGAAAAAAGTGAGCGCGGCGAGACCGGCACAATCGGCACGCCCGGTGCCAACGCCGTCGCGGGCTGCGCGTTCCGAACTACGGGGCTATCGCAACCCACCGCAGGGGTGGTATGCTCAGGATGAGTTGGAGTCCGGCTACTCGGAGTGCACCATGCGGATGTTCCTCGCGCTGGCGGTGGCTTTTGCGGCGGCATCAGTCGCGCTCGCCCAACCGAAGTCGACCTTCTCGCGGGCGCTGCCGCCTGCGAAGGACGCCCTCGAACGCTTGAATTTGAAGAGCGATTGGTCGATCTACGTCCCCGTCGGCGGCCAGTCGGACGGTTTGGCCAAGGTGCAAATCCTCGACGAATTCCAAGTCGCGGTGCAGACCAAAGCGGGGTTGCTCGTCGTCGTCGATGCGTCCACGGGTCGCCAAGTCTGGAAATTCAAGTACGCGGGTTCGTACAGCAGCGGCTTCGGCGTCGCCGTGAACGAGAAATATTTGTTCGCCGTCAACGTCGCCAAACTCTACTGCTTTCAACGGTATACCGGGTTGCTCGAATTCGAATTCGACCTCCCGGAAGCCCCGGCCACCGGGCCGGTCGCCAGCGCCCAACGCGTTTACATCTCGCTCACCGGCGCCAAGCTGATGGCCTTCGACTTGCCCTTCGAATTGCAGATTGCTCCGGAACGCGTCGTCAAGAAGGTGGGCCTGACGCCGGATAACAGCGTCGCCCGCAACCCCGTCGATACGGTCGCGGATCGCTACGGTAACCGAACCAACCCGCGCACCATCGCCGACGAGGAATTCGAGCCGGCCAACATTCCGCCGAATTATTTCGATTCGGGCCTCGGCATGACGCCGGAGACGAACAAATCCCCCTCGCTGACCATTCTGCCCAGCGTCACACAGGCCTCGAGATTCGGATTCAACCGGGTCGAGTCTCTGTCGATTTTGAAATCGCTCCGGCAGCCGTATCGGCTCAACCCGGACTATCTCACGTACAACCAATATTCGCCGTCGATCGCGGTCTTGCCGCCGTCGGTGGCGCGGGCCTACGAGTTGGCGAATCTACGGCCGCAAGGGGTGAAGCCCCAGCTGGCTTGGACCGTCGGAACCAAGCAGAAGATCGCCTATGAACCCGTCTTGGTCGAGCCGAAATCGCAGCTAACCGCGCCGCGCGTTTGGATCACCCAGAACGGTAAAAACTTCTCCGCCGTGTCCCAGAGTACGGGGAATACGGAAGTCTCCGGGACGTTCAACGACGAACCGACGGGCCCTCTCGTCGGGCCGTTCGCCTATGGCAAAGACGCTCTACTCGGTTTCGTCGCACTGTCCGACGGTCAACTTTTGGGTATCGACCTCACCGGCGGCTCGTCCGGCCTTCCCCGCTATGAATGGAAGGCCAACGTCGGCGGCTACCTGGATCACACGCCGATCGCCACGAAAGACTCTGTGTACGTCTCGGGCGATCACTCGGGTGTCGCCAAGGTCGATGTCGCCTCCGGGGACGTCACTTGGCGCACGGAAGCCAACGCGGATCGCATCTTGGCAGTCAACAACGAATTCGTCTACGTGCTCAGCCGCCGCGGGGAGCTGCTGGTTTACGCCAAGGATCGCGTCCACGACACGCAAAGCAAACGGGCGAAGCCGCTCACCAGCCTCGACGTGGCGAGCTTCAACGTGCCGATCGCCAACGCCACGACCGACCGCATCTTGCTGGGGGCCGACAACGGTTTGATCGTCTGCCTGCGCGACGCGAGCGCCAAGTACGCCAAGCCGGCCAAGATCTCCCCGCAAGATAAATTGCCGCCGCCGGTGGTGAAGCCCGTAGTCAAACCGGGCGAACCGGTGCCCCCGCCGAAGAATTGATGGGGACGATGGCGCGATTCGGTTTCCTCGCCGGCCTCGGCGTCATTTTCGGCTTCCCGCTCGTCGCGCTGTTTTCGCAACACCTCGCGCGGGGATCGTTCCAACTTGTTTGGGCCGATCCCGCCCCCTTCGGCCGATTGCTAATCAACACGCTCGTACTCATCGCCATCGTCGTCGGCTTCGCCGTGCCTTGCGGCACGGCGTGCGCTTTTCTCGCATCGCGCCGGCCGATCCGCGGCCAACGCTGGTTGGCGACGGGTGTGCTCGCCGCGCTCTTCGTGCCGTTGCCGGTGTGGGCCGTGAGCTGGCAGATCATCTTCGGCGAATGGCTGCCGCCGCTGACGCTCGAACCGGGCGAGACCGCTTGGCGACCATGGCGACTGGGAATGCTGCCCGCCGCCTGGATTCACGCCGTCGCGGCGCTGCCGTGGGTGATCGCCATCGTCTGGCTCGTACTGCGCACCGCTGAGCCCGCACTCGAAGACGAAGCCCGGCAGACGGGCGGGCCGCGCGGCCTGTTCCGGTGGGTGATCGCGCCGCGAATGGCGTGGGGCGTGGCGTTGGCGTCGGCGGTGGTCGGACTGCAAGCCGGCACGGAGATCTCGGTGACCGATGCGATGATGGTCCGCACGTTCGCCGAGGAAGTCTACACGCAGATGGTCGTCCGCAGTTCGGGTTTAGGCCCGGCCATCGCCGCCACCGTACCCGTCTGGCTCGGGGCGGCCTTACTCGCGGGTGCGATCGCGCGGATGAGCTTGCGCCGATTCGGTACGTCGTCGATCGGTATCGCATTTGTGCCGTCGGCCCCGGTCGGGCAGTCCCGATTCGCCGCAGTCTTCGCTTGGTCGGCCTTCGCAGTTTACCTCGGCTTGCCGGTGGGAGCGCTCGTGTGGAAAGCTTCCGGCGGCGGGATGAGCGCGGGGCCGTCGTTCGGCGAGTTCGGTCTCCGCATCGAAAAAGTTGCCCGCACCGAATGGCTGACGCTCCTCGATAGCTCGGTCGCCGCGGCGCTCGCCGGATTGTTGACGGCGTCGCTCGCCTGGGTGGCGTGCGCCTTCGGCTTCGACTCGGCCCGCTATCGGGCGGCTCTCGTCGCCTTGTGCCTCGCGCTGATCGCGCTGCCCGCACCGATCGTCGGGTTCGCGCTGAAGCAGGCCACGGTCGAATTGGTCGGCGCGGAGCAGTCCCTACTCCGACGGCTCGACTTCCGCCCCGATTTTCCGCCGCTGCGTTCCCTGCTCTACGACCAACCTTCCCCGCTCCCCGGCATCTGGGCGAGCACGCTGCGGTTCTTCCCGCTGGCCTGCGCGATGATGGCCGTGGCGATGCGGCGAATTCCGAAATCGCTCCTCGAAACCGCCGCCGTGGAAGGGGGGAATTCCTACGCCCGGTGGCGTTGGGTCGTCGCTCCGTTGACGGCTCGCCCTTTCGTTTTGGTCGCCCTCGCCATCGCGGCGCTGGCGCTCGGGGAAGTCGGCGCGGGGAAGCTGGCGCAGCCGCCGGCGCGGGGGGTGTTCATTCTCCGCTTGTTCGATCAAATGCACTACGGGGCCGAAAGCACGGTGGCGGCATTCTGCTTATTGCAATTGGTTGCGACTTGGGGAATACTATCTTTGCTCGTCGGGCTACGACCGGAACGGACTCCGTGAATCTTCCACTGCGCGAAGGCCATTCACCCGGAGGCTACGAGATGCCGAGCATCGCTTACACCACCGCGACCACGCCGTTCGGAGAAGTGCTGTTGGCCGCGGCGGACCGCGGGGTCGTCGCACTGGGTTTGGGAAACACCGAAGTGGAATTGGGCCTTTGGCTCAAGTCCGAGTTCCCCGGTCAAAACCTGCAGCGGGACGATGGGGCGTTGCACAGGTCCCTCGCCGCCGCGCTCGAAGCCCTCAATGGCGAGCACGATTTCACAATCCCGCTCGCGGTGGAAGGCTCCGAATTCCAAAAGCGCGTCTGGCTCGCGCTCCAGCGCATCCCCTTCGGCGAAACGCGAACCTACACGCAGCTCGCGGCGATGGTCGGGCAACCCAATGCGGTGCGAGCCGTGGCCAGCGCTTGCGCCAACAACCCGGTGTCGATTTTGGTGCCGTGCCACCGCGTCGTCGGGGCCGACGGTAGCTTGCGGGGGTACCGCTGGGGCCTCGAACGCAAGCAGCGCCTGTTGGATCACGAAAAGCAAATCGTCTTATCTCGGCAACGCAGCGGAATGGCCCTCTCGGCGTGACGTCTTTTGGGAGAGGGTACGGATCGACCCGACATCATCGGAGGGATCTCCATGCGCCGGCTCTGGATGCTCGGGCTCGTCGTTGCGGCGACCGCTCCCTTCGCACTCTTCGCCGCCGACGACGACCGGCAGAACTGGGCAAAGACCGCACCGATCCCGCTGAAATCGATCGACCCGAACGAGACCGATTTCGCCGACCTCGACGGCTTCGGCAAGGCCGTGGGCGATGCTCGCATCGTCTTCTTGGGCGAGCAGACCCACGGCGACGGTGCGACCTTCCACGCCAAGACGCGGCTCATCAAGTACCTCCACGAGA
>Ga0105046_10013033_pt1 | contig 12882 bp, 9 predicted proteins | sample MAT03_FD_78385 | JGI IMG/M metagenome (GOLD analysis project Ga0105046, IMG submission 78385) | Freshwater microbial communities from Lake Fryxell liftoff mats and glacier meltwater in Antarctica - MAT-03 (megahit assembly) | ecosystem: Environmental > Aquatic > Freshwater > Ice > Liftoff... | reverse complement strand
TCGAGATGCTCGCCGTTCAGCATCGTCTTTAATATCTGCATCGCCTCAACCGTGCGCTGATAGCGCGGGATGCCGTCGAGAACTTCGCCGGGCAGGTCGGACGAGATAATGTTGATGGTCAGGCGCGGTAGCCCTTCGGGGGTGGCGCCCAGAATGCGATCGAGCGTCGCGATGCGGCGCGCCAACTGCGGCGGCCAATCCTCTCCAATACGCACTGCCATCAACAGGCGGATCTGCTTGACCAGCGGCGCGATGGCGGCAGCAAAGACGGTAGTGTCGATGCCGAGACTGTAGCCCGAAGGCAGCAGGATATTGTCGTAACCGCATTTGTCTGCGGTCAGCACGATGTTGCGACAATGCTCCCAGCTTGAAGCCAGCGCCGGGTCGGGCACCCCCAGAAATTCATAGTCATCATCGCACAGCGCCGAAAACCAGCTGACTTCGCAGGGGGGCATGTGGGGCGGCTGCTGGTCGGTCATGGCAGGTTTTCTCCTCGCGCGGCGACCAGCACGTCGTACCAGTCGGTGCGGGTCCAGCGGACCTGCGTGGCGGTAGCGGCTTCGCGGATGCGGTCCGCATTCTGTGATCCGATAATGGGAATGGCGCGCGCCGGATGCGCCATCACCCAGGCAAAGGCAGCGGTGGTGCGCGATACGTCCTGCAGCGCGGCAACGCGGTCGAGCGCGGCGGCGACGGCCTCCTCGCGCGCGTTGGTTGGCGCGGCGATGCGCCCGCCGCCCAGCGGCGACCAGGCCAGCAGCGCCATGCCCATCCGCATCGCCTGATCAAACTGGCCGTCAACCAGCGGGTCAAGGTGCAGCGGCGAAAATTCGGGTTGATTGCTGGCCAGCGGGATGGTCAGGAAATGGGCGAGTGCGTCGATTTGTGCGATTGTAAAGTTGGACACACCAATCGCGCCGATCTTGCCAGCGCGGTGGGCATCCTCCAGCGTGCGGGCCAGTTCGTGCGGGTGGGTCAATATGTCAGGGCGGTGCACCTGCCATAACTCCACCCGATCGGTCTGAAGCCGCCGCAGACTGTCGTCGATGGCGCGGGCAATCCACGCCGCACTGCTGTCATAGGGCATCGGCGGCGTGATCCCGCCCTTGGTCGCCAGCACCATCCGGCTGCGTAAGGCGGGTGCGGCGGCAAACACGTGGCCCAGCAGGACTTCGGCCTCGCCAAACCCCTGTTCCCCGAAACCATAGATGTCCGCTGTATCGAACAAGGTGATGCCTGCGTCGAGCGCAGTTTCGACCAGGGCTTGCGCCGCTGCCGCAGTCTGTCCGGCAAAACGCCACATGCCCCAAGCGATGGGATCGACAAAGGGACCATCGCGGCCAATCTGCACTGGAGCAGGCGCAGCCAAAAGCTGGTCGGCGAGGGGGGGGAAGCGTGTCGTCACGTGTTTGTTGTCCTCTTGATTGAAGCAGGCGTGGCAGCATGTTCGTGTGGCGGCGCGGTTGAATCGCGGATGATAAGATCGTGGCTCAGCCGCTGATGTTCCACGCCCCCATCGCCGCGCAAGAGTATGTCGGTCGCGGTAAAGGCCAGTTCGCGCACCGGTTGGCGGATCGTGGTCAGGGGCGGCCACACGACGCGGGCCAATGTCGTATCATCGAAACCGGCAACCGAAAGCTGGTCAGGCACCGCAATGCCGCGCCGGTGCGCGACGGCCAGCACCCCGGCGGCCATATCGTCGTTGCTGGCAAAAATGGCAGTCGGCGGGATGGGCAAGTCAAGCAATGCGCGCGCGGCCAGCGCGCCGCTGTCAAAATCAAACTGCCCCTGCACCGCCAGCGACGGTTCATAGGATATGCCGACACGGTCGAGGGCGCGGCGATACCCGAACAGGCGCTGGTCGCTGGCCATATGCCCCGGATGACCAATGATAAAACCGATGCGCCGGTGCCCCAGATTGATCAGGTGGGTGGTCATGTCGTCGGCGGCCTGCGCATCATCCATGAACACCGACGATGTCAGTGCGTGGTTGGTGCCTGGGGAAATGCGGACAAAGGCGATCCCCTGTTCTTCCAGCGCGGCGAGCACTTTCGGGCAATCGGTCACGGGGGAGGACAGGATGATGCCGTCAACATGGGTTTCGGCGATCAGCCCCAATACCATGTCGCCGACGTTCGGATCGCTGACGTCGATCGGCTGAGCGAGCAGGCGGACATTGCCCGCTTGCGCGCGGCTCCAGCATCCTTCCTGAATCTGGTGGATGTAATAGGGGCTGTGATTGTCATACAGCAGCGCCACCTGCCCCGACCGCGTACCGGCCAGGCTGCGTGCGGCAATGCTGGGGCGGAAGCCCAGTGCCTTGATCGCCTCTTCAACCCGTGCGCGGGTATCGGCGGTGACATAGCGGTGGTTGTTGATGACGCGCGAGACGGTTTTGACCGACACGCCAGCGCGCGCCGCAACTTCGCGAATCGACGCACGCTCGTTGCCGGGGCGTGGGCCGGGGCTCATGCCAGCGCATCCGCAGCGGCGGCATGCGCGCGGCCGATGGCCAGCAGTTCGGCCAGCATCGGCGCATCGGCCTGAACAAATACCGGCGGCCTGCCAGTCGCGGCACCTGCCTGATGCCAACCCGCCGCGACAGCAGCGCCGGTATAGAAATCGCGCCAATTGTCCTCGGGCAAATACACGTCGCGCGACGCCGTACCCTGGGTCACGACCGGCGCCACCATCAGGTCATTGCCGTACAGATATTGATCCTGAACGGTCCAGCCGGCGCGGTCCTGCGGATAATGCAGGAAAACTGCGCGCATCAACGGCAGTCCGATTGCAACCGCTTCGGCCCCAGCTGTGCGGACATAGGGGGCCAGCGCGGCGTGCAGCCGTGTCATCAGCGCAAAATGGGCCAGCAACGCCGGGGTCGAATCTACCTGCAGATTATCTTCGGGCCGATTTCCTTCATGCGTGCGCATCACCGGGGTGAAGGCGCAGAAATCGAACCAGCGGTGCATCAACTCCGCTGTGCGAACGACGCCGTGCAGGCTGGTGTAACCGCCGCAGTCGGCATGGTGCCAGGCGTTGCCTACCAGTCCCGCCGACAGCGCGCCGGTGATCGCGGTGTTGATGCCGTCGTGGCGCGAAAAATCGACAAGCTGGTCACCGGCCCAGTGCAGCGGACAATGCGCGCCCACCCCGGTCCAGCCAGCGCGCATGAAAAACACCGCTTCCCCGGTCTGACCGCGCGACGCCAGCGCATCGGCGTTGACCTTGGCCCACAAGACCGGCCAGCGATTATGCGCCTCCATCGGATCTGATCCGTCGAACAGACGCAGGTCAGTAGGCAGATATTCGCCAAAATCGGCCATCCAGCCAACCAGGCCGAAATCGAGCATCTCTTGCCCGATGATACGGTCCGCAAACCATTCGGCGGCGGCGGGGTTGGTAAAATCGACGACCCCGGCCAGAAACTCGCCAAAATCGACATCATATGGCGTGTCGCTGTCCAGCCGCAGCGCGAGATAGCCCGCCGCCTTGGCTTCCTGATACAGCGGGCCATCGACCGCCAGATAGGGGTTGGTATAGCCGAGGAAACCAATGCCATCGGCGCGCAGCGCAGCGATCTTGTCCGGCAGGTCGGTGTAACGTCCCGCGTTCCACTGCCAATCCCAGAACAGGCGGCGACCAAAGCTGGTTTCGCGGATGCCGCACCAATCTTCGCACCACAGGCCGCTGACGGCAACTCCGGCGGCGCGCATCGCAGCGAGTCGGGTAAAGCTCGCGTTCCCGCCCTTGAGGCCAATAATGGCGCCGTTCAGCGCCCAGTCGGGTAGCATCGGTTGACGCCCAAAGCGCTGCGATAGCTGGCTGACCAGTTCGGCGGGCTTGCCCAGCATGAACTCAATCGCCCCCGGAATGGACCAGGCTTCCAGCCGGTGGTGATCGGGCGCGGTGAAATCGAAGACTTGATAGGCATCGCAATCGACATGGACCGCATGTCCGGCGGAGGACAGAAAGGTCGGTTGAGGATAATTTGTCGTCCAGTAATCCCCTCCCGCCATGTTAAAAGCATCCATGGTTTGTGTAATTTTAAGACTTTTGTCGCGTCCCACACCCGGCTCGCTGGTCCACAAGGGGAATTGGCGCCCACGCAGCGCCAGATAGGACATTTGTTCACCGCAGCCCCATATTTGCTCGTCATCCTGGGCGGGCAGTCGCAATTCCCAGCGGTTCAGCGCCGGATCAAGCGCCGTGACCCGCAGCCGCATCCCGTCCAGCATCAGTCTGATCAGCGGCGGTGCGCCAGCATCGTGGCCCAGTTCGACACAATCGGCGGATGTGGCCCGAGCAAAGGCAAGGTCCAGCATATATTCGGGCTGGTTGGTTAGCCGGAAATTCCCGTTCATCATGTGGACGTCGGCGCGGCCCCGGCCAACCCGAAGCGCGGGGGTGGCCGATGCGTGCAGCATCAGTGGAGCGGAATGACCCGCCGCCATCAATGCAAAACCATCGTCGTTCCACTCAAACCCCAGCATCCGCCCGCGCCTGCTCCCCGTTTTTCGATCACAATGGGTGTGACAACGATGACACAATACAGGCAAATCCGCGTTGCGCAAGATTGACAGCCCCGCACTGTTTCTCTTATCTTGTAGAAAGCACATTTGCTGGTTTTTAGAATAAATAAAATAAATCAAATATATAAGTGAATCTCAGGAGGGATAAGAAATGATCGACACACTCGCAATCCGTCGCCGTGCGCCACAAGGCATGACAGCGATGACACGCCGCCTTGCGGCTGGCGTCTCGCTCGCCGTACTGGCCGTTGCCACCCCGGCCATGGCGCAGGTGGAAGAGATCATCGTCACCGCCAACAAGGTCGCCGAAAATGTACAGGACGTGCCCATTGCTGTATCCGCCATTACCGGTGACGCATTAGAGGCAGCGGGCACGACCAGCCTTGAGAATATCGGCGATCTCGTCCCATCGGTTTCGTTTCGCAAGGGCACGACCAGCGCCAACAGCGCGATCTTTTTGCGCGGCGTCGGCACCATCACCTTCTCGATCGCGGCAGAACCCAGCGTGTCGACGGTGGTTGACGGCATCGTGCTGTCCCGCTCGGGCCAGGCATTTTCGGATCTTGTCGATATCGACCGGATCGAAGTGCTGCGCGGGCCGCAGGGTACGTTGTTTGGCAAGAATGCCTCGGCCGGTCTGGTCAGCATCATCTCCAAGGGCGGTAGCGACACGTTCGAGGGTGATATCAATCTCGGCGCCTATGAGGGCGGCGAATATCGCGGACGCCTGACCATTGCCGGCCCGCTTGCAGACAATCTGACCGCGCGGGTGACTGGCTTTTACGGCACCTACAAGGGCAATATCACCAATGTTTTCGATGGTAGCAAGGTCAACGGCTATGAACGCTATGGCGCCCGCGCGATCATCGACTGGGAAGGCGAAGGGGCCAAACTGCGCCTGATCGCCGACGGTTTTCGCGCCAATGACGATTGCTGTGCCGAAGTCACCGGGGTGACGCGCGGCGCTGTGCTCAACCGCGAACTCAACCTGACCGGCCTCAATCTTGCCAGCGGCATTTTTCGCGGTGAGAACGAACGCTTCGTCAATCACAACCTGACCACGCGCACCCGTGATCGTCAGTGGAGCGTGACTGCGCAGGGCGATTTCGATGTGTTCACCAGCCACACCCTGACGCTGATCGGTGGCTATCGCAACTGGCGCAACACCGAGAATCGTGAGGGCGACTTCCTGCCGCGCGCCATCGTCGGTACGGCGCAGTTGCACGATACGGGTGCCGTGGAAACCGACCAGTATTCGCTCGAAGCGCGGTTGGCGTCGGATCAGGCCAGTGCCTTCCGCTATCAGGTTGGTGCTTTTTATTGGCGGTCAGACAATACCCAGGCGTTCCGCCGCGACAATATCACTTGCGCCAGTTCAACGCTGCCGGTTGATGCCGTAACGGGGGCGACGCCGTGCAACCTCAACGACACGGTCAATACGTTGTTCCCCACCGCAATTTCGTTCAGCGAAGTTGGCGTGCGCAACTTCGCGCTGTTCGGCCAGTTCACCTATGACTTTACCGAAAAGCTCAGCCTGACCGGGGGTCTGCGCTGGACCAAGGACGAGCTTGATTTCGTCCACACCCGCGCGCCTGGATTTAACCGCCGGACCGGCGCTCCGGCGACCGGCCCCGGCATTTCGGGCGTCGGCGCGGGCGGCACAATCGCTGGCGGCGGCAACGGTACCAATGTCTCGGCCGGGGGGTCGAACAACGATAACGTATCGGGCAAGGCCGTCCTGCAATATGCGGTCAATGACGATGTCATGACGTATGTCAGTTATACCCGCGGCTATAAGGGCCCCGCGTTCAACGTTTTCTTCAACCACACCGCGCCCAACAATGCGGTGCCGATTGATGAGGAAACGTCGAACGCGTACGAAGCCGGCATCAAGTCGCGCTTTGCCGACAACCGGGCGCAGGTGAACCTTGCGGTCTTCCAAGCCGATTATAACGGGTTTCAGGCCAACAACTTCGTGCTGCTGAACAATGCGGTCATCACCAACCTGACCAATGCCGGTTCGGTGCGGACGCGTGGTTTTGAACTCGACGCCCTGCTCAACGCCTCCGAAGGTCTGAATTTCAACGCCAGCATAGCGATGGCCAATGCCAAGGTTCGCAAGTTTAATCCGAACCCGCTGACCAACGCACCCAGTGCGATCAATGGCACCCGTTTGCCGCTGGCGCCGAAGTGGAGCGCGACGGTGGGCATGAATTATGAATCGAGTCTGGCAAAGTTGGGCGTTGATGCGATTGTTTATGCGGGCACCAGCTTCAACTGGACTGACAATCAGTTTTCGGACCTTGGCAACGCCGGTCCGATCGACAGCTATGGCATCTGGAACGCCAGTCTGGGCTTTTCGGATGCGGACGACAAGTACCGGTTGACGTTCCTGGTGCGCAACATCACCGACAACAGCTATGTTCTGCTCAACACCACCGCTGGCCAGCGCTTGCATATTCCGCGGGATGCGGACCGTTATGCCGGCGTTACATTGCGCGTCGGTTTTGGCGGCAATTGATATCCGGCCTGACCGGAAACAGATGGGCGAGGGCCGTCGGAGCAATCCGGCGGCCCTTTGCTTGCCTGACGATATGCCCATGATGGGAGTTTGCCGATGCGTGTCCTGACCCCGCAGCTGCGCTGGTCGTTGTTTGCCATTCTTTGCATCGCCGGCATTTTCAATGCGATGGACCGCCCGATCATTGCGATTTTGAAACCCGACATGTCGGCTGATTTCGGCTGGGATGACAAGGATTTCGGCGATCTCGCCTTTTACACCCAGGTGGCGGCGGCCTTTTCCTTTCTGTTTACCGGCTGGCTGGTTGACCGGCTGGGGGTGCGCCGCTCGATGGTGGCGGGCGTGGCCGCGTGGAGCTTTGCCGCGATGGCGCATGGCTGGGCGACAACGATGGCGCATGTCATCACTGCGCGCGTCGGCCTTGGCGCAACCGAAGCGGTGCAGACGCCGCTGACGATCAAGACCGTTGCGACGCTGTTCGAACCCAACAAACGCAGCTTTGCCTTTGGGGTGGGCACGGCGATTGCCAGCATCGGTACAATAACGCTGCCCTTCTTCATCCCGCCGCTTGCCGAGGCATTCGGCTGGCGGGGCGCGCTGATTTTTGGCGGTGTTGGCGGGTTGCTGGCCTTGGTGGCATGGCTGTTTCTGGCGCGCGGCGTGCAATTTGATGACGCGGCCGAAGACGAAACGCTTGATTATAACGACGATGCCGCGCCCTATGGTCCGATCCTGCGCGAACGCCGCACCTGGGCGATCTGTATTGCCAAGGCGCTGTCCGATGCGACCTGGTGGTTCATGAATTTCTGGCTCGCAGATTATTATCGCAAGCAATATGGACTAACCACCGAACAACTGGCCATTCCGCTGGCGATTGCCTTTGCCGGGTCCGCGCTCGGCGCGCTGGCCGCCGGGTGGATTTCGACGCGGCTGCTTGAACACGGCTGGTCGGTCAACCGGGTCCGCAAGACGGTCATGCTGGTGTCAGCATTGATCGTCACACCGTTGCCGCTGGTGCTGCAAATCAATGCTTTTTGGCCGGTGGCAATCATGATGGGTGTGGTCATGGCCGGGCATCAAGGTTTCTCGTTGTCGATTTTTTCGACCATCACCGATGTAGTTCCGCGCGCCAAGGTCGGACGCGTGACGGCATTCGGCGCTTTTTGCGGTAACATGGGCGGGGCGGGTATTGTGAAGCTGACGGGCATATTGGTCGCGGGCGGGTATGGATTCATGCCGCTGTTCCTGTTCGCCGCTGTCTCTTATCTGCTCGCGCTGGCATGGCTGCACCTGCTGTTGCCCGAGATTCGCCGCGATGACAGTGTCTTGCGCGCGGCCGCTGCATGACCCGCTTGCCGGCCCCTGCCATCCCACCCGTCGCCGATCTTTATGGCGAACTGTTGCTCGCCGAAACCGGTCCGCAGCCGCGCCGCATTGCTGATTATTGGCCGGGTGTGGCGGTGGTTGGCGTGGCCGCGCTGGCGGCGGCGTGGCTCGCGGATCATTATGCAGCGCCACTGGTGCTGATGGGGCTGCTGTTCGGTCTCGCGCTCAGTTTCGTCTCGCAGGATCGGCGCACCCATGCGGGCCTTGACCTGATGTCGCAAACTGCGCTGCGCTGGGGCATTGTCTTGCTTGGCGCGCGGATCACTTTTGACCAGTTCGCCGCGCTGGGCTTTACACCCTTTGCAGCGCTCATCGGCATCATGCTGCTGGTAATGGCCGTGACCATCGGCACCGCGCGGTTGTTCGGACAAACCAAGCCCGCCGCGTTGCTGGCGGGTGGAGCCACGGCGATCTGCGGCGCGTCGGCGGCGCTCGCGCTTTACAGCCTGATCGGCAAACAGGCGGTCGATCAGTCGCGCTTCACGCTAACGCTGGTCGGCATTACGGTTGCGAGCGCGCTCGCCATGTCGCTTTACCCGGTGCTGGCGGTGCAACTGGGGCTGACCGATGCGCAGGCAGGTTTCCTGATCGGCGCGGCGACCCATGATGTCGCGCAGGCCATCGGCGGCGGTTTTAGCGTGTCGCCAGAGGCCGGGGAGACAGCGACGATTGTAAAGTTGACCCGCGTTGCGCTGCTGGCACCGATGCTGATGCTTGCTGCGCTGTGGCTTTCGCGGCAGGGTGAAGCTGTGGCGTCACGCGGGCGTGTGTCGCTGCGGCTGCCATGGTTCATTACAGCGTTTCTGGCGGTGGTCGCGGCTGGCAGTGTGATCGACATTCCGGCACCCGCGCGCGACGGTGCGGCCACGGCGGCGCAGGCGCTGCTCCTGCTCGCCATTGTTGCAACCTCGATGAAGGCCCAGTTGCAGCTGTTGTTGGGACAGGGCTGGCGGCCCTTTGCGCCCGTTGCAGTGGCGACGCTGACCAGTTTTACGGCGGCGCTGGTTGCTGCGCTGGCGCTCTGACATGGCACCGCAATATGATCTGGCCGTCATCGGCGGCGGCATCAACGGTGCGGGAATTGCGCGTGATGCCGCAGGCCGGGGGCTGAAGGTCATCCTTATCGAGCGCGGCGATCTGGCGCAGGGCACGTCGTCGGCCTCGACCAAACTGATCCACGGCGGGCTGCGTTACCTCGAGTATTATGAATTTGCGCTGGTCCGCGAATCACTGATGGAGCGCGAACGGTTGTGGGCGATTGCGCCGCACATCATCTGGCCGCTGCGCTTTGTGTTGCCGCATCTGCCCGGCATTCGTCCGCGCTGGCTCGTCCGGCTGGGCCTGTTCCTGTATGATCATATCGGCGGGCGCAACCGCCTGCCCGCCGCACGCAGCCTTAATTTGTCGCGCGATCCCGCAGGCAAGCCGCTCAAGCCCGGCTTTGTCCATGGTTTTGAATACAGCGATTGCTGGGTTGATGACGCCCGGTTGGTCGTGCTCAACGCCCGCGATGCGGCAGCCCGCGGTGCGACGGTACTGACGCGCCATGACGTCACGGAATTGGCGCGTGTCGAAAACCACTGGCGCGTGACGATGCGGCGCGCTGACGGGAACACGGCAACGCTGACTGCCGCTGCCCTGGTCAACGCCGCAGGACCGGCGGTTGCGCAGTTGCTTGATACGCAAGCACTGGCGCATAAAACACAAGCGCGACTGGTGCGTGGATCGCACATTGTCGTGCCGCGCAAATATGATCACGACCGCGCCTATTTCTGTCAGAACCGCGACGGGCGGATCTTTTTTGCCATTCCGTACGAACGGGATTTCACTCTGGTGGGCACAACGGACGCCGATCACTACGGACCGGTTGAGGGCGCGCAGGCAAGCGTGGAAGAAATCGCATATCTGTGCGAAGGCGCGTCGCAATATTTTGCCGATCCCGTCACACCCGATCAGATTGTGTGGAGCTATGCTGGTATCCGTCCGCTGATTGATGACGGGTCGGGTCGGCCAGAGGCGGCGACGCGCGGTTACCGGTTCGAAGTTGACACGGCGGACGGAACCGGCGCGCCGATCCTGTCGATCTTTGGCGGCAAAATCACGACCTATCGCCACTTGGCCGAAGGAGCTGTGGCGGAACTGGCGGAGTATTTCCCGGCGCTTTCTGGACCAAGCTGGACTGGCGATGCGGCGCTGCCAGGGGGAGAATGCGGGATCGACGGCGTCGCCACGGCCAAGGCCGATCTGGCGGCACGCCATCCCTGGCTGACGGCGGGGGAAGTTCAGCGCCTGTTCCAAAGCTATGGCATGGACGCCGGACAATGGCTGGCAGAAGCGAAAAACCGTGCGGAACTGGGCCGCGATTTCGGTCACGGGTTGTCAGAGGCCGAGGTGCGTTATCTGGTCGCACAGGAATGGGCGCAAACGGCGGCAGATATCCTGTGGCGGCGCAGCAAACTGGGGTTGCGGTTCAGTGCGGCAGAAACGTCGGAGTTAGACGGCTTCGTCAGACATCTCGTCAATCCCGATTCACAGCCCAGCTGACAGTCAGTTCCGTCGACCGCCGCGGGATATCGAGCTTGGCCTCGCTGAACGTTGCCTTTTCATTGGGCGGCAACATGCGGACTGGCGGCTTGATCGTCCAGCTATAGACAATGGTACCCTGTGCATCGCGCAGCTCGGCCAGAATCGGCGGCACGCGCTGTTCGCGATCCGTGGGGTTGATGATCGTACCGCTCGCGGCGAAATAGATCGTGCCGTCGGCCAGCTCGCGGTAATCCTGCGCATCGGGCAGTTCGATAATCAGATCAGGTTCGCTCGCCATGCCCGGCAAGGCCAGCCCTTGCGCCCAGCTGGGCAGGCCGAAGTAATAAAGCGCTGCCGTCGCGCCCAGCATCAGCGCGGCGACGCTGGCGGCAAGGATAGTAAGTCGTCTGGCGGGATTGCGGCGCGGTCGCCGAAAGGGCAGCGGCGCTGGATTGAGCGGTGGCGCTTCAAATGGCGCGGCGCTGGCGGCGGCAAAAGCGCCTGGCGGCGGCACCGATGACGTCGCGACTGCACCCGCTGGCCCTGGCATAGGGGCGGGTGGCGGGATTGGGGCCGGTACTGGCACAGAAACGGGCATGGCTTCGGGAATCGTCCAGCCACTGGCCACCGGTTTGAAGGCCAGCGCCGGGGCGGGATCCGCCGCAGTTTCGGGTGCAGGCGTTGGCGTAGCCGGGGGCACCGCAAGCGGCGCAGACATAGTGGCGGTCACAACCGGGGGCACCGTTTCCGGACTTGCGCTGGGCGGCTGGAACCAGCTGTGGCGACAATTGGCACAGCGCACCGTGCGCCCGGCAGTACCGATTGCAGTATCCGGCACCACATAGCGGGTATGGCAGGACGGGCAGGCTAAGATCATTGATCGTCTCTAAGCGGTTCGCAGCGATGCTGGCAAGCGGCGAGGTTTGGCGCGGCACAATATGTGGATGATGACCGCGCGCTGGGCGCTTTACCTTGACCCTTCATCGTGCAACAGCCGGTGGGCAATGCACGCATCCTGCCATCCTTGCCGTGTCGCCGCAGCGCCTGCACCGGATACTGACCGATGAGCGCTGCACCGCGACAGCGTGCCGGTGGGGCGATGGTCGAATTTGACCATGTCGGGCTGCGCTATGGTCCTGATTCCGAAGTGCTTGCCGACATCAGCTTTGTCTTGCAGCCCGGCAGCTTTTATTTCCTGACCGGCCCATCGGGTGCAGGGAAAACCAGCCTCCTTAAAATGCTTTACCTGGCCCAGCGACCAAGCCGGGGCATTGTTCGGTTGTTTAACGAAGATGTCGTCACACTTCCCCGGCAAAGGCTTCCCGGCTTTCGCCGCCGTATTGGCGTGGTGTTCCAGGATTTCCGCCTGATCCCGCACTTATCGGCGCGCGACAACATCGCCCTGCCGCTGCGGATTGCGGGCGTGGAAGAGGCCGACCTGACTGGCCCCGTCGGCGAAATGCTCAGCTGGATTGGGCTGAATGAGCGCGCCCATGCGCTGCCCGCCACCCTGTCGGGCGGGGAACAACAGCGTGTTGCCATCGCCCGCGCGGTGATTGCGCGGCCCCAGCTGCTGATCGCCGATGAACCGACCGGCAACGTGGATCCGGACATGGCGATGCGGCTTTTGGGGTTATTTGAGGCGCTTAACCGGCTGGGTACGACCGTTGTGGTTGCGACCCACGACATTCACCTGATCAGCCGGGTCGACAATGCGCAGATGATGCGGCTGGAAAAGGGGCGGCTGGCCGACCCAACCGGCGCATTACGCTATCCCCCGGCGAACAAGGCGTGATCGGTCCCCGTCAAATGGAGGCAGCGGCATGATCATCCCGCGCGTCCCGCCGCAGCACCGCGCCATGCTTGCGCAAAACCGACTCAGCGGACCGACCCCGTGGGTGCTGGCGATACTGATGC
>Ga0105046_10013032_pt1 | contig 12882 bp, 10 predicted proteins | sample MAT03_FD_78385 | JGI IMG/M metagenome (GOLD analysis project Ga0105046, IMG submission 78385) | Freshwater microbial communities from Lake Fryxell liftoff mats and glacier meltwater in Antarctica - MAT-03 (megahit assembly) | ecosystem: Environmental > Aquatic > Freshwater > Ice > Liftoff... | reverse complement strand
GTGCAAAAGGTGAGTAGTAAAAGTCCAGTCAAATATTACGGGTAAAGGGCAGGCCTAGGCCGTCGCCGAGCGCGATTAAAACTCTTCCGCGAAACTCACTTCACCCGTGATGGCTGTCTATCAAGCCCCCACAGGATGCTCGAAAAAACCGCCGTACCGCTTCCATCGCCGCTTCACAAACCGATGGGCTCCCAAAAGGCGGCCCAGGCCGTCGCCGAGCGCGATTAAAACTCTTCCGCGAAACTCACTTCACCCGTGATGGCTGTCTGATAAGCGCTAACGCGCCGCTCGAAGAAGTTGGTCAACTCCTGCACATCCTGCAGTTCCATGAAGTCAAACGGGTTCCGCGAGTTGTACATCGGCTGCATGTTCAACGCCGCCAACCGCCGGTCGGCGATGTATTCCAAATACTGCCGCATGGAGGCGCTCGACAGGCCGCTCACACCGCCGGAGAGCGTGTCATCGGCGAACTTCGCTTCGCAGTCAACGGCGTCGCGAATCATGTCACGAACCCGGACTTCCAGCTCAGCGTCAAAAAGATGCGGCCGTTCCCGGCGGACCGTCGCGATAACTTCCAACGCGAAATCGATATGCGCGCTCTCATCGCGGAAGACCCAGTTAGTCCCGGTCGCCAAGCCTTGCAAGAGACCGCGGCTGCGCAGGAAGTACACGTAGGCAAAGGCCGCGAAAAAGAACAGTCCTTCGATACAGCAGGCAAAGCAGACCAGATTGAGCAGAAAATTCTTCATTTCCGCTTCGGTTTGAATGCTATCCATATCGTTAATGGAGTCGATCCACTTAAAACAGAAGTCGGCCTTGTGTTTGATCGACTCAATATTTTCGACCGCCGAGAACGCCGCCGCCCGCTCATTCGGATCGGGAATATAGGTGTCGAGCAGCGTCAGATAGAACTGGACATGCACCGCTTCCTCGTACAACTGTCGCGAGAGGTACATCCGAGCTTCAGGCGAGTTGATGTGCTTGTAGAGGTTAAGCACCAGGTTATTGCCGACAATGGAATCACCGGTAGCAAAGAAAGCGACGAGGCGCTTAATCAAGTGCTGTTCCGCCGGATTCATCTTCTGGCGAAGATCGGTGACGTCCGTGGAAAACTCTACTTCTTCCACTGTCCAAGTGTTCTTAATGCCGGTCTTATACATCTCGTAGAAGATCGGGTACTTCATCGGACGAAGTGTTAAATTAAAGCCGGGATCTAAAATCATTGGATTTCGCTTTCAATATCAATTACACAGGCCGCGTTCGATGGCCAGCAGAGCGACTTTATGCCTTGTCAAGTTAATCAAATTTAGATCGAGATGCTGGGCAAATTGGCGCGTACGCTCTCTCGCGTCCAAACCGCGATCAACTAACTGCTCAAACTCCGAGTCGAACCATGCATCCCAATTCACCTCGGAGCGTTCATAGACCCGCCGATACTCCGCAGAAACAAGAGGCAACGCATCACTTGCGGTTTGAAGCCGTGCGGTTTGAAGCCGTGCGGGTTCAAGCCGAAAGCCCGACGACTCAAGCTCTCGTTTAAGCTCCGCCAACTGCTCGGGAATCTCCCAGTAAACGGGTATGGATCGAACGTAATCAGCGTCGAATCTCATTGGCAAGCCTCGCAGCTCTCCGGATTCTCCAGGGAACACGCAATCGCCTGCGCGACAGGCACGGGTACCGGAACCACCGCCATTGGTACGGTCGCCTTCGAGATCTTCGAGGCCGGTCGGGACCGCAAATAATAAGTCGTCTTCAAACCCTTCTTCCAGGCATACATATACATGGAAGAGACCTTCCCAATCGTCGGGCTTTCAATGAACAGATTCAACGACTGGCTCTGATCGATAAACGGACCCCGCTCAGCCCCCATGTCCACCAACGCCCGCATCGGGACTTCCCACACCGTCCGGTAAACCTGTTTGATGGCGTCCGGAATTTCATCAATATTCTGAACCGAACCCTCGCCCATCTTCACCCGATTCCGAAGGTCTTCGTTCCACAACCCCATCTGCTTCAACTCGGTCACGAGGTACCGGTTGATCTGAATGAAGTCGCCGGACAGCGTTTCCCGTTTGAAGAGATTTGAGATCTGCGGCTCGATGCACTCGTAGGAGCCCACGATGGATGCAATTGTGGCCGTCGGCGCAATCGCAATCATCAACGAATTCCGCATACCGGATTTCATCATCCGTGGACGCAACTCTTCCCAGCGTGCCGGATTTTCCGGCGTCACGCCCCACAGGTCGAACTGGAACTGCCCCTTCGCCGCCCTCGTCTTTTCAAACGCGTTATGCGGACCGGCCTGCTCCGCCAGCTCGATCGTTGTCACCATCGCCGAATAGTAAATCTCTTCCTGAATCCGGCGCGACAACTTCCTGGCTTCGTCACAATCGAACGGCAGGCGCAGTTGAAAGAAAACGTCCTGCAACCCCATGATGCCCAACCCCACTGGGCGCCATTTCTGATTCGACGTTCCCGCTTCCTTCGTCGGATAGAAATTGATGTCGATGACCTTGTCCAGGAACCGGACCGCCAACTGGACCGTGTACGCCAGCTTGGCGAAATCGAACTGGCCGTCGTGGACATAGCGGGCTAAGTTCACCGAGCCCAGATTGCAGACAGCCGTCTCCGCTTGATTGGTGATCTCGGTGATCTCCGTGCAAAGGTTTGAAAGATGGATGACGTTGTTGTCCTGGCCCGTCTGGTTGTTCTTCAAGTTGCAGGGATCCTTAAAGGTCATCCAACCATTACCGGTCTCGGCCAGCGTCTTCATCATCCGCGCATACAGGTCGCGCGCCTTGATCTGCCGGACAAAAAGCCTCTGCTTTTCCGCAGCGACATAAGCCACTTCAAACTCGGGACCATAGAGATCGGTAAAGTGCGGGATCACTTTTGGATCGAAGAGCGACCACATTCCGTCTTCGTCAACGCGGCGCATGAAAACGTCGGGAATCCAGTTCGCCAGATTCAAATTATAGGTGCGCCGCGCCTCTTCTCCGGTGTTATCGCGAAGCTCGAGGAATTCTTCGATATCTGCATGCCACGGCTCAAGATAGACGCACGCCGCGCCTTTCCTTTTGCCGCCCTGATTCACCGCGCTTACTGAGCTGTCTAGGGTCTTCAACCACGGCACGATGCCATTCGATTTTCCGTTGGTGCCCTTAATTAGCGACCCACGCGCCCGAATCCGGTGATAGGCCAGTCCAATACCCCCAGCGAACTTCGAGAGCATGGCGACGTCTTTATAGCGCTCGTAGATGCTCTCCAGGTTGTCCTCCGGGGAGTCCAACAGGTAGCAACTCGACATCTGCGGGTGTGAGGTTCCGGAATTGAAGAGCGTCGGCGAACTCGGCATATAGTCGTGTGCCGAAATCAGCTTGTAGAACTCAATGGCTTCCTGGACATTAACGCTTAACCCGCACGCCACTCGAAGGAAGAAATACTGCGGCGATTCAATGACGTCGCGCGATTCCGGACTCTTCAGCAAATACCGGTCGTAAACCGTCCGGATCCCGAAATACTCGAACAAATCGGTGTTCCGGTCGTCAATGGCGCTGTTGAGCTTCCGGGCATTCGCCTTCACAAAGGCGTAGCACTCCTCGCCGATCAACCCGAAGTTGTAGCCGGCCTCAATAGACTGCGAGAACGAGTAGATGTTCTGCGCCGCCACTTCCTTTTCCACAAAATTGGCCAGCAGGCGTCCTGCCAGCCGCGAATACTCCGGTTCTTCGGCAATCAGCGAAGCCGCTGTTTGGATGTTGAGCTGATCCAGCTCACGCGTCGTTGAGCCGTCATAGAGGCCGCCAATGGTCTTAACCGCGATCCGCATTGGATCGACCTGGGTCAGTCCGGCCGCGCAAAGCTGCACCGCCCGGATAATTTTCGAAACATCAACCGGTTCCAGCGCTCCGTTGCGTTTTTTTACGCGCATTGCCGCTTCCGGCACTTGCGACCGGACATCGGGAAACAATTGTTGCGCTGTCGGCGTATTACTATTCTTCATCTGCTGTGCCGTCGTCGCCATCTGCATTCACCTTGGGGGAGGATTTGAGTTTGAAGAGAACGAAATAAAAATGAGGATTCTGCCAACCCAGACCTGGTTACCAAATCAGGATGGAGAGACCAAAAATTTGCCGCCGACAAAGCCCGGGGAGACTACCCGGAACTCGTTACCAACTACTGCGCTATCTCGCCAGCGAACTACAGGATACAGCGGTATTTCGAACCCGGTCAACTACTAATTGTGGTTTTCCTCAATTAATCCACAACATGGCGTAGGTGATTGGAAAGATTGAACTTAAGGTCTTGGCCTTACTAAACGGTCACTTCAGGCGCCGGATTGGCGATTCATGGTATCGACATCAAAACAGGAAACTTAGGACCAGCTCCGGCCCGAAGCCAGCAGCAAAAGATAAAGTCCAAAGGTGATCGCCCAGAGTGCACAAACCGACAGACTGAGCCAATAAGTGGCCCTCGCCAACGCCTTGTGAGGACCGAATTGGTGAGAACGAATAATCAATAAAGCGGGGATCGCGGTGAACGGGCCGCAGAAGAGAACGAAGCTCATGAGAGACAGGATGAAGGCCAAAATGACCTTCCATTGGTCCTTCCCGGCGTTTTTTGTGTCGTAAAAAGCACCACAAATGAAGCAAAAAGTGGCTTCCGGAGCGCTAAAAGCACCACATTTCGCGCACTTTTCAGCCACGTTTTCGCTCCTCCATTTCCTCTAAGGTCTTCGGCCAGTCCTTCCCGAGGAGGCGGGATAAGGCTCGATCAGCCAGCAGTTTGCCGCCGGTTTGGCACTCCGGGCAGTAGTTCGTCTCGTGCGCACCGTGCACAATTCGCTGAATTGGAGTCGCGCAGCGCGGGCAGGGCTGGTTGAATTTGCCGTGGGCGGCCATTTCCGGTCTGAAGGCCGTCACCTTTTCGAGGAATCCGGCGCCGGTCTGTTTTCGCAGCACTTCGGTGAAGAAATTGAGCCGGTCCCGGATGGCGTCGAGCAGTTTAGCCAGGTTTTCCGGCGTGAGCTTTTGACTGAGAGTGACCGGGCTGAGCCGGGCGTGGTGCAGAATTTCGTCGCTGTAGGCGTTGCCGATTCCCGAAAGGATGTGCGGGTCGGTGAGGGCTCGCTTGAGCGTGTGGTTTTCGGCGGTGAAGCGGGCCGCGAAGGCTTCGAAAGAGCAAGTCATGACCTCCAGTCCGGCGGAGGGTATAGCCGAAGATCCGGCGTAGACGTGGATGGAGGCTTGGCGCCGGGAGCCGGCTTCGGTGAGAGAGAGATTTCCGTTGTCGAAGGCGAATGTCGCGAGCGCCTGGCGGGTGCTGTTCCAGTGGAGCCGTCCGGCGATCATCAAGTGCAAGACCATCCAGTGGCCATTTGAAAAACCGAAGGCTATCTTTTTACCGACGCGGCGAACGCCGGTCAGCGTCTGGCGCTCCAGGTCCTGGATGGGCGGCTGATAGGTGCGGACGAGGAACGGAGTTTTCACCTTCATTCCCGTGAGGATGTGGCCGAGCGCATGGCGTTCAATGGCCTCGATGTAGACGGTGATGTCGGGATACTCAGGCAACTAGGTAAAGGGCCAGACGCGTTCGATGGTTTTGGACAGCATCCACATTTTGTCGTCTTCGTTGAGGAATTTCATTTCGTCCCGAACGACGGCCAGGGTCTGCGCGTAAGTCGCGTGGGGGAGGCTGACGGGCCAATCGGTGGCCCACATGAGGCGCTGGGGGCCGAAGGTTTCGTGGAGGCGTTTCACGTGCGCCTGGGCGTCGGTCCAGGGGTAGGGCTGCTTCGATAGCGACCAGGTGTGAGAGACCTTGACGAAGACCTTGGGATGGCGCTTGAGGGCGATCAGCTTTTCGAGTTCGGCGGGCTTGTCGACCGGGGTGTCGGCCATGTGATCGATGACGACGGTGAGATCGGGAAACTGGTCGATGAGCTTACTGATTTCGGGCATCCGCGATACGGGCGCGAGGAGCGTCATCGGCACCTTCAACTCTTCGCAACGCTGGAAGAGCGGTTTCATGAGGGGACCGGCGATCCAGTCGCCGGACGCGTTGGCGGCCGGACTGAGCCGGACACCGCGGCAGCCGGCGGCGGTTAACTCGGCGAGATGTTCGGGGGCGTCGGGATTCTCGGGATTGACGCGGCAGACGCCCTGGAAGTATTGGGGGTATTGCTTCAGGGTATGCAGGAGAAACGAGTTGTCGAACATGTAGTGACGAACCTGGATGATGACGGTTTTGGCGACGTTGTTGGCCTTCATCAGTTCGATCAACATCTCCGGCGACTTGTCGTCCTGCGGATGGGAGGGGTTGCCCTTCCAATAAGGAAAGCGCGGGTCGCGTTTGTAGACGTGGACATGCGGGTCGAGTATGCGGTAGTTGGGTGCGGCGCTCATAGTGGTTGCGGCGGTGGTGGCGATCAGTTCCCGGCGAGTCATAAAATTTGGACCGATGCTACAAACTATACTGCAAGCGGGCCGGTTTTCGGATACATAATGGTTGTTTATGCCACAGTACGACTATGACCTGATCGTGATCGGATCCGGGCCCGGGGGGCAGCGCGCGGCGATACAAGCGGCTAAATTGGAGAAGCGGGTCGCGATCATCGAGAAGAAGGCAGTATTGGGCGGGACGTGTATAAACACGGGCACGATTCCCAGCAAAACGCTGCGGGAAGCGGTGATGCACCTTTCGGGATACCGGGAGCGGAGCTTCTACGGGTCTTCCTATGCGGTGAAGCAGAACATCACGATGCAGGACCTGTTGTTCCGCACGAACCTCGTGATTAAGCACGAGCAGGACGTAACGCGGCATCAGGTACGGCGGAACAATATCGAATTGATTGAAGGCTGGGGCAGCTTCGCCGGGCCGAACAGAGTGCGGGTGGATACGGTCGATAACCACGGATCGCAGGAGTTGACCGCGGAAAAGATTATCATCGCGGTGGGTACGACGGCGACCAAGGACGAGAAGATTCCGTTCGATCCGGAGACCATCTTCACGAGCGATGAGATTCTGGAACTGGCGCGGCTGCCGAAGACGTTGGCGGTGGTTGGGGCCGGCGTTGTGGGAACGGAGTATACGACAATTTTTGCCGCTCTCGGCGTGCGGATCACGCTGATCGACAAGCGGCCGGTGCTGCTGGATTTTGTCGACGATGAAATCGCCGATTCGCTGGCATATCAGATGCGGGAAAACAGGGTGACGCTGCGGCTCGGCGAAGAGGTGTCGACGATCGAGACCATTCAGGATGAGCACGGCAAACGGGTGAAGATTCACTTGCAGAGCGGCAAGCAGGTGATCACGGAAAAAGTGCTTTATTCGATCGGACGGACGGGCAACACATTTCGATTGGGATTGGAGAACGCGGGCATTACGCCCGACAATCGTGGGCGGATCAAGGTGAACACGCATTTTCAGACGGAAGTTCCGAATGTGTACGCGGTGGGTGATGTGATCGGATTTCCCAGCCTCGCGTCAACGTCGATGGAACAGGGGCGGTTGGCGGCATGCCACGCGTTTGGCGTGGAGGCTTCGAGCGTGCCTTCGCTGTTGCCGTTCGGAATTTATACGATTCCGGAGATTTCGATGGTGGGGCGCAGCGAGGAGGAATTGACGCAATCCAATACGCCCTACGAGGTTGGGAAGGCGCGTTATCGCGAGATCGCCCGGGGCCAGATTATCGGCGACACTACGGGCCTGTTGAAGTTGATATTTCATCAGGAGACGCGGCAGTTGTTGGGCGTACATATCATTGGCGAAGGCGCCAGTGAATTAGTTCATATTGGACAAGCAGTGCTGAGCTTTAACGGGACCATCGACTATTTCGTCAACACCGTGTTTAACTATCCGACGTTGGCGGAGTGCTATAAGATTGCGGCGCTGGATGGGTTGAATCGTTTGGGCGGTTGAGAGGGCACTGCCGTACGGGAGTATCCAGGGCGTGTGCTTCCAGTTCAAGCGCCAGTAGGGCTTTGTTTTGCGGGCTTACTTCAAGTTCGCAAGCTATTGATTCGACCGGTCGCGGGTGTGACCAGTGCGGCGCGTCCAACGAATCGATGCGGGACGCGTAGCCGCTGGCGCGGCACAGTATACGCCCAGGATCCAAAGCGGCATTAGTTTTGAACCCCGCGAGGGCGGCGCCGCGGCCACAACCAGATGCCGGCCGTACGCGGACGACCGACACTGCATCAGTTCCGGGTATCCAATGGATTCGCCGGGCGTAGCCGTCTTCTCCAGTTTCAAGGACGCCGGAAATGGCGGATTGCACGTCGCAGACGGCGCTGTTCGACACGCGATCCGGTGAAGCGTCAGGACCTGTCGCTCATGCGAGCGAGCGGAAATTGACGCGAAGCACGGGATCAATAACGTGCACTACACCAAAGTTTCCATCTCGCACCAGGGAGTGCAGAATGGACGTCCGAGACTGGGGCCGTTTCCGGAGGATCGCCGCTGAAAGTCGAGCGAATCGCCGGAATCACGTAATTTTTAGAGGGTTAGGCGAGACCAAAAACGGTGGCGAATTACTTACCGGCGAGCACTGTCGCATTCGCTGTGGCGTCCTACGCTGAATCGGGTTGCTTCTGAGTGAGGAAGGGCAGGCGTCCGAGAATTTCGGCGCGGCGGTCGAGGTACCATTTGCTGGCGACAAGGCGCGTTTTGCCAACAGACAGGGCGAGCATAAGCGCAATGACGCCTAAAGCGTAGAGCGCCGTTTCAAAGAGCGGCGTCTTTCCTTTGAAGGGGTTGGCCCAGCGGCCGTAGACGAGTTCAATGTGAAACCAGTAGATGAGAAGCGAAGTTTGACCCAGTTGCCGCGGAATGCTGAATCGGGGACCGGCGCCCGCCCCTTCCCGGACGCGAGGGATCCACAAATTCCAGAAGTAGCCGAATGCCGCGACCATCAAGATGACGCCCAACTTGATGAACGTCAGGCAGGGGCTATCGAGCCAGAATTCGGTGTGAGGGTAGATGTTATAGGGGAGATTCGAAATGTACTGTCCGGTAAAAGCCAATGCGAAACCCGCCCAGCCGGCCCACTGCATCAAATTTTCTCGCCCCTCCTCGCTGACGCAGCGGAAGACCGTGCCACAGACCATGCCGAAGGCAACGAACGTTCCCCAGGGAAACAAGGCGAACGCGCCGTAATCCGGGGCCAAGTACATGCGCATCAGGCTTTCCGGAGCATCGGCTTTCCAGTCGCTCATGAACGGGGCGCCGAAGGCGATGATTCCGGAAACCAGCATCGCCCCGCGGATGCGGCCAAGCCGTCCGAACGTGGCAACGGGCGCGAGCATGATACAGGCGGCGGCCATGCAATTAAGGATGTCGACCCGCAACAGATCTTTCCAGGGGGAATTGGGCCAATAAAAAGCCCACATTTGCAGCCGGAACAGGATCGCCAAACTGCCGAGAAATGCGGCGCGGCGCAGGGCGGCGTTGAATCGACTCCAGGCACCGGCCCCTTTCTGCTCACGGCTATCGATGAGGAATGCCAACGTGACGCCGGAGAGGAATAGGAAGACGGCGGGCGCGACCCCACCGGGGAATTGAGACATCATGTAGACACCGGTGTCGCGGAGATCTTTATGCGTAAAGCTCTCCCAAACATGGCCTTGAAGCATCACCAGCGTCGCCGCGCCGCGGGTCCAATCGATGAAACCAAGCCGCTCGGAGCGGACTGCGCTTTTGGTGTTCGCGGCTGTTGGCGCCGGCACTGTTTCGACGGGGCTGCTCACTTTATCCCTTTCCCACGGTATCGTATTTCTGATGCCCAATAACATTACGCGTCGCAACCTTCTTTTCTCATGCGCGGGTTCCGCCGCGGCCGGCCAGGCGCCTGGCGAGCGAATCCTGGATTTGCACCAGCATTCGCCGTACTCCGGACGGACCGATGCAGAGATGATCGCCCATCAGGTCCGAATGGGAATTGCGAAGACGGTCCTTCTGCCGGCGGGCGCGCGATATGGGCTGGCGGCGGGCGCGGGCCGCAACGATGTCTGTTTGGGCTTGGTCAAAAAATACCCGGGAAAGTTTGTTTTCTTTGCGAACGAGGGGCCGAGTCCAGAAAACACACGGGCTGAGATTGAAAAGTATTTGAAGCTTGGCGCCATCGGTATCGGCGAGCAGAAGTTTCCCGTGGACGCCGATTCGACGCATGTCCATTTGATCGCCCAGATTGCCCGGGACTACAAAGTTCCCGTCCTGCTTCACTTCGAGCACAATACCTACAATCTCGGCTTTCAGCGCTTTTACCGGATTCTGGAGAAGTATCCGACCGTAAATTTTATTGGCCACGCACAGACATGGTGGGGAAATATCGATAAGGAACTTGCCCAGGAGGTGTTGTACCCGCGAACGCGCGTGTCCGCCGGCGGCATTACCGACCGGTATTTGCAGGACTACGCGAACATGTATGGGGACATGTCGGCGGGGTCCGGATTGAACGCGCTGCTTCGGGATGAGGATCATGCCCGGGGGTTTCTGGAGCGGCATCAGAACAAACTGATTTATGGGAGCGATTGCAGTGACGCTTTCGGCGAGGGCGATCGATGCAGCGGGAGCAAGCAGATCGAGACGATCCGCCGGTTGAGTCCCCATGCGTCAGTGACGAGAAAAATCTTTTGGGACAACGGCGCGCGGGTGTTGGGATTACGCGGTTAGATCCGCGGCCAGCCGGTATGTCTGGGCATGGGCGGCGGCGGTGAGCTCGATGGGATTGGCGTAACCGCCGCCGATGGTAATTACTAACGGCGCTCCGTGATTCCGCACCGCGGTGAAAACGCGGCGATCGCGGGCGGCGAGCCCTTCGAGAGACAGGTCGAGCTTACCGAGTGTGTCTTCCTTGAGGGGATCGACCCCGGATTGGTAGAAGACGAATTCGGGATCAAAGGCGAAGGCCCGAGGGAGGACAGCGTCGAGAACTTCGAGGTAAGCATTGTCACCAGTGTGATCGTCGAGCTCGACGTCAATCGTACTTCGTTGCTTGCGAAATGGAAAATTATTGCGGCCGTGAAGACTGAGCGTGAAGACTCCGGGGTCGTCAGCGAAAATATGCGCGGTTCCGTCTCCCTGGTGAACGTCAAGGTCAATCACGGCGAAGCGCTTTAAGGCGGTGTGGGCGCGGAGGTGGGCGATGGCGATGGCAACGTCGTTGAAGACGCAGAATCCTGAACCCTCCGCATAGAAGGCGTGATGCGTACCGCCGGAAAGCGCGCCGCTGATTCCCTGCTTTATAGCCGACTGCGTCGCGGCCAACGTAGCGCCGGCGCTGGCAAGGGTGCGTTCGACAAGCTGGGGCGACCAAGGGAAACCGATTCGGCGGATGGCACTCTTATCGAGCGTTCCGGCAAGAAAAGCGTCCACGTAGGGCGGATGGTGCGCGGCGACAATTTCGTCGCGAGTTGCCAGGGGGGCGGGAAGAAGGGTAAAGCGCGAGTCGCCTTGCAACGACTCGCGGAGAAGACCGTATTTCGAGGCTGGAAATCGATGTTCAGGCGGCAGGCCTAAGTCGTATTGATCGCAGTAGAACAGATACACTACTGCGGTTTTGGCGCCTCGTCGCGCTTCGTGAGATCGCGGATCCAGAGGTCTTTGAAGCGCATGTTTCCGGAGCCGCCGGAGTGGAGCTGAAGCGAGATGCCGCCGTCAAAACTCTTCGGGTTAGGGTCTGTGAAATCGATCATCACGACGCCGTTCAGACGAGAAACATAGTGATTTCCTTCGACTTTCAGGAGGTACTCGTTCCATTCGTCCTTCATGACAACGGTTTCAGTTTCTGGAGAAGGCCAGACGATCCATTGACGGCCATCGCCATAAATGCCGCCAGTGTGCTGGCCGATGGTGCAGTCGACCTCAAATTGAAGACCTTGGGTGATGGTCGGAGTGCCGGGCTTGAATTCGGAGTGGAAAAAGACGCCGCTGTTGCCATCGCCTTCGCATTTAAAGCGCAGCGACATGTGAAAATCCTTGTAGTTCTTGACGGTCTTCAAATACCCGTATTCCTTGGATATGGCTTGGCCATGGATGGTTCCATTATCGACGATCCACTTTTCTTTACCGATTTCCGTCCAGCCGGTGAAGTCTTTGCCATTGAAGAGTTGAACCCAGTCTTCGCCTGGAAGCTTCGGGCGCTGAGGGCGTTGGGCAAAAGCGAGAGAGGCGCTTAGCGCGAGGAAAAGGGCGAGCTGACGAATCCGCATGTGGGATAGTTTATCGCGAGCTGGCCATTTGGCCAACGGGAAATCGGAATTGCCTGGACCGGTTGATGCGGCACCCGGGCATCTTCTTCCGCGGAATCAAGCCTGCTGGCAACGGCAGTATGCGCCTTGGGCCTGGCGCAGGCCGTTCCGTTGCCGGCAGAAATAGCGCGCGCAGGGACGGGCGACGATTCCCTTCCCGCTCGCTATTCTGGCGGTTCGACAGCAGAGATCGAGAGAAGTGGGAATCCGAGCATTGATTTAATAAAGTCCAATCTGATCCGGCGTTACAAAATACCTCGAAGCTGCCATTCAACTGGCGTGGCTCTGCCTCTGTTGCGGCTGTTCCATCAAGGGGATAGCGCGCCGGTTTCCACGCGGGTAAGCCATATGCGTAGATCGCGATCGTCTCGCCCAAAGCCAATCGGCGGCGGACGCTCCCGGGGTTCGTTTCCCCGTCAAATCGCAGGAGGCGACGACAGGCGCGGTCTCCCAAGACTTGCGGCAGCACAGGCCGTGGAAACCGGGCCGCTCGGCGTCGCGCCTTACCCTAAGCGCGCAGTTCCCGCTGGATGGCGGCGGCGATGACTGTCGCGTGATGACTAACCCGGTCGAGGGTCGTTCCTTCGACCATAACGCGGGCGAGCGGTTCGGTACCTGAGAAGCGGACAACGAC
>Ga0105046_10013031_pt1 | contig 12883 bp, 12 predicted proteins | sample MAT03_FD_78385 | JGI IMG/M metagenome (GOLD analysis project Ga0105046, IMG submission 78385) | Freshwater microbial communities from Lake Fryxell liftoff mats and glacier meltwater in Antarctica - MAT-03 (megahit assembly) | ecosystem: Environmental > Aquatic > Freshwater > Ice > Liftoff... | reverse complement strand
GGCGCAGCATCAAGGTCGGCAATGCCTACTTCGTCCCGGATGACCTCGTCACGGAGACCCTGCTGGCCGCCGTGGATCGCGGAGTCTCCGTGGATGTCCTCGTGCCCGGCCAGCACACGGATTCCGGCCTGGTGCGCGGAGCGTCGCGGCACCGCTGGGGTCATCTGCTTCAGCACGGGGTGCGCATCCACGAGTTCGAACCGACGATGTATCACTGCAAACTCATGATCATCGACGACCTCTGGACATCGCTCGGCTCCGCGAATTTCGACAACCGTTCCTTTCGTCTGAACGACGAGGCGAACCTCAACGTCATGGACCGGGAGTTTGCCGCGGACGCGACGCGCGAATTCGAGGAGGACAAAGCCCACGCCCGCGAAGTGACCTATGCCGACTGGCTCGGGCGGCCCGCGTGGCAGCGGGCCACCGACGCCGGCGCGGCGCTGCTGCGATCACAATTGTGAGCGCGAGCACCCCCGGCGTTTTCACAGGGACGACCGGCGCGGTTGCACCCGCTGAACCACAGCCCTCCATGCATCCGCGTCATCTGCTCCCGTTGTTAAAGGAAGCGGCATCGGACTGGATCGATGACGGTGCGATGCGCCTCAGTTCATCGCTGGCGTATTACGCGATATTTTCGCTGGCACCGCTGCTCGTGATCGTGATCTGGCTTGCCGGGCTGATCTTCGGCGAGGAAGCGGCGCGCGGACAACTGGCGCACCAAATCGCAAGCCTGGCAGGCAAGGGCGCTGGCGAGGCGATCCAGTCGGCGGTGCAGTCGAGCGCATCGCAGAAAACGGCCGGGGGGCTTGCAACGCTCATCAGCACGGTGGTGCTGCTCTTTGGCGCATCGACGGTGTTTGCCGAACTCATGGACGCGCTGAACACGATTTGGGGCGTCGTCGTGAAGCCGGGCCGGCCGTTTCTTACCCTCGTGCATGACCGGTTCTTTTCGTTCTGGATCGTCCTGGCCATCGGCTTTCTGCTGCTCGTTTCACTGGTGATCAACGTCCTTATCACGGCATTGGGAAGCTCCATGAGCGGACGACTCCAGCTTCCCCCGGCGGTCTGTCAGGCGTGGGATTTTGTCATCTCGTTTGCGGTCGTCAGCGGGCTCTTCGCGATGATCTTCAAAATGCTGCCCAACGTGCGGATCCGGTGGCGGGACGTGTGGCTCGGCGCGGTCGCGACGGCCTTCCTTTTTACGCTCGGCAAGTTCGCGATCGGCTATTATCTCGCCACCAGCAGCATCGCTTCCAGCTTCGGTGCGGCCGGTTCGGTCGTGATCGTGCTGATCTGGATTTATTACTCCGCCTGCATCCTTTTCTTCGGCACCGAGCTGACGAAAGTTTACGCGCGAAAATTTGGTTCCGGCATCGTGCCGAACAGCCGCGCCGTACTGGTAGCCGACATACTGCGTGCGAGATTGCTGCTGCCTTGTGCAATCGGTGCCGCATCGGCGCGTAAGTCGCCCGCCCAGCGTCCACACAAACAATAGCGGAGAGCCTCCGACACTCCGCCCCGATGGGCGCTCCGCGGATTACGAGGCGGCAGGAACTTCGCCTCCCGTGGCCTGTGGTGCGCGTCTCGCGATCTCTTCCATCACTTCGTTCGCGTATTCCTGGAGGAGGCGCTTTTCGCGCTCGGAGAGCTCGTGGGGCTTCATGTCCATGATGCAGAGCGCGCCGATCGGCTGGCCGTTCGGCGCGAGGAGCGGGACTCCGGCATAGAAGCGAATGCCATGTTCCTTGAGCAGCGGGTTGTTGGCAAAACGCCGGTCGCGCGCGAGGTCTTCGACGACCATGACCTGGTTCTTCGCGACCACGTGTCCGCAGACGGAGACGTTGCGTGCCGTCTGGCGCGCCTTGGCGAGAGTCTCGGGCAGTCCGACCGCCGATTTGAAGAACTGCCGGTCGCGGTCGATGAGTGAGATGAGGGCGATGGGCACCTCGAAAACGCGCGCGAGCTTGGTGGTGATTCGGTCGAAGACCGGCTCGGCCTCGGTGTCGAGCAGGTTCAGCTCAGCGAGCGCGGCGAGGCGCTCCTCCTCGTCTGCGGGGATTGGCGAGGGCTCCATCTCTTCCGTCAGCGGTGGCGCGAGCTTTGCGATCTGCACGAGGGCCTCGGCAAGGCTGGTGACGACTTGATCGGCACCCGAATCGCGCAGGCGGCTTGCCCCTTCGGTCACGCCTTCGGTTGCGCCCCAGAGGCCGACCACGATTTTCTGTTTCGGCAAAAGCGTGCGCAACTTCAGGCAAAGATAACGGGCATGGATGACGGTGGAAGGAGCGACGACGGAGATGCAAACGACATCCACGTCCGCCTTTTCCACCAGCGCGGCCAGTTCACCGGCGACGAGACTCCCCGACGCATTCTGCGCCCCGAAGCCCCGCTGGCGCAGCAACTGCACGAGCATCGCACCGGCGAGTTCGTCGCGCTCCGCACGGGCGGGCAGACAGTAAATGCGGCAGTCCGGCGCGAGCGCGGGGGGCGGCGGGGCCTCCTCGTCGGCCGCTGCCGCAGCTTTCTCCACGGCCTCCTTTGACGGCAACGCCGGGCGCGTGCCGAGGTCCTCGATGATGTCGCGCATGCTTTGCTCGACGTTGGCGAGCTGCTCCCGGTCCAGCGATTCCGACCGGGCGTCGGTTTCCGCAGCGGTGAGCACCGGGATGAACACGGAGTCGTAGAGGGCGGTCAGCGAGTTCGCCTTCAAATACGACTCGACCAGTTCCATTTCGTCCCGCTCGCCGGGAGTGAGCAGGCGATGGTAGCAATCCTCGGCGGGGGTGAGCGCCTCCTCATCGCTCAGCACCACGCTCAGAAAATTCAGTCGCGGCACATGCCGGCCCATCACCACGAGGCAAACGGTGAGCGGCGTGGCGAGCACGAGGCCGATCGGCCCCCACAGCCATGTCCAGAACACGGCGGCGACGATCAGCGCAATCGGGGAAATGCCGGTGCTCGACCCATAGAGCCACGGCTCCATCACGTTGTTGCTCAGAATTTCCAGCACGACGAAAAGGCCGATCGTGAGCACGGGCGCCATCCAGCCCGGCGAAGTCGCGAGCGACAGCGCGATCGGGAATGCCGCCGCGACCCACGGCCCGATGTAGGGAATGAAGCGCAGGACGATCGCGAAGGCGCCCCAGAGCATCGCGTTCGGCACACCGATGAAGTACAGCCCGACTGCCACCGGGACGCCGTAGGTCACATTGACCAGAAGTTGCATCAGCAGGTAGCGAGAGACCCGGTGGCCCGCATCGTCCATCGCACGCGAGGTCGCGCTGATCCGCCCCTGGCCGATGAGCCGGATGAGCCGGCTGCGCATATCTTCGCGCTGGAGCAGCATGAATATGACCAGCACCAGAACCAGCGCGGCCACTCCCAAAGGCCCCAGCAGCGGCGCGATGAACAGTTCCAACATTTGGAGGGGATTGGCTTTGGAAGTCTCGACCACCCGTACGGGCATAGCGGGTGGCGAAGCAACCGCCGTCTCCGGCTTGCCGGGCTCCTGTGTCTTAGTGGGCGCGGCGGGCGCTGATCCTCCAGGCAGCTCCTTTTTCAACTCCTCGACAGTCTCCGAAAATTTCGTGAACACCCCGCCTTTCGGAGTCTTGAAGGCCTGCATTTTGGCAATGATGTTGCCCTTGTATTCGGGCAGCTTCGCCGCCAGATCGACAAACTGCCGGGTCAGCATCCAGCCAGCCGCACCCAAACCGGTAAAGATTAGCGCCACAACGAGCAGCACCGCCGCGATGCGACCGATCCAGCGCTCGATGCGTGTGACCAGCGGCGCGAGGAGAAAGGTGAGCAGCGCCGACAGTGCCAACGGAATGAGCAGCTCCCGGCCAAAATAGAGCAACCCGATGATGAAGGACGTCAGCAGGACCGTCCAGATGCCGACGAGCGCATCCGTGGCGGTGATTTTGTTTTTCAAGGCGGGCATGAGGCAGGATGGATGTTTTCAGAACGGAACGGCGGAGTTTCTTTTCCGTCGGAGCGCACTTGCGGGCAGAGCCATCAGGGCCGGAAGCGGTCGGCCAGCGCGGTCCCAGCGGTCGCCAGGGGCAACGATCCGCGTTCAGTGCGTTCCGAGCCGGCAGAGTGCAAACATTAGTATGCGCGGACGCCGCCTGATACGCCGCTTTCGGTGCTCCCTTCCGCGGCGACGCCGTGCCTGTGACCGTCATGGCCGACGGAAGCGCCGGTTCGGGACGTGCAGCCGTTTTGAACAAAGATGAGAAGGGCGATGGCGATGAATGCGATGATAGTTCTCATTCCTTCCTATTCGCAAACGGACAGCGAAGTGTGCGGGCAAATCGCAGCGTTGACGCAGATTTTTCGGACCCAGTCGTTTTCTTGCGAATTGCACAACCAGCCCGCCGTCAGTCTGCGAAAATCAATCTGCACACGCGATCAACAATCATGACCACTGACACTGCACCAACGAGCCTCCGCCCTCTCGCGGAAAATCTTTGGATCAAGAGCTACCCGCTTTCGATACTGGGAACGCAGCATGGGCGCAACGTGACTTTGATCCGGCTGGCGTCGGGCAAAGTGGTGGTTCACTCGATGGCGCCGTTCTCGCGTGCGGACGTTGCAGAAATGCAATCCCTCGGTCCGACGGGCTGGTTGCTGGAGGCCATGCTCCTGCACGACACCTATGCGCGCGAGGGCAGCGACGCTTTTCCCGGCGTGCAGTTTCTCGCACCGCCGGGATTCAGCGAAGCGGTCGCTTTTCCGACGACTCCGATGCGGCCCGCTCCGGGTGAGTGGCAGGGTGAAATCGAAGTCTTCGCGCTGGCCGGCGTGCCGCGGCTCAATGAGCACCTTTGCGTGCATGTGCCGACGCGGACGCTCATCGTCGCCGATCTGGTGTTCAACTTCGCGCCCGACGAACGTGGCTGGGATCGCTTTTTCCATCGCCACATCGTGGGTTTCAAACGCTATCCGGGCATGAGCCGCGTCTTCCGCTTTTGCATCAAGGATCGCGCCGCTTTCCGGGCCTCGCTGGAACCGATTCTGGCCGCGGACTTCGACCGCATCATCGTCGGGCACGGGCAGGTGATCGAACGCGATGGCAAGGCGCTGCTCACCCGTGCGCTCGCGGACGCGGGAGTCTGGTAGGGCGCCACTTGGGACGCGGTGACTTCAGTTCACCGCCCGGAGGCCGGCACCCCTTCCGCATTTCCGCCACGGCGGCCATTGGGATTCGCGCGGCATTTGGCATTTCCTCCACGGGCGCCGCATCACCATCCACGCACGCTCTGCCCGGCCCGCATCAGAACCATGTTTGAACGCCACGGAAAAGCTGCCTGGCAAGGACGACACCACCCACCACCAGCAAAGTCAAAACTGCGAGAATCGCCAATACGAGACCAGATACGAAGATCCAATCGCGGCCAGTGGATGTGCGCACACCGCCAGCATGACGCTGGAGCAGGTCGTAATTCTTCGCGTTGGATCGGTAGAAGACGGTCAGCACGCCGCCCAGAATCGGCAATGCACCCACGATTGCGTTGATCAGGATGTTGCCAGCCATTCGAGCCAGGACGATTTTTGGCACTCCCAAATGCGAGGCACGGGCGATCATGGCCGTTGAAATCAGGGCTCCCACTGCATCGCCAACACCCGGAAACAAGCCGATGAGCGCGTCGAATCCAAAGCGGATGTTCGTGCCGGGAATGACGAAGGCCGTATCCATGAGGGCTGCGATCAAGGCGCTCTTCGGGTCTTCCACGGCGCGTTCGATGCGAACTGGCCGGACTGGCAGTGTTTCTTCCGGCGGAACTGGATGGCGATCGTTCAATTGCAATTGAGCATGGGCGCTCAGTTTTCCGCGGTCGAGATGTTAGCGACGGGAACGCCGAATTTTGAGGATGCGCGGTTGTAGATCTCATTCAGATCCAGGCATTCGACGTCCCCCTGCCAGTTCACCGCCACGGCGCTGCCCGAGACGTAACGCAGCTTTTCACTGCCCACTTCAAACAGGATGGCAATTTCGTGGTCGAGGAGGTGACCGCCCAGCTCCCCGTAAACGTCGAACTCATCCCACTCGCCGGTTTGGCGATTCAGGCGCTGTGATGGCCAGCCTAGCTCGCTCTCCGGCGCCGGCGTGATCATGAGCCTGCCTTTGTTCCCGTCATCGTCGCCCGGCAGGACTTCCAGCCCCGCCTCGGTCGCCCACGCCTCGAATGCGGCGCGATCTTTCACGGCGAAGTAGTTGCTGCGTGCGGTGGCGTAGTAGTTGGCCATTTCAAAGGGTGCATCGCGCGCGTGCAGGCGCTTGGACTCATCAAGTTTCCCGCACGACCGCGCGCGCCGGTTTGTCGTCGCGCAGGCCGAGGAAAGCCGGCTGTCGGAGCACGCCATCGTCGGTCCATTCGGTGAAACGCACTTGTGCGACGAGCCGCGGCTCGACCCATGTGCAGTGCGCGAGTTCCGCCCTGGTGAATGCCGCGCCCCACCGGCTCCGGTGTGCCGGCAGGGCGGAGAATGGACTTTTCGCAACGCGGAGCGCGGCCATCTGCCTATGCAGATCGGCGAGCATCTTTTCGCCGAACCCGGTGCCGACCTTGCCGGCAAAGACCAGTTTCTTCCCGCGAAAATAACCCACAAGCAATGCGCCGAAATGCGAACGCGTCCCTTTCGGCGCGGTGAAACCTCCGATGACAAACTCCTGTTCGCGCAGGCACTTTACTTTCACCCACGCGCCGCTGCGGCGGCCGGCCTCGTAGGGCGAGGAGCGGCGCTTCGCGATCAAGCCTTCCAGACCGCCCTCTTTGATTTCGGCCAGCAAGCGCTCCGGTTCGCCAGACAGTTCGCCCGATAGCAGCAGCACATCGGATCGCTTCGGCACGAGCGTCGCCAGCCGAGCACGCCGGACATGCAGCGGCTCATGCCGCAGGTCTTCGCCATCCACTTCCAGCAAGTCGAACAGGAAGGCGCGGACGTGGGTGGATTCGTCGGCATTCTGGATCAGTTGAAAGGACGGGTGGCCTCGCTCATCGGTCACCACGAGTTCGCCGTCCACGAGCGCGGATTGCGCTTTCAACGTCGCCATTGCCTTTGCCACTGCGGGGAAGCGCGGCGTGAAGTCGTGCTCCATGCGCGACCAAAGCTTCGCTTCGACCCCAGCTTTCGCGCCGAGAAAACGATAGCCATCGAACTTCAATTCGTAGAGCCAGTCATCGCCGCTCGGGAGGCGCGGGGCGGGTTTCGCTTTCATTGGCTCGATGAAGGCCGGCACCGTTGCTCGCGCGGAATTGTTCTTTCCCTGCGCCGCACCGATCTCCGCCATCGTCCGGCCCGTCGTGGCGGACAAATCCCACGTCTTCGCGGCCGGAGGGAAGTCGTCGCCAGCTTTGATAAGGAGCCATTGGTTTTCTTCGCCGCGCATTTTCACCAGCGCCCATTCGCCGCGCAGCTTTTTCCCGGTCAGATGGAGATGAATCTTGCCCTCCACGATGGCCGCAGCCGCGTCTTCGGTTTCGGCCCGATAGGTCCCATGGTCCCACAGCATCACCGTCCCGCCACCGTATTGGCCCTTGGGAATCGTGCCCTCGAACTTTCCGTATTCGACCGGGTGATCTTCGACCATCACCGCCAGCGCCTTCTCTCCCGCGTGGAGCGGGATCGCCTTCGGGACCGCCCACGATTTTAAGACTCCGTCCACCTCCAGCCGGAAGTCATAGTGCAGCCGCGACGCCGCGTGCTTCTGAATGACAAAACGCGCGCCTGCCAATTTTGCCACCCGGCCCGCGGGTTCGCTCGTTTCGCGGAAATCGCGTTTGCCGCGATACGCCTCAAGTGTTGCGCGGCGCGAGTTACGCGGCTTTGCGTTTCGCCTTTGGCTTTGCGGTTTTCGTGGCGCGGTGGCTGCCATGTTTTGCGATGCTTTGTTGCAACACGGAAAGGAGGTCTATGACATTGGTGGCCTTCACGCCCTTGGTCTTCTTCGGCTTTGCCACGTCCTTGCCACCGGCGGCGACTTTTTCCTCGATGACTTCCATTAGCGCCTCCTTGTAATCGTCCTTGTATTTCTCCGGCTCCCATTTGCCGCTCATGCTTTCGACGAGCTGCTTCGCCATGTCCGTTTCCTTTTTCCCCATCTTCGTGGCTCCCGGCACATGCAGTTCACCCGAGTCAATGATCTCCTCGCTGAAATGCATCAGCTCCAGGACGAGCGCCTCGCCCTGCGCCTTCACCGCAGCGAGATGCTCGCGTGTCTTGATGACGACCTTGGCGATGCCCACCTTCTTCGTGCCGCCCAGCACCTCGCGGAGCAGCGCATAGGCTTTGTCGCCGCCTTTCCCCGGTTCCATGTAGTAGGGCTTTGAAAAGAACATCGGGTTGATCTCCTCCACCTCGACGAACTCCTGGATGTCCACCGTCTGCGTCGCTTCGATATCCACCCGCGAGAAATCGTCATCGCTTAACACGACGAACTTCCCCTTCTCGTATCGGTAACCGCGCACAATATTCTCCCACGGCACTTCCTTCCCGTCGGCCTCGGCCACTCGCTTGTTGTTGATCGGGCTGAGGTCACCCTTTCGCAAAAAGTGAAAGCGCAAATCCTCCTGTCGCGTCGCGGGGTAAAGCGTGATGGGGATGCTCACCAGCCCGAAGCTGATCGTGCCTTTCCAGATGGGTCTCATGGTTCGCTAAAAAAAGTGGGAGCCGGAGCGGCCTCACGGCACACCCCGGCTCCATTGGAAATCCTCACTGCTTCGCTTCGAGGTTGGCTGGGCTGTAAAGTTTCGCCAGCAATTCCGCCTCGTCGCCCGCCTGATCGATCGCGGCCTCCAATGAGGCGACGCAATGGTCGAAGGCAAGGCGTGTCCCCGACTTCCGGTTCTGGATGTCTTTGCCGCCCAACTCACCGAGTTTCAGCCTGAGATACTCGTGGTGCTGCCGGAGCGCCTGCAGCCGGGTGAGAAAATATGTCGGTGCCACTACACCCATTTTAGTCGCGACCGTATCTATCTCCATGGCGAGATGGGCGAGAGCCTGCCGGGCACCCTCGGTGTAGATGCCTTTGTCATCGCTCATGGATGCCTTCGCATTCGCCCAGGCTTTCCGCGCCCTATGCTTCACATTACTGATCGCGGTGACGACATCGCCGACGCTCTTCGGTGGAGGCGCATTCAGACCGCCGACCGTCTTCGGCGGAGGTGGTCGCGGCGGTGGCGGCAACAAATTCTGACCTGCGGCGGTGCTCATAAGCAACGCGACGACCGTGATGACAGGAAGGGCTTTCATTTTCGCGTTTACGAAAACATTTTGCCGAGCCGGCATCGCGCGCCGTTGAAGCATCGCTGGAGCCACGCTTCCCCGTCGTGGGCGTGCTCACGCAATACATCCGCTCCGTCGCCTGCCATTGTCGCGGCCTTCCGGGAGATGGGGGCCACGCGATCCTGCAGATCATCGAGGAATTCCATCAGGCGATGCCGCGGCGGCGCGGGGCGCAGGCCCCGCACAATCAGTCCGATGACCAGCCCCGCGCCCACTGCGACGAGCAGCGTGGTGCCGGGATTGCGGCGGATGCATTCATCCACTTCCGCACAGCATGCAGCGGGGGCGTTCGTGGATTCAGTGGCGGAGGATTCAGCGGCAGTAGGTTCATTCATGGCTTTGGATCGGTTTGGGTTTTGCAGCGGCAGAGTTCGCAGGCCTTGTACAGCCCGAGAAAAAGCAGCACGGGACGGAGGAACGAAAATGCGATGCCCACCAGCGCGGATGCGATGGTGCTGAGCGGAAGGAGATTCAGGAGGAAGCCCGCGCCAAAGGCGGACATCGAAGCGCGAAGCGGCTCGCGCCGCGCGAATTCATCCGCACGTTGCATCATTCCGTCAATCGTCGCCGGTGAGTTGGGAGGTGTATCCGTTTTCATGTCACACAAATCATCGCGGCCCATCGTGTGGTTGCGCGTATCGGAAAAAAAAGGAACGGAAATGATGCGTCTGCGAGATTGAGAAGACCGTCACACCCACAGTGGACGATTCGGAAGGTGAACTGCACTCCCGCTCAACCTCATGGAAAAACGAACTCTCCTCATCTTGGACGACAGTGCCGAAAATCGCGCAACGCTCATCGGCCATCTCAATCGTGATGCGAACTTCGAATATCGATTCGTCGAGGCGGCGAGGATCGACGATGGCTTGCGGGCGGCGGCGGAAGTGAAGCCGGATTGCGTGGTCCTGGATGACACGATGCCCGATGGCAACGGCATGGATTTTCTGCGTGGCGCGCGCGATGCGCAGGGTCGCGTTCCATTTCCCGTCGTGATCCTCACGGCGGCCGGCAATCAACAGGCAGCCGTCGCACTGATGAAGGCCGGCGCTCAGGATTACCTCGTGAAAGCCGAAGCCACCGATGACTCAATCCGCCTCGCAGTGGACAACGCGATCTATAAAGTGCAGGCCGGGCAGCAACTAGACGAGCAGCGGCTTGAACTCGAACGCCTTTACCGAGAAGCGCGCGTGAACAACGATGCGCTGCGCAGCGCCAATGCGGCCAAGGACGAATTCCTCGCCATGCTCAGCCACGAGCTGCGCACGCCGCTAGCGCCGGTGCTTTCCGTCGTCTCCGCGACGCTGGGCGACACGCCGCTGTCGCCGGATCTGCGCGAAACTTTTTCCATCATCCAGCGCAATGTGGAACTCGAAGCGCGGCTCATCGAGGATTTGCTGGACCTTACGCAGATCACCAGCGGACGTCTCAAAATCGAGCGGAAACCGATTAACATCCACGCCTGCGTCGAGTCGGCGTTGGATGTCTGCCAACACCAGCTCAATGACAAAAACGTCGTCGTCCAAACCGACCTTGGCGCGTCGGAATCGACGGTTCTGGGTGACTTTGCGCGGCTAAATCAGGTGCTGTGGAATCTGCTCAAGAATGCGATCAAGTTTTCGCCAGTGAACGCCCGCATCACCATTTCAACTGCGAACGATTCCGGCAGCGTCGTCATCGAGGTCCGCGATCATGGAACGGGCATCGAGCCAGAGCGCCTCGCAAGCATCTTCGGCGCATTCAGCCGGGGCAATCCGCAGCCAACGGCGACCGGCCTGGGTCTTGGCCTCGCGATCACGCGGGCAATCGTCGAGGGGCACGGCGGCGATATCCGTGCCATCAGCGACGGCAAGGACATGGGCGCGACCTTTCGCGTATGCCTGCCAGGCACGAAGGCCGCAGAGACACCGGCCCCGCCATTGCCGATCAACCCCAGCGCGCAGGTGCGCGGAAAGGTCATCATGGTCGTGGAGGATCACGAGGACACGCGCCGGGTGTTGGCGCGCTCTCTCCGGCGCAAGGGTTTCGGGGTGGTCGCGGCGGGCAGCGTGGAAGCGGCAGCGGCGCAATTCGCCGCCGCACCGCCGGATCTGCTCATCTGCGACATCGGACTGCCGGACGGCACTGGGTGGGATCTGTTGGAAAGGTTGCGTCCGCACGGCCCGGTGCGCGCCATCGCGATGAGCGGTTACGGCATGAATTCCGACGTGGAGAAAAGCCGCGAGCTCGGTTTCGCCGCACATCTTACCAAGCCGATAGACTTCCCGCGGCTCGAGGCATTAATCGTCAAGATTCTTACTTCCGAAAAGGAGCCGGCGAAGAATGCGACACAGCCGGAAGCCGCACCGAGTGCGAACTGAAATTTATGAAACACACAGACATCGAACACGAGTGGGACGCAATCAAAGGCCAGCTTAAAAAGCGCTTTGCACAACTCACCGACGACGACCTGGCCTTAGCCAAAGGCAAAGGCGAAGAACTGTTCTCGCGCCTCCGGGGAAAGCTCGGACTGACGGCACACGATTTCGAGGCACTGCTCGATGAAGTCCGCGACAAGGCAGGAGGAACATTGGAGCATATAAAAGCAACAGCCAGTGAGTTCGCGGAGGCCGCCCGCGAAAAGACAGGAGAGGTGGCCGGAGCGTTCAGAGAGAAAGCGGCGGAAATCGGCGAAGATGCTAAGGTGAAGGCCACCGCGGCTTACGACACCGCCCGGAAGAGTGCCCGCAACTTGCTGGAGGACGGCACTGAGTATGTGCGGCACAACCCGCGCCAGTCACTCCTCGCGGCAATCTGCGCAGGTTTCGTCGCGGGTCTGATGATTCGACGCTAATAACTCCGTCAGCACGATTCGCCCTAGCTTCGATACTGGGCTCTACCCGAGCATAAAAGCGCCTCCCTCACTGCTCTAGCAACAGGCTCTCCATTCGGGAACCATCCAATGGTATGGAACGCACTTTCTTTCTGCCCGTCGTCAACGGTCTGAACTTCAACTGCAGATCCCATTTCCAACAGAGGCACCGGGGAACGACCACCTCGGAACGCCCTTCACACAGCCCGTGAATCCAGCAAAGGGCAACCCCGTGAATGCCACGACCTCTCCTGCCCCCTCTCAAGTCGCACTGGACGAACCGGTATGCCTTTAGTTGCAGGCGTGGTGAGCCTTCAGCTTCCCCGTCATTGGATCAACGTCAATGCTCGCGCATAGCTCATCTGTGTCCGCGAATCTCAGCGTGAAATGAACCAGCCGACCATCGGTAACGGAGCTAGTCAACGTGAAGCCGTGCCGTTTGAGCTTTTGCCTTTCCAACTCATCCACAAACCGCCGAAATCGGTCCGGGCTGAGCACTCCCCCTGAGAGACTGCGTGCAGCATTCTGCAGTTCATCAGAAATTTCTTTGCAGATGTCGTCGGCAGTCAGTTGTGCTTCAGTTTTCATACCATTGAATCGCACGAGACCGTGTAGGTGGTTGCCATTTCCTTCGAGGTCGCCACTGTTGAGGTCGCAAGTGATCGCCATCCGTGGTAAAGGACACGACCCGAAGCCCGCCTGTGAAAGTCGGCGACTGCGAGAGGAGATCAGTTGGATTTT
>Ga0105046_10013030_pt1 | contig 12883 bp, 12 predicted proteins | sample MAT03_FD_78385 | JGI IMG/M metagenome (GOLD analysis project Ga0105046, IMG submission 78385) | Freshwater microbial communities from Lake Fryxell liftoff mats and glacier meltwater in Antarctica - MAT-03 (megahit assembly) | ecosystem: Environmental > Aquatic > Freshwater > Ice > Liftoff... | reverse complement strand
GGGGGAGCACAGGGTGCGCTCGTAGGATTCCGCGTGGTGCAGCGGGACGGTGGCGTCGTTGGCGCCATGCACAATGAGGACCGGGCACTTGGACTTGGCCACTTCGCGCAACGGCTTCATCTCCGCAAATTGCCGCACGAACGCCATGCTCACGAGGTTGCCCTCATAATCGGTCTGGCCGGTTTGCGCGAGCGACACGACCGCTTCTGGCGTGGAAAGGTTGTCGAGAATACCAGTGCCTTCCGCGACCGGCGCCCACAGCACGAGGCCTTTGACCCGATGGCGTTCGCGGGCGACCACGTACGAAGCGACTGCCCCGCCCATGCTGAAGCCCACAATCGCCAGTTGCCGGGAATTGATCCGCTTGTGCCGGCCCAGGAATTTAATCGCCTCAATCGCATCGGCCACTTCGGTGCGAATCGTCAGATCCTCAAAATTGCCGGCGCTGTCGCCCGACCCACGAAAATCGAACCGCAAACTCGCGATCCCTTTTTGCGCCAATGTCCGCGACAGTTTCACGAACATCCGGTGCGATTCCACCTTCGTGCCCGTGAACCCGTGTAACAATAAGGCCACCGGAAAACGACCGCGCCCAGGCGGCACATGCAACATGCCCACGATTTGCTGATGGCGATATTCAAAGACAACCGGCGTTTCCATGCGCGCGATGGTAGCCAAACTTTACCGCTTTGCAACCCGCAATCCCTCCGTTAGATTGGCCGTCTCATGCCCATCTCCGCTGACTACCACATGCACACGCCCCGCTGTAAACACGCGACCGGCCCCCTCGAAGGCTACATCGAAAACGCCGTCGCCATCGGCCTGCGCGAAATCGGTTTCTCCGATCACAGCCCGCTCCCGCGTGGCTTGGGATCCAACGTGCGAATGGATGAAAGCGAGCTGGATGATTACGTGAACGACATCTTGCGCCTCCGCGAACGCTATCGCGCTGACATCCCGGTCCGGCTGGGCATCGAATTGGATTACTTGGACGCGCTGGAGGATTACAACGCCCGGCTGCTGGAACGTTACCCGTGGGACTACGTGATTGGTTCCGTACATTATCTCGACTCGGAAGCCCGGGTGCCTTCCTGGCCGCGCCATTATCAAGGCGATGTCGGGGCACTCTACGCCACCTATTTTGGCCAAGTCCGGAAACTGGCTCGCAGCGGCCTCTGCGACATCATCGCCCACTTCGATGTCGCCAAACGCTGCGGCACCTCGCACGGTCCGCGCGAAGCGGCGACCATCACCGAAACCCTCACCGAAATCGCCCGCGCCGGCATCAGCATGGAAATCAACACGTCCGGCTACCGTCACAGCGATCTGGCCGAACGCGAACCCTATCCCAGTCTGCCGGTGGTCAAGCAAGCGCTCGCGCTCGGCATTCCGTTGACCGTCAATTCTGACGCCCACACACCGGACCATGTGGCCACCAAGTTCGATGTCGTGGAAGAATTTCTCAAGCAGAACGGTTGTCGGACGCTCGTCCGCTTTGAAAAGCGGCAGGCCATCCCCTACCCGCTCTGATTCGATGCCGCAGCGGGGCGTTCACCGACGCGCCACGAGATGAAGATGTACAACGCCACGCCGGTGCAAATCGCACTATCGGCCACATTGAATGCCGGCCAGTGATAACCGCGAAAGTGGAAATCCAGGAAATCAATCACCGCCCCCACCCGCACGCGATCAATCAGATTCCCGACAATCCCGCCCGCAATCAACCCGAGCGCTACCCGGCCCACTTTGTGATCCAGATGGAGCGCCTGCCGGAAGAAATAGAGCGCCACAATCGTGACCACCGAGACAATCGCCAAGACCCAATTGAATCCCTGCAACATCCCCCACGCCGCGCCGGTGTTGCGCCAATTGACGAGGTTGAAGAACCCGTCAATCACCACCACGAGTTCCCCTTCATGGAACCGGCGTTCGACGAGAATCTTACTGATCTGATCGCCGCAGACGATAAACGCGGCGATGACAAGCACCCAGCGCACGCGCTACTCCTCGGAATCTTCGCCGTCGCCGTCGCCTTCGTCACCTTCGACAAAAGTCGGTCCCTGCCGGGACTGGAAGCGGCGGTCTTTCTCGGCGGCAGCCTGACACTGCACGCAGCGCCGGGCGAACGGGACGGCTTCGAGACGTTCCTTCATGATCAACTTCTCGCACATATCGCAGACGCCATACCTGCCGTCTTCGAGACGCTTGAGGGCTTCCTCAATTTCATACAGACCTTCCTGCTCGCTCGACACCAGACTCAACGCAAATTCCCGATCAAAGTTGTCCGTGCCGGCATCGGCCATGTGCAAACTATAACCGCTCAACTCACCGGAGGCGTCGCGGTTGGAGCGCTTCAAGTTGTCGGTGGCGAGAAAATTCACTCCGTCAATCAAATGATCGCGCAAGTCCAGCAGCAGCTTCTTGAACTTGGCCGCGTCGTCCTTGCTCAGGCGCAGCTTGCGCGGCTCGCGGTTGTCATCCACCACTTCCACCGGCGCGGGAGCGTCCGCCGATTGCTTGGCCGCCTTGACGGCCTTGGTGGCTTTGGCGACGGCGGCTTTCAATTTCTTCACGGCTGGCTGTTTGACCGGCGATTTCTTTTTCGTCACTGACTTTTTTACTTTCTTCATGAATCTTCAACGCCTCATTTCGATTCCACGGCTCGTTCGTCCATGACCCGAGCACAACGCCCGCACAACTCGGTATGCGTGGCATGCTCGCCCACATCTTCCTGCCAGCGCCAACAACGTCCGCACTTCTTCCCCGCCGCCGGGCTGACCGTAATCTGCCACTCGGTGCCCGTGGCGGGCGCGATGCGCACGTGCGATACAATGAACACCATCGCCAACAACACCGGCCCAAAACTGTTCAACATCTCCCGACTGGCCTCGGAGTCCGGCGCGAGCTGCACTTGCGCTTCGAGCGACTTGCCAATCTGCAATGTTTGCCGCGTTTTTTCCAGCTCCACCGCCACGCGCGTCCGCACCTCCCACAACTGTTGCCAACGCGCTTCCTGCGCCGCATCACGACCGGCGGGGTTCGCCACGGGAAACGATGCCAAATGCACGGAATCGGTTTCCCGTTTAGGCAAATGCTGCCACACTTCCTCGGCCGTGTACGGCATCACCGGCGCGATCAAGCGCGCCAACGTGTTGACCGTTTGCCACATCGCCGTCTGCGCCGAACGCCGCTCCGGCGATTGGGGCGCCAGTGTGTACAGCAGGTCTTTGGTCACGTCAACGTAAAAGGACGAAGTTTCCACCGTGCAAAAATCATTCACCAACCGATACACCCGGTGGAATTCAAACGTCTCGTACGCCTTCGTCACTTCGGTCACCAACCCATCCAGCCGCCTGAGCAACCAGCGATCAATCTCCGCCAACTCCGTCACCGGCTGCCCATCCCAACCGTGCAAGTTCGCGAGCAAAATCCGGCACGTGTTGCGCACCTTCCGATATGTCTCGCCGATCCGCTTGAAAATTTCATCCGACAACGGAATGTCGCCTTGATAATTCTCCGAGGTGATCCACAACCGCAACACATCCGCGCCGAATCGGTTCACATAATCCGTCGCGCTCGCCGGCTTGCCGTCGGACTTGGAAATCTTTCGCTTGTCCATGTCCATCAAGAAACCGTGCGTCACCACCGTTTGGAACGGCGCGCGCTTCTCTGTGGCCAGCGCCGTCATCAACGACGACTGGAACCACCCGCGATGCTGATCGCTGCCCTCCAAATACACGTCCGCCGGGAAGCGCAAATTCGACCGCGTCCGCAACACCGCCCGGTGACTGACGCCCGATTCAAACCACACATCCACAATATCCGCGCTCTTCTCCACATTCGCCGAGCCGCACGCCGGGCACGTCACGGCACCGAATAATTCCGTCACACTGCGTTCGAACCAAATATCCACGCCCGACTGCACCACCTGCTCCCGGAACTTCAAAATCAGCGCCTTGTCCAACAACGGTTTCCCACAATCCCGGCACAGCAAGAACGGCAACGGCACCCCCCACGCCCGCTGCCGCGAGATGCACCAATCTGGCCGCTGCGCCAACGTCCCGCTGATCCGGTTCTGCCCCCACGCCGGCACCCAGTTGACGCCCGGAATCGCCGCCAACGCGCTGTCGCGCAACCCGGCCTTGTCGAGCGCGATGAACCACTGTTCCACCGCCCGAAAAATCACCGGCTTCTTGCAGCGCCAGCAATGCGGATACGAATGCTGTACCTCTCCCTCCGCCGCCAACGCGCCGGTGCTGCGCAAATGTTCCGTGATCACCTTGTTGGCTTTGAAAACGAACTGACCCGCAAACAGGCCGGCCTCCTTGGTGAAGACCCCCCCGTCATCCACCGGCGCGAGCACCGCCAACCCGTGCTGCTGCCCGATCTCAAAATCTTCCGCCCCGTGCCCCGGCGCGGTGTGAACCAAGCCGGTCCCCTGCTCCAACGTCACGTACGGTGACGGGATCATCGGCGAATCCCGGTCCGCAAACGGATGCCGCGTCACCACACCCACCAATTGCGCGCCGGTCAGTTTCTCGATGACCGTGAGCGACTGGCCAGTCGCCTGCGCCACCGACTCCACCAACCCTTCCGCCAAAATCCAAATCTCGCCTGGGCCGGCCTGTACCCGCACATACGCCAACTCTGGTTTCACCGCGATGGCGAGATTGGCCGGCAACGTCCACGGCGTGGTCGTCCAGATCACCGCAAACTCGTTCGCGCGACCATTGACCGCAAACTTCACGTAAACCGAATGCGAGGTGTGATCCGCGTGCTCGACTTCCGCCTCGGCCAACGCCGTCCGGCACGTCGGACACCAATGCACCGGCTTCTTGCCCCGATAAATGAAGCCATCGCCCACCATATCTGCCAGCGCGCCGATGACTTCCGCCTCGTACTGCGGCGCCATCGTCAGGTACGGATTCTCCCACTCACCGAACACCCCCAACCGCTTGAACTGCCGGCGTTGAATCTCGATGTACTTCTCCGCGTACACCCGGCAGTGCTTGCGCAATTCCGCCTGCGAAATCGTCCGCGCCGCCTCGCCCAGTTCCTTCTTCACCTTGAACTCGATTGGCTGCCCGTGGCAATCCCATCCCGGGACGTACGGGGCGCGAAAGCCGCGCATCGTCTTGTATTTGATGATGACGTCTTTGAGGATTTTGTTGAGCGCCGTGCCGATGTGCACATCGCCGTTCGCGAAAGGCGGGCCGTCATGCAACACAAACAACGGCGCGGTCTGCCGCGCCGCCATGATCCGCTCGTAAATCTTGTCCTGCTCCCACCGCGCCAGCATCTGCGGTTCCCGTTCCGCGAGATTCGCCTGCATGGGGAACTCGGTCTGCGGCAGATTCAGGGTGTCTTTATAATTGATCTGGCTCATTTTTCCCGCCAAGGGGGCGAAAGCTATCACGCACCCCCGGCAGTGTCAACGTAGCCGCCGCGTCGAATCATCGAGAGCGGGAACGCCGATGACGATCTCAACGGCCAACGGCACTGGCCGGTTGCAACAGATCGCTCACTTGACGCTGCACATGTTCCAACTCGTCGAGCCGCAAATGGGGATCGGGAATCGTGAACGACTCCTGCGTTTTCGCGTGCTCGTACACCAACAACTCCTCGCCGTCGCTGCTCCGCAACGTGTCCCGGTGCCGCAAAATTCGTTTCCGCTCCAACATCACTGCCAAAATATAGCGCGCCGCGCCCTGCGCCGGGTCGGGTGACTCCACCAGCCGCCGCAACAACGCCTCCGCGGAATCTTTGTGAATCGCCTCGGCCGGCGCCGGCGCCGGCTGCTTGTACTCGCCCTGCCAGTAACAAACCGCCCCCGTCCGCCGCGCATCCGAATAGCAAGTGCCACACACATCCTGCCGCTGATACCCCTCGCTGCCCAGTGTCAACAACGCATGGTACACCGCCTTGTCAGCAAACGGTTGCTGACACGCCGTGCACAGGCTTGACCGCAGTTGGATTTTCCATTCCGTCATTTTTGTTGCAGAAACTTCAGACGATTATAAGATGCGCCCCACACTTTGTCTGCATGAAAAAACTGCTCTGCTATTTTATCCTCGCGCTCAGCCTCATCGCTTGCGGTCGGCAAGAGGATCCGCAGCACGATTTTCAGAAGGGCGTCGCCTACTTTCAAGAAGGCAAATTCAGCAAAGCCATCCCCTACTTCGAACGCGCCCTCACCCTTGCCAGCCAGAATCCCCAAATTCACAACTTCCTCGGCGTCTGTCAGCTTCACGAAGGCGACACCGCCAGCGCCATCAAACATCTGGAAGCCGCCCTCGGTCTCGACGCCAACTACGTCACCGCCCGGTACAATCTCGGCCTCGCCCACCTCGAACAAGGCGACCACGACCTCGCCGTCGCCGAACTCCGCACCGTCACCCGGTCCGCCACAGCGCCGGCTGACACGCTTTACCATCTCGCGGTGGCCTACATCCGCCGCACCGCCTGGCTGCAAGCCGAAGAAACCCTCCGTCAATATCTCCAAACCAATCCCGAATCTGTCGCCGCCCTCAACCACCTCGGCTGGGTCAATGTCCGACTGCGCGACTACGCCGCCGCCCACCGCGCCTTCAACAAAGCCGTGGCCGCTGACCCACAATTCGCCGCCGGCTATCTCAATCTGGCCATTGTCGAACAGCAGTACCTCGACCGCAAAACGGACGCGGCCACGCACTACCAAAAATTCCTCGAACTCGACCCCAAATCCGAGCAACGCGACAGCATTCGCAAAACGCTCACGCAACTGACAAACGTCACCACCAAAGTCGCGATCACTCCCACGCCAACGCCGCCGGCACCAGTCAAACCGCCTGAACCACCGGCTCCCGTCACGTCCCCTGCCCCACCCATTCCCGAACCCATCACCATTGCCCGGCCGGAGCCAACACCCGCGCCGGCACCGGTCGTCACAGCGTCGCCGGTTCAAAAGGTTCGGCCGGCGATCCCGACCACGGCCCTGCGGGCCGGCAACCGCACCAAAGCCACCGCGGTTTTCAATCGCGGGGTGCAAAATCAACAGCGGAACAATCTCAGCGCCGCCGTCGCCAGCTATCAAGAAGCCGCGCAAACTGACCCCACCTTTGCCTCCGCCTACTATAATTTGGCGATCTGCTACCGCACCGCCGGCCAGCCTGACAAATCATTGGAGTATTACGAACTCGCGCTCCGCGCCAACGCGGACTACACCGATGCCCGGTTCAACTACGCCATTCTCCTCCAAGAACAGGGCTACACCACCGACGCCGTCGCGCAGTACGAACGCATCCTCCAACAAAACCCCAACGACGCCGCCGCCCATCTTTCGCTGGCAACGCTCTACGCGCAGAATCGCGCCACCATTGCCGGTGCCCGGGAACATTACCAAGCGTATCTGCGGATCGCTCCCAATAGCGGACTCGCACGCGACATCCGCCGGTGGCTGGAACAGAATCGTTAGCCGACGACTTCGCCCGACAAGTCGTACACGCCCGACCCGGTGATTTTCACCGTCGCAAACTCGCCCGGCCGCGCCGCGCCCCGCACCGCCACCGACCCATCAATTTCCGGCGCATCCGCCTGCGACCGTCCGACCCACCCGGTCTCGCTTGCGCGCTCCACCAACACCCGAGCGTTCATGCCCACAAATTCTTGATGCACGGCGACCGACACCTTTTGCTGCAATTCCATCGCCCGCCGGTAGCGCTGCTTTTTCACACGGGTCGGCACTTGCTGCTCCATGTTGCCCGCCGGGGTGTGGTCTTCCTGGGAGTAGGTGAACAACCCGACCCGCTCAAACCGGGCTTCCTCGATGAACTGGAGCAGGTCGGAAAAGTGTTCTTCGGTTTCGCCGGGAAAGCCCACGATAAACGTTGTTCGCAACGCGATCCCCGGCACGCCGGCGCGAATCTTGGCAACGAGATCGCGGATGTAGGCGGCGCTGGTTTCGCGGCGCATCGCGGTCAGCATCGTGTCGTGAATATGCTGCAACGGCATGTCCACATACCGGCAGACCTTGTCGCACGCGGCGATGGTGGCGATCAGTTCGTCGTTCCAGTGAAACGGGTGGGTGTACAGCAAGCGCACCCAGAAATCGCCCTCAATTGTTTGGAGCCGGCGCAGGAGTTCGCAGAGCAACCCGGTCCCGCCCGCCAGGTCTTTCCCGTAAAATGTCGTGTCCTGCGAGATCAGGTTAATCTCTCGCGTGCCGTCGGCGACCAGCGCGCCCACTTCGGCCACCACATCATCCACGGTGCGGCTGCGGTGCCGGCCGCGGATGCGCGGGATACTGCAAAACGTGCAGGGATGATTGCAGCCCTCGGCGATTTTCACGTAGGCAAAATGCCGCGGGGTGAGCCGGAACCGGGGCGCGGAAAAATCAGGGATAAACTTGGCGGGGCCGGACCAGTACAACCCCGGCGAGCGCTTGTTCAATACTTCGCGGACGATTTCACCGATGCGGGGGACTTCATTCAAGCCGATGATGGCATCCACTTCGGGCAGGTCTTTTTGGAGATCCTTGGGGTAACGCTGCGTCAGACAGCCGGCCATGATGAGCGCTTTACACTGGCCGGTCACACGCAGTTCGTTGGCTTTGAGGATGGCGTTGATGGATTCTTGCTTCGAGGCCTCGATGAATCCGCACGTATTGACGATGACGACATCCGCCTCCCGCGCTTCCGTCGTCAATTCCATCCCCTCCCGGCGGAGCGCCCCCAGCATGACTTCGCTGTCCACGAGGTTTTTTGCGCAGCCGAGGCTGACCAGTCCTACTTTCAACGTTTTACTCATTGCGTCATCACTTCGCGGCCGGTAATTCCAGCAAGGCCGGCTCGGTCGGTTTCGGCTGGTAGGTCGGTTCGAAATCAGCACGGGCGACGGACGGTGCGACCGCCACGATGGCGGGTTCCGTTTCCACCGGCGCAACCGCGACGGGTTGTTCCACCGGCGGCGGTCGCGTCCACCAGGTTGTCAGTCCCCAGATGATCAACGCCGCCACGGACAGGCCGGCCACGACAAGCGCGATGCCCCGGACGGAGAGATGCAGTTCGTTTTGCCGGTGCTGCATGGTGGCGGCTGTTTCCATGTGAAGACCTTGGCGTTGTAATCCGCCTTGGCTGCTGAGGTAGGTGCTAACGATGCTCTGACTGTCGAGGCCGAGGTACTCGGCGTAGAGTTTGAGGAAACCTTTGGTGTACGTCGGCGAGACCAGCCGGCTAAACTCGTCGCTTTCCAGTTGCTCGAGAATATCCACCTTGATCTTGGTGGCCCGGGAAGCGTCTTCCAAGGACACCTGTTTCTGGTGCCGCGCTTCCCGCAAAGTTTCGCCAATGGATTCCATGTGCCCGCATACTATCGCCCCCGCTCCCGCGCTCAAGGCAAAACCGTTACCGGGCAATTCGGATGGTCGTTCGCATTTCATAACAGGATCTGCTTTTTACGTCTTGACTCTCGGCCTCGCGGCCTGCGACGGTGCGCGGCAACAAACGGTGGCAATCTATGGCGACAAAAATTAAGGGCAAGGAATACGGGTTGGAGTTCGGGTTGATCGTCTTCAACTTCCTCTATAAATCCAAGGCGCTGCACTACGGCTATTGGGAACCAACCGACGAGGTCAACATCCTGTTCTTTGGCGCGGCGCAGCAGCGCTACACGGAGAACCTGTTGAAACACGTGCCGGCGGATGCCCAAGCCATTCTTGATGTTGGCTGCGGGACCGGCATCGTGGCGCAGCGGTTGGTGGAGCGGGGGCACAATGTCGAGTGTCTGTCACCGTCACCAGTCCTCAACGCCGAGGCCCGGAAGATTCTCCCCGCCACGACGCCGGTTCACGAGACCACGCTGGAAGAATTCCGCACGGACCGGAAGTACGACCTGATCATGTTTGTCGAAAGCTTCCAGTATATCCCGCTCGACTTTTCCCTGTCGCGCTGTCTGTCACTGCTCAAACCCGGTGGGCGCGTGTTGATTTGCGATGTGTTCCGACTCGATAAACCCAGCAAAGGCCCCATCGGCGGCGGACGGGTTTACAAAGACTATCTCAACCGTCGGGATACGCTCGGATTTACCTGTCTTCAGGACGTGGACATCACGCTCAACATCGCGCCGACGTTCGATCTAGTGCGGGACTTGGGGATGAATCTGTTGCAGCCGCTCTGGGAGAATGCGCAACGCATCGGCAAGGCCAACCGGCCGTTCCTCACCAAGACCTTGCTCTGGCTCTTCCGCAAGAAGCTGGTGAAGCTCAATAAACATTTCAATCCCGAGCGCAATGGGAAAAGTTTCGCCGAGTACAAAACGTACCGGATTCAGTTGCTCCGGGCGCCGATTTGACCGGTTCGTACTCCCGTGATTGCGCGCCGAGTTTGGCGATTTGATTCATCGCAGCCGCCCCCATCACTTCTTCCAAACTCCAAACGCGGTCTGACAAGCCAGCTTCCCTGAAGCGTTGCCCCCTTCGACGGCCGGCTTGGCTTAGCCGGAGCGATGCAGTTGAATTTGACGTGGGTAAGGCGCGCCCGGCGGTCGCGCCCTCCAAGTACTGTTTGGCGGGCGTGCTTTGCAGAATGAACCGCACGGCCGGAACCCACCCCTGACCCCTCCCAGGAGGGGAATCACGGAGTCCGGCTCCCCTCCAACGGAGGGGCGGGGGGTGGGTTCGGGGAAACGATTCACGCGATCACAAGATCGCGCAATCTCTCCCTTAGCCGCGCGACGGCTCCTTCGTTTTCGCGCGGGCTTGCCGGCTCAATTCCGCCAGATGACCGTCGTTGGCGCTGGGTTGTTCCAAGTGGACGCGCCGTTGCGGGCCGGCCGTGGCCACCATTTTCTCGCCGTAGACCCGGTCGAGCCAGAATCGCGCGTGGCCGCCGATGTAATCGCGGAGGGCGTTGAGGTGTTCGGCTGGGTAGCGCTGGCTGAGATTGATCGTGAACATCCGCCGGCGTTTATTGCCGCCGAAGCTGGCGTGTTTGAGGTTGTGATTGAAGACCAGAATGTCGCCGGGCTGCGTGTCGAGCGCCACGGCGGGAACGGCGTTGCCGGCGACGCCCCATTTTTCGGGCGACGTGGAGATTTCTGTCTGCAGCGTTTGAGCGAAACTGTCGCCGACCCGGTGGCTGCCGGGAATCACTCGCAACGCGCCCGTGGGGCCGGTGAGCGGATCGAGGTACAAAGCGATTTTGAGATGCACGATGCCGATGAGATTCCAGCCGTCCGAATGCCAGCCGGTATCGCCGACGTAATAGTTGCCGTCGCTGCCGAGATAGTTGAAATCCTTGCCAAGCAGACTTGCCGCGATGCCGTGGATGCGCGGGTCGTCGAGTAAGCCGGACAGTTGTTCCGATTGGTCAATGAAGGGGACGAGACACGAGCGCGCCGTGCCGTTGTGCTCGGGATGGGCATTCGATAACACCGTTTCAAACTCGGCCGTGATCGCGGCGATGCGGTCAGCGAGCAAGCCGGGAAAGCTAAGAAAGCCAAAGGTACCGAAGAACTGAATTTGAGCCGGAGTGAGTGTGAGATCCATGGCGAACGTCTAGCATCTGGCTGACGAAATTGTCAATCCGCCACGAGCAGCCTGTCGGTCTTTTGACGGCAACTGTTTTAGCGGGAGGGCAAAAGGGCCAACGCATCACTTTTGATTCCGCTGATAAACCTCCCGCCGACAATCCTGGTCAAACATTTGGCTGCTGGTTTGGCGCAGGTTGAGTGATCGCGAAGTGGGTGGATAGATTTGATGGTCGAAAGTTTTCACGAATCGGAAATCAGAGGGTTTTTTCAGCGGAATCCAGTTCATGGAGTTGACCCCAATGGCAAGCCCGACGGAATTACCAATCACAAATCAATCCGTACGACTACATCTGAGATGTCACCCGGTTCGTGCGTCACACGTTTGAAGCCATGCTTCTCGTAGAACGGAATCAGCCAAGGGCGTTCTTGAAGGTCATCCGGCACGACCGACCCTCGAATGTGTTTTGCGCCGTGATGTCGAGCGTGCGCAATTATCACTTTTAGTAGCGCACCACCCAAACCATGCCGGCGATTACTTCGGAATTTCGGCCCGAGCCCAAATAAGTTCCGTAACCAACTGCCGAGGGACTGCTTCAAGTTTGCGCGTTCCAGAAGTTCCCGGTCTTCGTAGATTTCAATGTCCTGCAAACGCCATCGGCCATAACCTTCGTCAAGGCAGTACGCTTTGCCGATACGCTCGCTGTCATCATCCAGAGAAAAGTCCGCTAAGCGGCCGTTTTTTTCCACCGTCACCCGAAGTTTCCGCCCGCGCTTGTCACGGATAAATTGAGTCACGGTCACAGAGAATGAGTGCAATCAAACGTAATTAGCAAGAATTACATGGAGGTGCATCCAGATGCTGGCAAGACTTCTGGAACCCGCTACCAGCGAGTATTTGCAAAACCCCGGAAGGAGGAACGAAGACTGTATGAAAGAACAGCAAGCCCGCATCTGCTAGTTTTCAGTTGAGCTGCGCGCGCCGAATCCAGTTTATGGAGTTGCCCCCAACGACAACGCTAGGTTCAGAAACCCCTGACCAGGCCTGTCTGGGATCGTCCACCCCGGGGATGTAACCCCGGAAACCGACAATCGGCTGGCCGGTGTCGTTGCAGAGGGCGTGACCAGGTCATAATTTTCATTTTCGCGGTTAATCCTCTCATTTCTGAGATCGGATGAGGGCAATCCGAGGTCGGAATGTCGCTCCGCAAGGTCGGAATGTCGTTCCGCAAGGTCGGAATGCCGTTCCGCAAGGTCGGATTGTCGTTCCGCAAGGTCGGAATGCCGTTCCGCAAGGTCGGAATGCCGTTCCGCAAGGTCGGAATGCCGTTCCGCAAGGTCGGAATGCCGTTCCGCAAGGTCGGAATGCCGTTCCGCAAGG
>Ga0105046_10013029_pt1 | contig 12885 bp, 13 predicted proteins | sample MAT03_FD_78385 | JGI IMG/M metagenome (GOLD analysis project Ga0105046, IMG submission 78385) | Freshwater microbial communities from Lake Fryxell liftoff mats and glacier meltwater in Antarctica - MAT-03 (megahit assembly) | ecosystem: Environmental > Aquatic > Freshwater > Ice > Liftoff... | reverse complement strand
CGCAGAGCGGCTTACTGTGTATAGCCAAGGTAACTATTGCATTTGAAAGCCTCGTAGAGGTGACCCAATTTGAGACTCTTTTGGTATTCCGAACTTTTTCAGTAGGCCCTACGTAATCACTGGCTCAACCGGCCACATTTCAGGCGAACTTGCAAAAAGATTGGTTTCTGCCGGACATCAGGTGTCCATCATTTCTTCAAATCAGGATAAGCAAGCAGAGATTGAAGCCATAGGTGCGAAGGCACTTATTGGTTCTGTAGAAGATGCAGATTTTATAAAAAAGGCATTTTCAGGTGCCGATGCCGTTTATTTAATGATTCCTCCAAAATGGGCAGTCGACAGCTGGTCTGATTATCAGCACGCTGTGGCGCACAATTATATTTCTTCCATCAAGGCAAACGGGATTACGCATGTGGTTCAGTTGAGTTCAGTTGGCGCCCATATGAGAAAAGGCTGTGGCCCTGTAGATGGCCTTGGCTATTTAGAGGAAAAACTGGAGGAAGTTTCAGGTTTGAATGTAAAGGTGCTGAGGCCAAGTTATTTTTACTACAACCTCTTGTCAATGGCGGGCATGGTGAAAAACATGGGCATTCTTGGAAGTGCGCAACCCGCAGATCATAGTCTGGTTCTAACCGATACATCCGACATTGTAGATGTGGCTTTTGAAGAATTGAATGCCTTAAACTTTTCGGGATATTCCATCCGATATATTGCATCTGACGAAAGAACATGGGCCGACATAAGCAAAGTACTTGGCCAGGCCATTGGAAAACCTGAATTGCCTTATATAGAGTTTACCGATGAGCAAAGCGAACAGGGCATGCTACAAATGGGCCTGCCAAAAACCATTGTGGAAGGATATGTGGCTATGGGTAAATCATTGAGATCTGGTGAAATGGAAAAAGATTATAAAGCGAACAGACCCGCTAAATTGGGAAAGGTAAAACTTGAGGACTTTGCAAAAGCATTCGCTGGAGTTTACAATGCCAATTAAATACGGATTCAAAAGGAATTGGCGAAATAGATCGGCTTCTCAAAATTGAGTGGTATAAAAAAATGCCTTCGGTTTACTTCGGAGGCATTTTTTACCCTAGTCAAAATCAATAGCTCTATCCATATGGGTATATCCCCCATCTACATAAATGTGTTGGCCTGTTGTGTGCGAAGAGCGATCGGAAGCCAGAAAAAGCACCATAGATGCTATTTCTTTTGACTCTGTAAAACGCTGTCCAAGAGGAATGTGCCTTACAATTTCTTTCATTTTTTGGGCAGGATCAGGGAAAGTTGAAATCCATTTTTGGTAAGAAAGTGTGAGCACTTCGGCAGGAATTACTTCATTCACACGTATGCCATCGTTGCGCAAATCCAACGCCCATTCACGGGTGAGGGCTCGCATTGCGCCTTTTGATGCAGCATATCCGCTGGTTCCGCCCTGGCCAGTTTCGGCAACCTTGGAGCCAATATTGACAATGTTTCCTTTGCTCGCCTTCAAATAAAAAAGAGCGTAATGGGTAAGGTTGTACACATGCACCAGATTTCTTTGCAGTGAACCAAGAAAGGCAGCAGGCCCTGCCTGCAGGCCGATTGAATCATTTCCGCCTGCATTGTTTATAAGAATATCTATCCTGCCAAAAGTCCTGATTGTTTCATCAACCACCATTTTACAGGCTTCAGCATCAGAAAGTTCAGCAATAATCAAAATTGATTTTTTCTGAATAGACTCCAGCTGGTTCATAATTTCATGGGCTCTGTCTATATCCCTACCTACCACAACAGGAATGGCACCTTCTTTGGCAAATTCCAGGGCAATTTCAGCACCTATGCCACTTGTGGCACCTGAAACAATGACCACTTTTTCATTCAAATTAAGATTCATAAGTTACTTTCAAATACGTTTTGGACCAGCAATTAACCACCAAAACAATGATTTGAAATTTCATTTTAAAAAAAAATATCTTTTTCTTCAAATCAAATCTGGCGACAAGAATGTATGCGCTGAAAGTGAAAGCAACGACTTCAATTGCGAAACAACAATTTCGCCAACGCACATGATGAATAATATTATCGAGTTTTATAGTCTTCAAATTCGAAGGAACCAATTTCAAACCACTTTATTTGCGCCCAGAATAAGAAATGAAAAAAATACTCGGTTATACAATTCCTCTGCTCCTTGCGGCATTGCTTCTTTGGTATGCATACAAGGATATAGATTTTGGCCAGATGCTTCAAAACATGAAGCAGGCGCACCTTCTCCCCATTTTTACAACCTTGATAACCACCGTTGTCGCACATTTAGCCAGGGCTTTGCGATGGAATCTTTTATTCCAACCGCTTGGCTACCAGCCTAGTGTCAAAAATAGTTTCCTCGCCGTTATGTCTGGCTATTTTGCCAACCTGATCATTCCTAGAGCTGGAGAAATCACACGATGCACAGCCTTATTTGCCTCAGAAAAAATTCCGGTTCAAACCTCTGTTGGTTCTGTAATAGCCGAAAGAGGTCTGGACCTGATCGTTTTTGGAATACTTACACTTTGCGCATTCGGAATTGAATACCAGGTACTTGTGAACTTTATTGCAGATGTTTCCATAAAACTAGGCATCGGAACTGGCAACAGTTCTAATCTCAAATGGATCATACTTGGAACGGTGACAATTATTTCAGTTATCGCATCTATTTTCCGAAAAAGGCTCAGCCAAATCCCTTTGATTGCCAAGATATTTGAACTCGCAGCTGGATTTCTTGAAGGTCTTTTGAGTGTAACCAAACTGCAAAAGCCTGTACTTTTCGTTTTCTACACATTTATAATCTGGATTTGTTATTTCTTGACCACCTATTTTAGCTTGTTGATTTTCGACTTCACATCAGATCTTGGGTTTAAGGCAGCATTTCTCCTTCTTGTCATAGGCAGTTTTGGAATAATACTTCCAGTGCCTGGTGCTGTGGGCGGTCCTTTCCAGGCTTTTGTGAGTTCTGCTTTGGTATTGCTTTATTTGAAAGATGAAAGCCTATCAGTAACAGCCGCAACCACAATGTATTACAGCCAGCAGTTTTTCACAGTTGTTCTTGGTGGATTGTCCTATTTAGCTACTGTAATTTTAACCAATCAAGCCATTTCCACTGATGAAAAGTCAATTTGATTCAAATGCTAAAATAATGTCCTGGGAAGCGACCCAGTTGCAAATAGAGGAATTGCAAAAAGCAGGGAAAAAAGTGGTTTTTACCAATGGTTGCTTCGATATTGTACATTTGGGACATGTTGACTATCTGGAAAAAGCAAGAAATCTAGGCGACTTCCTGGTAGTTGGATTGAATACAGATTCTTCAGTTTCAAGAATAAAAGGGCCTTTCCGTCCGGTTTGTGACGAAAAATCACGCTCCAGGGTAATGGCTTCTTTTGGGTTTGTAGATGCTGTTGTGTTCTTTGATGAGCCTACTCCAGAGCAACTTATAGAAACTATGAAGCCTGACATTTTGACAAAAGGAAAAGACTATGAAATTGAAAATATTGTAGGCGCAGATTTTGTAATGAAAAGAGGAGGAAAAGTTGAAACCATTCCATTAATTGAGGGATATTCGACTTCTTCGGTTATTCATAAAATTCAGCAAACCAGCTAAAAACAAAAAATATGTTCTTATTCATAATCATCTTCATCGTCAGTTACGGCATTCAATGGATATTGAAATCTAAATTTGCCAAGTATTCAAAAACAGCCCTTCAATCTAACCTTTCCGGGAAAGAAGTAGCAGAAATGATGTTAAAGGACAATGGAATTTTCGATGTCCAGGTTTTCTCTGTAGAAGGCCAGCTAACCGATCACTATGATCCAGCCAAAAAGACGGTTAACCTTAGCCATGAAGTATTTCACGGAAGAAATGCTGCCGCGGTTGCCGTTGCTGCTCACGAAGTTGGGCATGCAGTTCAACATTCCACAGCATACGCCTGGCTAAACTTCAGGTCTGCGATGGTTCCAATGTTGACCATTACCAGCCGATACATGTCCATCATTTTGATTGCAGGCATATTTATGATGCAAACCAGCATCATTCCACTGGGAATAGGGGTTGCTCTTTTCGCACTAACTACCCTATTTAGTTTCATTACACTTCCTGTAGAATTTGATGCTTCGGCCAGAGGTCTGAAATATATTTCATCCAGAGGCATAGTTACCTCAGGCGAATATGCCCTTTCAAAAGACGCTTTGCACTGGGCAGCTATGACCTACGTTGTAGCCGCACTGAGTTCACTTGCCACTCTTTTGTACTATGCAAGCATTCTGTTTGGCGGAAGAAGTCGGGACTGATATTACTCAGTAAAACACAAAAGAAAGCCAGTCTGAATCCTAATTTCAGGCTGGCTTTCTTTTTTTTATCCATTTTTAAATTTTCAAAACATATCTTTGTAAAATAAAGTTCATCTTAGAAAAACACCAATTTCCAAAAAAGCCAATTCTTCAATCCGTATGAATTTTAGCATCAGCGAAGAACAAATAGCCGTAAAGGAAGCAGCGAGAGATTTTGCGGTAAATGATCTTTTACCAGGTGTGATTGAAAGAGATGAACATCAAAAGTTCCCAAAAGATCAGGTCAAAAAAATGGGAGAACTTGGATTCATGGGAATGATGACCGCTATGGAATATGGAGGTGGGGGAATGGATACCATCAGCTATGTTTTGGCAATGGAAGAACTTTCTAAAGTTGATGCTTCAGCCTCGGTGGTAATGTCGGTAAACAACTCATTGGTATGTTGGGGATTGGAAAAGTATGGAACCGAAGCGCAAAAACAGAAATATTTAAAACCACTTGCGTCTGGTCAAATTCATGGCGGATTTTGTCTTTCAGAACCGGAAGCGGGTTCGGATGCAACTTCTCAAAAAACGATGGCCGAGGACAAAGGAGACCATTATCTTGTCAATGGGACTAAAAACTGGATAACCAATGGCAGTTCAGGATCCGTATTTCTGGTAATCGTTCAAACCCACCCTGAATTGAAACACAAAGGCATCAACTGCCTTATTGTAGAAAAGGAAATGGAAGGATTTCAGGTCGGAAAAAAAGAAGACAAGCTTGGCATAAGAGGATCGGACACCCACTCACTTATGTTTACAGACATGAAAGTTCCAAAGGCAAATCGGATCGGAGAAGATGGTTTTGGATTTAAGTTTGCGATGAGTGTTTTAAATGGAGGCAGAATTGGCATTGCAGCTCAGGCACTTGGCATCGCAAGTGGAGCCTACGAACTGGCCTTGAAATATTCTAAAGAAAGAAAATCATTTGGAAAACCAATTTCCGAACACCAGGCTATACAATTCAAACTGTCTGATATGGCTACAAAAATTGATGCTGCAAGACTTTTGGTTTGGCAAGCAGCGTTGTTAAAAGATCAAAAAAAAGATTTTGTAAAAGCTGCGGCTATGGCCAAACTATACGCTTCTCAGGTAGCAATGGAAGTGACTATTGAAGCCATTCAAATTCATGGGGGCTTCGGATATGTGAAAGAATATCATGTTGAAAGAATGATGCGTGATGCAAAAATTACACAGATTTATGAAGGCACGTCTGAAATCCAAAGATTGGTTATCGGACGTGAAATTTTAAGATAAAAAACCGAACAGTCAAACTTACAACCAAATGGAAGACTATAATAAAATAATTGAATCACTGAATGTTAAGTATGCCAAATGCAGAAACGTCAAGATTCTAAAGCCATTTCGAATGGACAACGTCAGAGATGTGGAAAACACTTTGGTTTTGGTCAACAAAGGGGCGATGAGATTGGATCTGCAAGACGATATTGTTCAGGCAGGAGAAATGCTTTTTATTCCGGCCAAAAGCAATGTCACTCTTACCTATGGTGTGCTGGCTAAACCCGTAACCCTTAGTTATGAATCATTCTTAAACAACACTGAAAACTGCTACGAAATCAATAAAAACCAGGAGATCAAGTTGATTGAAAATGAGAACTATACCTACCTCACTTTCGACGCTAAGATTTTCGATTCTGTAAATTTCTTTGGCAATCTGGACATTGGAGCTTTCAAAATACGGGACGAAAAAATCTCATTCCTTTTGAATGCTCTTTTTAAGGAAGAAATGTATCCTGAAGAAGGTAAAGATCGGATTATCAAACTTTTGTGTGATTGCATCGCGATAGAGATCATCCGATATATCTTAAAGAAAAGGTTATTTGTGGAGCAGTTGGCAACGAATAGTACTTATTTCAAAGATCCTCGGCTAATCAATATTTTCAGCTATATAAGAGAAAACATTGGCGACGACCTATCCAACAAAATATTAGCCGATGTTGCCGATGTTTCTGAAGATTATGTTGGTCAGTATTTTAAAATGCTTACAGGCATAAATCCACAAGATTATATAGAATACCAACGAATGGAATTTGCTGTCAATCTTTTGAGAACAAGCAAAAAAAGTATCAAAGAGATTGGCAACGAAATTGGATACAAAGACACCGCTTATTTTTGCCGCCGATTCAAAATGATGTTTGGCATACCTGCTGGAAAGATGAGGCGGCGAGAAATCAAGAATTAAACCTCGGCTATCAAAGGAGTTAAAGTTTCTAGAGTAATTCGGGCTTTGTTGTCAGGTAACATTTTCCCGGCAAGGAATTCCAATTGGTCTGATAAACACAGTTGATTCCACAATTGCAATTCGGCTCATTGCATTTCAATTGGCTTGTAACGCCTTACTGTTCTGATTTTTATAGCATTTGATTTTTTTTATGAAAGAATGATCCTAAAGTAAAAAACGAAATTGGAGCTCAAGCTGTATCAGCACTTAGCTCATTTGATCTTTTTCAATGGACAAACTGGACTAAAAGTAAAGTCAATATTCATTTTTAGATTTCAATTATTTGGATTTTCTAATCCAAAATCCAAACAAGGGCTGAGAGATTCTGTTTCATTGTTTTATGTTAGACCTGGTTGTATCGAACCAAATATAAAATTGAATTTCCAGTACGATTATTTTGAAAACAGCCCATCTCATTTTCCCCAATCAATTATTTAAAGACGCAAATTCTATTGAAAGTCAGTCGATTGTATATCTGATTGAAGAGTTTTTATTTTTCAATCAGTTCAAGTTTCATAAACAGAAAATTGCTTTTCACAGGGCTTCGATGAAGGCTTATGAGGCGTATCTTTTGAAACTCGGCTTCCAGGTGGAATACATAGAATCGTTGGATGAGAATAGCAATATCATAAACCTGATTGCCCATTTAAAAGAAGCTCGTTTTGAAAAACTTAACTGTACTGATGTGTGCGACAATTGGTTGCAAAAAAGAATTTCAGAAACGGCAGCAAAACAAGGTTTGGCATTTGAAATTCAGAATTCTCAGCTTTTTATTAACACCAAAGCCGAGCTGGACTTATACTTTAATGGCCGAAAAAAATACTTTCAAACCGATTTTTATATCCACGAACGCAAAAATCGGAACATTCTACTCGACGGGGACGGAAAGCCTTTACATGGAAAATGGAGTTTTGATTCAGAAAACAGGCTTAAATATCCAAAGGGAAAAATTCCGCCTAAATTCAAAACCTTAAAGGTCAATGAATTTTACAACGAAGCCTTCCAATATGTGGACCTTCATTTTTCATCTAATTTTGGATTATTGAATTCAGAATTGGTTTACCCTTCCACTTTTGAAGAAGCCGAAGATTGGTTGGATGATTTTCTTGCAAATCGCTTTTCTGAATTTGGTTTGTATGAAGATGCAATTCTAAAAGATGAAGTCTTTTTGCATCATTCTTTGCTTTCGCCACTTATAAATGTCGGTTTACTTTTGCCTCTCCAGGTAATCGAAAAAGCCACTGATTTTGCCTTCAAACATAACGTTCCCTTCAACAGTCTGGAGGGTTTTGTTCGGCAGATTTTGGGTTGGCGGGAGTTTATCAGGGCGATGTATGAAAGAAAGGGAAGCACCCAACGGACCCGAAATTTCTGGGGATTTCAACGGAAAATTCCGGCTTCTTTTTATGATGGTACCACAGGAATTGAGCCAGTGGACGATGCCATTCATAAACTTTTAAAAACGGGCTACAATCATCATATTGAGCGACTTATGATAGTAAGTAATTTCATGTTGCTCTGCGAGTTCCATCCCGATGAAGTTTATCGTTGGTTTATGGAAATGCACATCGATGCCTACGACTGGGTGATGGTGCCCAATGTGTATGGCATGGGTCAGTTTGCAGATGGAGGATTGATGTGTACCAAGCCTTACATCAGCGGTAGCAACTATATTTTTAAGATGAGCGATTACAAAAAAGGGCAGCCCTGGTCCGAAATTTGGGATGCCCTTTTCTGGAGATTTATGCATGCGCACCGTGGTTTCTTTTTGTCAAACCCTCGGCTGGGCATGTTGGTGAGGACTTTTGATAAAATGGAAACACAAAAGCAAAAGCTCCATCTAAACAGAGCAGAAAGCTATTTGAGACAATTGGATTAACAAAATCCGACATGACTCCCTTTGCTATCTGGAGTTTTTCAAAGCTCAAAATTCCGGAAATGTCGATAGGATGGCATCTCTGAGGATTGGTTCAACCAATGTTTTTTCAGCAAATTCCGGCCATTTCTTTACCACCTTTTTAACTTGTTCAACAATAGGTTTTGCCCTTTTTATATTCATTTGTTGGCCTACAGAAAGCAAATCATCCAATCCAATTCCTCTTCTTTTTCCATTCACACTCAAAGATTGTTGGCTCACCCACGGGCTATCAGGTCGGAAAGCATGGCACACATCATAGGCAGGAGCAAGTTTCCATTTCCCATTTTTGTCCATTAAAAATGCAAAGTTCTTGGTGTGGTCATCGCAGTTTCGAGCCAATACATTGAGCACCATTCGCCTAAACATCTGCTCTGCCTCAGGATAGCTTAGCCTTAAAATTCTCATGGTTTCAAAAAGTTGCTCATAACTATTCAATCCCACCTCGTTGAAATCGTAATGTGTTAAGCCACAAAAACTTTGCATGTGAATCTTCCCTTCAGTTGGGTCTCTGTCAAATCGTTTTGTCATGAAATGAGCACGACCATTTTCCTCAAGAATCCGGCATTCCATCATATCAATTCCTGCCTCTGTAGCCATTAGGTAGTATGCCATTTCGACTCTTCCATAGCCGCTGCTGGCTCCAAACTGAGCATCATGTACACCATCAAATTTGATAAGCCAATGTTCATGGCCAGGTTTTACATCGCCTTGGCCAGAATAAACTTCCTCTGTGACAGGATTATAAGAAATAAGCGCCTTTGCTCTTGCTCCACCAGCCGAGGTCCCGATTTTTAAAATATCTACAATCGCTTTTTCGTCCTCGGGGTTCAATTTGGTATGAAAATTGGTTTTCCCAGATAATATTTGATCTGCTATCTGAACCAATTCGCGAATTTCAATTACTTCCTCATTCTGGGGTTCTTTTACCAAAGTTGGTTCAAATTCTAAGGCACCCATTCCCCTTTTTCCAATGAAACAAAGCTGTTCAATTGGGTTCATATCATCTGCTGGCCTGCCATGTCTGCTTAGCCATGTGTTGATCAGGGCATTTCCATATTTATCAGGCAGTGTGTCTGCCAACAAACCTGGCAAACCCCTAAACGTCTTGGATTTACTTAACTCAGAAAAAGAAAAAATCCTGCCTTTGGGTGAATCTACCGGTAGCTTAATTGGGGAAAGATTCCATCTCTTTTTTTGAAAACCAGAGTCAAATTCAAAGGAGGCAAATCCTTTTTCAGAATTCCAGGATACAGCCCCAACTCTGGCACCCCAAATGTTGATGTATGCAGTATTTACCATCTACCAATCCAATGGCTCTAAGGGTTTTTTGCTTGTGCTTCTTGGCGCTCTTCGCAATTTTAGTGCATCCTCTTTGGCTAAAAGCATTGGGCTTATTTCATTTTGGATTTCAAAAATTTGAAAAATTTCTAATCGATCCAATGCTCTTATAACCTGTATAAATGAGAGTAGATTTCCTCCATTTCCTCTTTCCATTTGAATGAGCGTGGTGCGATTCAAACCAGATTCCTTAGCCAGATTGTCTTGGGTTTTGCCTTGGCTTAGACGTGTTTCTTTGATGAAGTTTCCTAAGGATTTCAGGATGCCCTTATCGGACTTGGCTACGAAGTATTTGCTGACTTCTTCTGACATTACACCACAAATATACTATTAATATCGGGTTTTTCCAATATTTTTATAATTATTTCATATTTGTTTATTTTTTACAACATTAAAGCCATTATATAGTCTTTATGTCGGCTTTATTCAACATTTATTGAATATTGATTTCTAACATAAATTTCCACTTTGGCTCTTTGAAAATATTGAAAACTCTAATTTTCAGTTGGATCTTCCGAAATATTTTGGAAACACAAACGCAAATTTCATGTTTATCAGAAGCGGATTCGTATATGAATAAATTGATACAATAAATGAGGCGTCCTTGGAACATTCCCAATTCACCCGTCTATAGTTTAGCAACTTGCGTAGCTGGAATTGGCAACATGAACATTTGCACCTATGTGATACCCATAAGCATGCAACCAAAGCTTTATGCCATAGCAATTTACAACGAAACAAAAACCCTGGAAAATATGCTCGAAACTGAAACTGCTGTTTTGCAACTGTTGATGGCCTCCCAATTTTCTCTTGTCAACCATTTGGGCAAAAGGTCTGGTTTTCAGTTTGATAAATCCGGCTATCTAAAAAAGAAAGAACTATTGAAGGATTGGAACGGATTTTCAGTGCTTAAGGAAGCTTCCGCTTTGGTTCTTTTGAAAAAACTAAACCACCAACAAACAGGAGACCATGTTCTTTTTACCTTCGAAGCCATTCGATACCAGAGCTTTAGCGAAAATATTTTAAGTGTTGAATTGTTGAGAGAAAAGAAAATTATTAGAGCATGACCGACCAGGAAAAAGATAGAATAATAGAAATGGCCTGGGAGGACCGGACTCCCTTTGAGGCGATTAAAATTCAGTTTTTAATCTCAGAATCAGAGGTAATTGCTTTGATGAGAGGTAGTTTGAAACGGAGTAGTTTCAATCTTTGGCGAAAAAGAGTAAATAGCGGAGTGAGTCAAAAGCATCTCAAAAAGCGCTCAGAAGAAATCAATCGATTCCGATGCACACTTCAAAGGACCATAACCGGAAATAAAATCAGCAAAAGAATTAATTCAAAATGAAACTAAATAAACCGGACATAGAAAATCTGGAAAGAAGATACAGAGGAAACTTCATAAATTCCCTGGCTGGATATAAACAAGCTTTTTTGATTGGAACCCAGTCTGTTAATGGATTTCAAAACCTTGCCATTTTCAATTCTTTGATTCATATTGGTGCCAATCCGGCTTTGTATGGTGTGCTTTTCCGGCCCGACACTGTGCCAAGAGATACCTTGAAAAACATCATAGAAACAGGCTTCTATACATTCAATTTTGTGGAAACGAAGGATTGGGAAAAGGCCCACCAGACTTCTGCCAAATATGAAACAAACGTTTCAGAGTTTGAGGCAGTTGGATTTCAGGCTAAAGTATCCGATTCATTTTTTGCGCCATTTGTAAAGGAAAGTCCCATCAAAATCGGTTTGAAGTTTGAAAGCAAAATCGAAATTCCACAAAACGGAACCATTTTGGTGATAGGCAGCATAGAAACCATAGAACTGGCTGAAAATCTGGTTTCTGCTGACGGTTTTGTAGATCTGGAAAAGGCGAATGTATTGGGCTGCATCGGCCTCGATGCCTATTTTGAGCCTAAAACAATAGGCCGACTTTCCTATGCCAAAATGGATAACTGGCCTGAAAAAATTTGAGTAAAACCGCAATAAATGTAGTTTGGTTGAAGCGGGACCTTAGAACTCAAGACCATGCTCCGCTGGAAGAAGCCAACCGACATTTTCTTCCTTTTTTATGCATTTTTATTCTTGAGCCCAGCATGATGGATTTGGCGCATTTCAGTTTTCGCCATTTGCAATTCCAATACCAATCCATACTTCAGATCAATCAAAAGTTATCCTCTTTCAATCAAGGATGCGTTCTTTTTGAAAATGAAGCAGAACAGGTTTTCAATAGATTGGCGGATCAATTTGATATTAAACAGGTTTTTAGCCACAAAGAGAGCGGAGTTCAAAAAACTTTTGAAAGAGATAAATTTATCAGAAAGCTATTTCATAAAAATGGAATAGAATGGATTGAATTCCAAAGAGATGGCATAGTAAGGGGAATAAAAAACAGAGAAGGTTGGGATAAAAATTGGTTCAATTTTATGTCTAAGCCAATTATTGAAAACCAATTTGTTGTAAAACCTGAACTTTCATTTTCAAATCCTTTTCCTATTTCAGAATCTCTCGAAGCCAGACTCAAAGTTAAAAACGAAAATTTTCAACCCGGAGGGGAAAATTTTGGCTGGCAATATTTGAACTCCTTTTGCCATCAAAGGAGTAGAACCTATTCCAGGTATATTTCTAAACCTTCAGAAAGCAGAACATCCTGTAGCCGACTTTCACCCTATCTGGCCTGGGGCAACCTGAGTATCAAACAAGTATATCAAGCCACGCAAATGGCAAAGAAAGCATCAGGACCAAAAGGGCCCGTCAGCAACTTTCAAAGTCGATTGAAATGGCATTGTCATTTTATTCAAAAGTTTGAGAATGAGTGTCGTTATGAAACAGAAAACATCAACAAAGGCTACGACCAATTGATCAAACCAAAAAATGAAATGTACATTCAGGCATGGGAAAATGGATTTACCGGAGTGCCACTTGTTGATGCCAACATACGCTGTTTAAAAGTTACTGGCTGGATTAATTTCAGAATGAGGGCACTTTTGGTTTCATTTTTAACCCATCATCTCAATCAGGATTGGAGAGATGGTGCTTCCTTTTT
>Ga0105046_10013026_pt1 | contig 12886 bp, 13 predicted proteins | sample MAT03_FD_78385 | JGI IMG/M metagenome (GOLD analysis project Ga0105046, IMG submission 78385) | Freshwater microbial communities from Lake Fryxell liftoff mats and glacier meltwater in Antarctica - MAT-03 (megahit assembly) | ecosystem: Environmental > Aquatic > Freshwater > Ice > Liftoff... | reverse complement strand
TGGACGTAATTGGTAATTAGTGATTGGTAAGTGGTAAGCGGCGAACATGGATTACCCAATTACCAATTACTATTTACCAATTACATCTGCATATCGACTAACTTATGACTACCACCAACCTGCTCCCTTCTGGCTTGCCTCGCCTCGAATCGATTGCGATGCGAGAAATTACAAAACGTTTTCCGGGCGTGTTAGCAAACGACGCGGTCAATTTTGACGTCAAGGCCGGCGAAATCCACGCGCTGCTGGGCGAAAATGGGGCGGGTAAAAGCACCTTGATGAAGATTCTCTACGGTCTTTATCAACCCGATAAAGGCCAGATTTTGCTGGATGACCAACCTGTCCAATTGCGTTCGCCTGCCGACGCCATTCGCCACGGCATTGGCATGATCCACCAGCACTTTATGCTCGTCCCTACCCTCACCGTAGCCGAGAATGTGGCGTTAGGTTTGCATTCCAGCCGTGAGCCCCGGCTGGATTTGGACAAGGTGACTTTGCGCATCAAAGAATTGGCCGCCCGTTATGGCCTCAAGGTTGATCCGCACGCCTACGTTTGGCAGTTAGCCGTGGGCGAACAGCAGCGCGTCGAGATTGTTAAAGCTCTCTACCGCGGCGCGGCCTTGCTGATTTTGGATGAGCCAACTGCGGTGCTCACGCCACAGGAAGTTGATGACTTTTTTGTTACTTTGCGGCAGATGGCAGCGGATGGCCACGCTTTGATCTTTATTTCGCACAAATTGCACGAGGTGTTGGCGATCAGCGAGCGAGTAACGGTGATGCGCAATGGCCGCGTTGTGGCCAGCAGCCCAACCGCCGGCCTGACAAAAACTGAATTAGCACGGGAAATGGTCGGTCGCGAAGTGATTTTGCAATATGATCGACCTTTGGCGCAGATTAACCCGGCGGCGATGCCGGCGCGCTTGCAGATCCACGATCTATGGGCCAAAGGCGACCGCGGTGATGATGCCTTGCGCGGTGTAGCGCTGGCTGTGCAGGCGGGGGAGATTGTCGGCTTGGCCGGTGTTTCTGGCAATGGTCAGCGTGAATTGGCCGAGGCACTCACTGGTTTACGGCCTGTGCGGCAAGGCAAAATCCTGTTGAATGGTCAGGAAGTTACGAACACACCGCCCACGACGCGCATCGCCGCTGGCCAGGCCAGTATACCCGAAGAACGGATGCGCGAAGGCGCGATCAAAGAATTCTCGGTCGCGGAAAATGTAATTTTACAGGATCATAATCGTGCACCTTATTCACGCCGCACCTTTCTTAATTTCAAAGCGATTGCCGCCGAATCGGCTAAACTAGTCGAAAACTTCCGCGTCAAGACGCCCACGCTGGAAACGCCGCTCAAGAATCTTTCCGGCGGCAACATCCAAAAGCTGATTCTTGCGCGCGAGCTGGCGCGCAAACCGGGCGTCTTGATCGCAGCGCAACCCACGCGTGGCGTTGATATCGGCGCCAGCGAATATATTCACCAACAATTGTTGGCGCAACGCGCGGCTGGCACGGCCATTTTGCTCATCTCGGAAGATTTGGACGAAGTGCGCGCCTTGTCCGACCGTATCGCTGTGATGTATGAAGGGCGCATCGTTGGCATCGTCGATGGGCGCACCGCCACCGCCGAAGAACTTGGCCTGATGATGGCCGGGGTGATAGGATGATGCAGATAGGACTTACGCACCGGGAGCGCCGCCATCCCTGGCGGCAGCCGGCAGGATGCCGGCGTTCCAGGAGTCACTGCGTAAGTCCTAACAGATTATAAGTTACGCCGATTACGATCAATCACCAATCAGCCAATTACCAATTACCTACTATGCTCATCACCAACGCAACCCTGATCACTTGGGGTGAAAACAATCAAATCTTACCCGACCATGCCCTCAAGCTAGAAGGAGATCGCATTGTCGATCTCGGCCCAGCCGCTGAACTGCGCGCCAAATATCCCGCCGCTGAAACGCTGGACGCGCGCGGTCAATATGTGATGCCGGGCAATATCTGCGCGCATACTCACTTCTACGGCGCGTTTGCGCGGGGCATGGCGATCCCCGGTGACCCCGCCAAAGACTTTCCCGAAATTTTGGAGCGTCTCTGGTGGAAGCTGGACAAAGCGCTGACGCTGGACGATGTTCGGGCTTCGGCGCTGGTCTGTCTGGTCGATGCTGTGAAACATGGCACGACCACATTGATTGATCACCACGCCTCGCCCAACGCGATTGACGGTTCGCTTGACGTGATCGCCGATGCCGTACAACAGTCCGGCCTGCGTGCCGCGCTCTGCTACGAAGTGACGGACCGCGATGGTGACGCCAAAGCCACGGCTGGAATTGCCGAAAACATGCGTTTTATCAAACGCTTGCAGCAAAATCCTCATCCGCAACTCGCCGCTACCTTTGGTCTGCACGCTGCGCTCACCCTTTCCGATGCGGTGCTGACGGCCTGTCGTGATGCGTGGGCAGGTGGTTTCCATGTCCATATTGCCGAACATGAGGCGGATGAATATCACAGCCTCAACCGCTACGGCCTGCGCGTCGTTGATCGACTGCACCAGTTTGGCATCCTCGGGGAAGCAAGTATCGCTGCCCATTGCGTCCATATCGATGCGCGTGAAGCCGCCCTGCTCAAGGAGACGGGCACTTGGGTGACGCACCAGCCGCGTTCGAACATGAACAACGCTGTGGGCGCGGCGGATGTGGAAGGTCTGCTGCGGCTGGGCATCAAAGTCTGCCTGGGCAACGATGGTTTTTCTAACGCGATGTGGGAAGAATGGAAGGCGGCCTATCTTTATCACAAGGCGGCGCACCGTGATCCACGGCGAATGGGTGGTTATACGATCACGGAAATGGCCATCACCAACAACGCCGCGCTGGCGAATCGTTTCTTTCCGCAAGCGCCGATTGGGGTATTGGCGCCCGGCGCATTGGCCGACATTATTTTTGTCGATTATTATCCAACCACCCCCTTAAGCGCCGGCAATCTGCCCTGGCATATTTTGTTTGGTTTTGAGCCGTCGCTGGTCACAACGACAATTGCGAGCGGCCGCGTGTTGATGAAAGATCGAGCATTGTTATTTTTGGACGAAGCCGAGATCACCGCCAAAAGCCGAGCGTTGGCGGCTAAGGTGTGGGAACGGTTTAATGCGTAGTTGGTAAGTAGTAAATGGTAATTGGTAATTGCTCGTGTAGCACTTACTATTTACCAATTACCATTTACTACTTACCAATCACCAATCAAGGAGAAAACATTGACTACAATCGCAATTCTTGGCGGTACCGGCCATGAAGGTTCTGGGCTAGGGCTGCGTTGGGCCAAGGCCGGCCATCAAATTATTATCGGTTCGCGCACGGCGGAAAAAGCGCAGACGGCGGCGGCAGAACTGAACGAAAAGCTGGGCATCGATACGGTCCAAGGCATGGATAATCTGGCGGCGGCTACGGCTGCCGAACTGGTCGTCTTAACCGTGCCCTATGCCGCGCATACGCCGACCATTGAAAGTGTGCGCGACGCCGTGCAAGGCAAAATTTTTGTGGACGTGACCGTACCGCTGGTCCCCCCAAAAGTGTCGCGGGTTCAGATGCCCGCCGCCGGCTCTGCCAGCCAGGAAGCACAGAATCTGCTAGGTGAAGGAGTGAAGGTAGTAACGGCCTTCCAGAATATCTCGTCTGAACATCTGAAAGATCCTGACCACGCGATCGATTGCGATGTCTTGGTCTGCGGCGACGATAAAGCGGCCAAGGCCGCCGTGATCCAACTCGCCGCCGACGCGGGCATGCAGGCTTGGGACGCCGGTCCCCTCGCCAACGCCGTCGTCGCCGAAGGGCTGACGTCGGTCTTGATTGGCTTGAATATTCGCTACAAAGTGAAGTCGTCGGGGATTAAGATTACGGGAATCAATTAGATTTACGATTTTTGATTTACGATTTACGAGTGATCGTGTCGGCGAAATAGCTTCGTAAATCAAAAATCGTAGATCGTAAATCAAAAAGGAGCCTGCTGTGCCAAACGAACGCGTTGCTCTCTATCTACAAGATGCCCACTCCTTACAGGATGGCATCAAATATGCGCAATATGCCGAGGCCAAGGGCTTTGAGGCGGTCTGGCAGGCGGAAAGCCGGCTGGTGCGCGATGCGATTGTGCCAATGGCGGCCTTTGCCGCCAGCACCAGCCGCATCAAGATCGGCTCGGGTGTGATCAACAACTGGACGCGCAACATCGGTTTGCTGGCCGCCACCTGGCTCACGCTGGACGACCTGGCCCCCAACCGCATGATCTGCGGCATTGGCGCTTGGTGGGATCCGTTGGCTAAGAACGTCGGCATCGAACGGCGCAAACCACTGCTGGCGATGCGCGAAACGATCGAAGTGTTGCGCCGTTTGTTGCGGATGGAAAATGTCACCTTCCATGGTGAATTTCACCATGTCACCGGGATTGAACTGGATGTCGTGCATGGTCGCCGCGAGCCACGCAACATCCCGATTATGATCGGCGCGACGGGTGATATGATGATGGAGTTGACCGGCGAAATTGCTGATGGCTGCGTGCTCAACTACTGCGTGCCACCCGAATACAATGATCGGGCGATGGAGTTGCTGGACAAGGGCGCCAAGAAGTCGGGGCGCCGAATCGAAGATATTGATCGCCCGCAATTAGTCGTCTGTTCGGTTGATCACGACCGTAAGAAGGCGATTGAGGCGGCCAAGGTCTTGTTGACCCAATACTTGGCGCAACAGCCGCACATCGCCAAAGCATCGGGCGTCAGCGAGTCGGTCGTCAAGAAGGTGCAATCGGTGCTTGGCTGGCCGGCGACCAAAGAGCAAGTGCATGAGGCCATGCAATATGTGCCGGACGAGTTCGTCCTCAAGATCTCGGCCACCGGTACGCCAGAGGAAGTGCGCGCCAAGGTGCAAGAATATATCGACCGCGGCTGCACCTGCCCGATTTTGTACCCAATGAGCGATCCCTATCTGATGATGGATACTTTTGCTCAGGTGTGATTTTTGATTTTTGATTTACGAAGCTACTGGTCTGCAAGGTAGCTTCGTAAATCAAAAATCGTAAATCGTAAATCGTTTTTATCCATTTTTGTACAGGAGAAATTTGAGCATGAAACGTAACAGATTGTTGTCCGCCGTCAGTTTGTTGGTGATCCTGGCCTTGTTGATCACCGCCTGCGCCCCGCCACCCGCCGCACCGGCGGGCGATGCCGCCGAGGCCCCTGCCGCTGAAGCGCCCACAGCGGATGCCGGCGCGATGCAGATTCCCGAAATTGAAGAGGGCAAGTTCAACGTGGGCATGGTGTTGATTGGACCGCACGATGATGGCGGTTGGAGCCAAGCGCATTATGAGGGCTTGCAGCATATCGAAGCCAACGTGGAGAATGTTCACACTTCTTACATCGAGCTGGTGCCCGAAGGCGCGACATCCGAGCAAGTTTTCCGCAGCCTGGCGCGCAAGGGCTTTAACCTGATCATCGGCACCTCGTTTGGCTACATGGATCCGATGGAGATTGTGGCTGGCGAGTTTCCCGATACAATGTTTATCCACATCAGCGGCTTCAAGTCCAACGGCGAAAACTTTGGCAATCTCTTTGGCGCGATGGAAGTGATGAAGTACATCGGTGGCATGCTCGCCGGCAGCCGTGCCAAGGTCGATGGCAACCCGAAACTGGGCATGATGGCCACCTTCCCGATTCCGGAAGAGTTGCGCCTGACCAACGCCGTCGCCCTGGGCATGAAGAAAACCTGCCCCGAATGCACGCTTGATGTGCGCTGGCTCAACACCTGGCACGATCCAGTGATCGAAAAAGAAGCCGCCGCCTCGCTCTTTGATGCGGGGGTACAGGTCGTCTTCACCGGTGCGGATACCCCGGCCGCTGGCGATGTGGCGCAGGAAAAAGGTAAGTGGGGCGTCAACTATGACTGGGTCGGTGCCTGTAAAGTAGAGCGCTGTCTGACTGCCCCCTATTGGAACTGGGGTCCCATCTACGCTGGCATTGCCGAGCAGACGATTGCTGGCACCTACGTGCCAGGCCTGGACTATTTTGATGCTGACGCAGGGGCGATGGGTCTTTACGGCTTGATGGAAGGCCAAGAGATGACACCCGGCATGCAGGATTTACCAGCCGAAGATATAAAGTTGGTCCAGGATACTCTGGCCGCGGCGCTGGCTGGTGATTTTACTCGCTTTGATGTTTTCAAAGGACCGATCGTAGATAACAAAGGCACTGAAATCCTCGCCGACGGCGTCTCGCTTGAACAAGTGGACCTCGACGGCTTCAAGGAATTCGGCACCCCCTGCGAAACCTGTATGTATTGGTGGGCAGATGGGATTACGGCAGAACTGCCGAGTTTGAATTAGTAATTGGTGATTGGTAAGTAGGGAGTGGTAATTAAACGCAGAGCGCACTACTTACCACTTCCTACTTACCAATCACCAATTACCCACTTATTCAGGATTGACCCACAATGACCGAAGCTGCAAATGCCGTCGATATGCTGGGCATTGTCAAACGCTTCCCGGGCGTGTTGGCCAATGATCACGTGGATTTTACGCTGCGCAAGGGTGAAGTGCATGCGTTATTAGGCGAGAACGGCGCTGGCAAAAGCACATTGATGAGTATGTTGGCCGGGCTTTATAAGCCGGATGCCGGTAAGATTGTGGTGGATGGTCAGGTGGTCAATCTTGCTTCGCCGCGCGACGCCATCGCCCGCGGCATCGGCATGATCCACCAACACTTTATGTTGATCCCATCGCAGACTGTCACCGAGAATATTTTGCTCGGGCTAGACGAGCCCCGCTTTTTCCTGCGCCTTGCCGATTACGATAAACGGATGGTCGAGCTAGGCGAACGGTTTGGGCTTAAGATTACGCCGCAGGCCAAAGTCTGGCAACTCTCCGTCGGTGAGCAGCAGCGCGTCGAAATTTTGAAAATGCTCTACCGCGGCGTCCAGGTCTTGATCATGGATGAGCCGACCGCCGTGCTTGCGCCGCAGGAGATCGAAGGCTTGATCAAAACGCTGCGCGCGATGGTGGCGCAAGGCAAATCGATTGTTTTTATCAGCCATAAACTCAACGAAGTGATGAACGTGGCCGACCGGGTTACCGTTTTGCGCCAGGGTAAAGTGACCGCTGCCGGTCTGCCCGTCGCCAACACTTCGATCCCAGAATTAGCACGCTTGATGGTCGGCCGCTCGGTGATCTTCGACTTCCACAAGCAGCCGCAAGCACCGGGCGCAACGGTCTTGCGCTTGGACAAAGTTAGCGCCCACAACAATAAAGGTTTACCGGCGCTGAAGCATGTCTCCCTGACCGTGCGCGCCGGTGAGATTGTCGGTGTGGCCGGTGTCGCGGGCAATGGGCAGACCGAACTGGCCGAAGTGATCACCGGCTTACGCGCGTGTACGGATGGGCGCATCTTGATCAACGAAGAAGAAATGACCAATCAATCTACCTTGGCTACGATCCGCAAGGGTGTCTCGCATGTGCCAGAAGACCGTACCCACGTCGGCTCGGCGCCCAATCTAACGATCACCGACAACGTGATCATGAAGAGTTACCGCCAGCCACCCCTCGCTAGCGGTTGGTCGTTGCGCTACCCGATCGCGCGTCAAACGGCAGAAGATTTGAAAGAGGAATACGCCATCCTCGCCCCCAGCGTCGATACGCAAGCGCGCCTGCTCTCCGGTGGCAATTTACAACGCACGATCCTGGCGCGTGAACTGTCGGCCAAGCCCAAGCTGCTGATCGCCATGCAGCCGACGCGCGGGCTAGATGTGGGCGCGATCGAAGGCGTCCAGCGGCTGCTGCTCGCGCAACGCGAAGCGGGCGCCGCTATCTTGCTCGCATCCGAAGAGCTAGAAGAACTTTTTGCCCTCAGCGACCGCATTGTCGTCATGTACGAAGGCGAGATCGTGGGCGAAGTGAGCGATCATGATTTGGAAAAGATTGGGTTGATGATGACGGGTGGAAAAAGTAAAAGTGATTGTTAATAAGTAACTATTCAGCCTACTACAGCGGATTTAGATAGAAACGGATTTTGTCAACATAGCCAACCATCCGTTCCTATCTAAATCCGCTGTAGTAATTTATAGCCTGAACAGTTACGTTAATAAGTAATAAGTAATAGGTAATAAGTAATTAGTAATTGCCGGAGACAGCGTTGACGACAATTAACAATTAGCGATTACTTATTAGCTGTTACTTATTCTCTTGGAGGATATGTGACAATAGCTTCTACTAAAAATTCCGGCTTCCCCTTTTCTATCAAATTTGAGCGCCGCCTTACTACACCGGGCTGGCTTAGTCCAGTCGTCTCGCTTGGGGCGATTCTGGTGGCGTTGTTGCTAGGGGCGCTGGTGCTCTTGTTTGTGGGTGGCAACCCGATCGCGGTCTATGCGCACATTGGCAAGGCTGCCTTTGGTGATCTAGGCGTTTTTTCCGATACCCTGGTCATGGCCACGCCTTTGATCTTTGTCGGGCTAGCCTGCTCACTCGCCTTCCGGATGAAGCTGTGGAACATTGGCGCCGAAGGTCAACTGTACATGGGCGCACTGGGCGCCAGCGCGGTCGTGCTTTCGGGTATCGTACCCGAAACGACGCCCCGTTTGTTGATGCTCACCTTGATGCTCATTGTCGGCATGGTTTTTGGTGCATTGTGGGGCATGATCCCTGGTTGGCTCAAGGCCAAGTTGCAAGTCAACGAAATTATTACTACCTTGATGATGAATTATATCGCAATTGCGCTGGTCAACTTTTTTGTTTTTGCCGTCTGGAGCGAAGGCGGCTTCCAGATGAGCAAGACCTTCCCCAAGAGCGCCTGGCTGCCGCGCCTGGGTGATTATGCCAAGGAAATGCCGATCTTGCGCGGGTTGACGACCCATGCCGGTCTGCTGATTGCGTTGGTCGCCGTTGCCGTTGTCTGGTTTATCCTCTATCGCAGCCGCTGGGGCTATGAGATTCGGCTGATCGGCGACAACCCGCGCGCGGCGCAATACGCCGGGATCAACATTGTGCGCAACACCGTGCTTGTCATGATGACGTCCGGCGCACTGGCCGGGTTGGGTGGCATGGCCGAGATCGCCGGCGTGGTCCACCGCTTGCAAACATCGATCTCGCCCGGTTACGGCTTCACTGGTATTATTATTGCCTGGCTGGCCAAACTCAACCCCGTGCTCGTCGTCGTCGTTGCGATCCTCTTTGGCGGCCTGATCTTGGCCGGACGCGAGATCCAGCCGGCCGGTGTGCCGAGGTTGATCCAGGGCATTATTTTGTTCATGTTGATCGCCAGCGATGTGTTGTTACGCTATCAAGTGCGCTTGGTGCGGCGTGTCGCCTAAGCTCCACCGCCGTTTGAACATTTTGTGGTAAAATGAAGCGCAAAGAAACATTTATGTCGTATCCTAAAGTTTACGTTGAAACAAGCGTGATTAGTTATCTGACCTCACGTCTAAATCGAGATTTGATTGTCGCCGCTAACCAGCAGATTACACAGGAATGGTGGGAGGTACGGCGACCTCAATTCGACCTTTATATCTCTCAACTGGTTATTCAAGAATCTAGCTATGGCGATGCAGATGCAATTGAACGCCGTCTACAGGTGCTTAGTGATATTCCTCTATTAAAACTGACAGAGGAAACAGTAATAGTTGCTGAAAAGCTGGTTGAAAAAGGCGCAATACCGAAAAAGGTAGTAGAAGACGCTCTGCATATCGCAGTTGCCACTATCAATGGCATGGATTACTTGTTAACCTGGAACTTTAAGCATATTGCCAATGCAGTGATGCGCAGTAAGATCGAAACGGTCTGTCGAGATGCAGGGTATGAACCACCTGTAATTTGTTCGCCACAAGAGTTGTTGGAGAGGTAATTTTATGTGGGAAGATGTGATTGTTGAGGAAGTGCGCCAGGTTCGTGATCGCCATGCAAAACAGTTCAACTTCGATTTATGGGCAATCTACCAAGATTTACAACAACAAGAAATAGAAGGCCAGCGAAAATTGGTTGTGTTGCCCGCAAAGAAGCGACGACGAACAGCAAGCATAACTAAATCTAGACCGCGTCCGCAAGCCCAAGTGTCGCAAGCTGTTCAAAAATAAGCAATGAAACTTATCGTGTTTTCTGGCTTGCCGGGCGCAGGTAAAACCAACTTGGCCGAAGCGATCGGTCGCCAACTGGGCACGCCTGTCTTTGCCAAAGATTGGTTAGAAGCAACCCTAAAACGCTCGCAACTCGGCACAGAAGCAGTACAACAAACGGGTTATGCTGCCTACGAATTGTTGACTACGCTGGCGGAAAGACAATTGATGCTCGGTCAATCTGCTATTTTGGACTCCGTTCTCAGCATCGCAAAGATCCGTGAGCAATGGCGTGCTCTGGCGGAGAAATATCAGGCGCAGTGGCGGGTGATCGAATGTATCTGTTCGGATGAAAATGTTCATCGCCAGCGCTTAATCCAGCGCCAACGCGGCATCCCTGGCTGGCACGAATTAGAGTGGTGTGAAGTTGAACGGGTCAAAGGCTATTATGCCGCGTGGACCGAAGCACGATTGGTGATCGACACGCTTAAACCGCATCCAGAAAATATCCTTGAAATTCTTGAGTATTTACAGTAGATAGCTCATTTAAAGGCATCATCATGGATCCAATTATCATCTTGCAAGCTGGTGTTGCCAGCGGCACGGTTTTACTCCTGGCCACACTGGGGGCCATCTTTTCGGAACGCGCCGGGGTACTGAATTTGGGCGTCGAAGGGATGATGTTGATGGGCGCGATGACGGCGTTTAGCGTCACGTTGAGCACGGGCAACGGTTGGCTGGGGCTGCTGGCGGCGATGATCACGGCTGGTTTGCTGGCTCTGCTCCACGGCCTGGTGACGATCCACTTCCAGGCCGATCAGGTGGTCAGCGGTTTGGCGCTTACCTTCCTTGGCACCGGGTTGAGCCTGGTTTTTGGCGAAGGCTTGAGCAAGGCCGGCACGGTGACGTTGCTGCCGCGCTTTAGCATTCCAGGTTTATCCGCCATCCCCGTCTTAGGGCCGATTCTATTTACGAACCAAAGCATCATGGTCTACGTCGGTTTTCTGCTCTTGCCACTTACCTGGTTCTATATCAATCGCACCCGGCCCGGTCTGCATCTGCGCGCCATAGGCGAAAACCCTACCGCGGCGGATGCGATGGGCATCAATGTCTACGCGTTGCGCTACGCCTATGTCGTCTTCGGCGGCATGTTGTGCGGGTTGGCGGGCGGCACGATCAGCCTGGCTGTGTCGCCGGGCTGGTTTAGTGAATTGACGACTTCCGGTCAAGGTTGGATCGCCGTCGGTCTGGTGATCTTTGCCCAATGGGATCCATGGCGGGCGGCCTTTGGCGCCTATGCCTTTGGCGCGCTGCGGCGGGTGATTCTCGACATTCAAGGCCCGGCCGTGATTTTTGGCCTCGCCAACCCCTTTTTCTATAATCCTTACCTGGGTTTCTTTATGCAGATGCTGCCCTACGTCTTTACAATTGTGGTGCTCGTGCTCGGTTCGCGCGCGGCACTGCGTCAACGGCTCGGTGCGCCGGCTGCGTTGGGGCTGCCCTATGTACGCGGCGAGCGCGGGCATTAGAAATACTTTTGTGTGACTGGTCGCTCGTTGTGTTAGCGGAAAGATGCTGGCGGTAATAATGGATGAATTACAACGGATGCGGCAAGCTATCCGGACGCAAAACTATCGCATCAGTTCACATGCCAATGAGGAAATGGCCGACGATGCTCTACTGGCAATTGACATTGAGCGTATTGTCTTTACCGGCCAGATTGCACAGAAGTTTACTAAAGATGAGCGGGGTAGGAGGTATACTGTACTAGGTGAGACTACAGATAACCGCAAGGCCTATGTTTTAGGACGCTTTTTACTATCAGGCGTCTTACTGATTATCACGGCCTATGCTGTAGAAGAAGAATAAAGAGGTGAAACTTATGAATCATGATCAATGCGAATTTTGTGAAGGAGAAATGGAGCAACGGCGCGTTTTAGCGCGTTTTAGCTACAGAGGCGAAACGATTTATATTGAAAACGTGCCGGCCTGGGTTTGTAATCACTGTAGCGAACAATATTTTGATGCGCCGGTTTATAAACAGATGGAAAGGATTGCGCAACGACGTGAGCAAATCCATCGCATGATCTCCTTCCCATTGGCAGAGTTTGAAATGGCTGGTGTTTAATTGCTCGCAAAGTAGCGGAGGTCTCATTAAAGAATGCGGCTATCTGTTATTGAGCGATGCCACCACAACGTAAAGAGTCGATCATTATGTGGCATGACTACCATACCGTAACTACCGTCGACGAAGCGCTCGGCCTGCTGGCGGCGCAGCGTGAAAAAGCCCGCATCATCGCTGGGGCAACCGACCTGCTCATCGAGATTGAACGCGGCGTGCGCAAGGGCATTGCTACCTTGATCGACATCACGCGTGTGCCCGGCCTGGCCGAGATTACGCTCGATGAGAACGGCTGGATTCACCTGGGGCCGCTCGTCACGCACAATCAATGCGCGGCCTCGCCCTTGATCCAGGCACGCGCGTTGCCCCTCGCCCAAGCCTGTTGGGAAGTCGGCGCGCCGCAGATTCGCAACCGCGCCACTGTAGCCGGCAACTTGATCACCGCTTCACCAGCCAACGACACGATCTCGCCGCTGATGGCGCTGGATGCGAACGTGACGCTGGCCTCATCTGCCAATGGACGCCGTACGGTGGCGCTGCGCGACTTCTACACCGGCGTGCGCCGCACCGTATTGCAACCAGACGAGATGCTGATTGACATTGCATTTCCCGCCTTGCAAGCCAGCGAACGCGGTATGTTTATCAAGTTGGCCTTGCGCCGCGCCCAGGCGATCTCGGTTGTGCATGTGGCCAT
>Ga0105046_10013025_pt1 | contig 12887 bp, 13 predicted proteins | sample MAT03_FD_78385 | JGI IMG/M metagenome (GOLD analysis project Ga0105046, IMG submission 78385) | Freshwater microbial communities from Lake Fryxell liftoff mats and glacier meltwater in Antarctica - MAT-03 (megahit assembly) | ecosystem: Environmental > Aquatic > Freshwater > Ice > Liftoff... | reverse complement strand
GGTTGAGCAGGCTTGTCACTTTTTTATATCTAAAATTTCAACATCAAAAACCAAAGTTGAATAAGGCTTAACAACACCTTTTTGCAGAGCACCGTAGGCCAGGTCGGAGGGGATAACTAGGCGTGCTATAGATCCTTTGTTTAAAAATGGGATGCACTCCTCCCAACCTTCAATAACCATATTATTTCCCACAACAAAACTGAAAGGTGGTGTTACATATATAGACTGATCGAAAATGGTGCCATCAAGAAGTCTTGCGGTATAAGTTGCGAACACAGTATCGCCCTGTACAGGAAAATTGCCACTACCTGATTTTGATGTGAGCATGTAAGCACCATTTTCGGTGGGCATTACATCCATATTATTTTGCTTAAGAAATTGTTCGATGCGATCAAACTCTATTCGTCGATTTTGGAAATCGAGTGCACTTTGTATGGAATCGCTTATGCTTTTTGGAGTGATCTTTTTAAGCTTAACTTTAAAAGTAATGTAACTTCCCTGCTGAAGATAGGTCGGCAACGAAGAATGGAAAGTCTTTTCAAAAATTGAATCAGCTGATGATTTGAAAAGCGCTGAATCACCTACACTCATCATAGCAAATCCTTCTTCTACACCACCAATAAAAGTAGGTTCTACTTTTACTACAGTGAATGCATCACTCTTAGAATTAGAATCAAATAAAACGGAATCTTTATCTGTTAAATAACTAATTTCCATTTCCATGATATCACCGTTTACGGGCTTTGGACCATTGCTTGATTTAATAAATTTGTACCAAAGGCCGCTTTCAGTTTTGCTAAATCCATCCTTGCTTTTATTACAAGAGATTAATAACAATAGAATTGCGAAATAGAAAAAGATATAGTTGACTATTTTCATGATATTAAATAGTTGATTTTTAGCAGAAACAATTTTCAATTGTAATCAGAAACAAATTATCTTAACTTTTTAGTAAATTCTGAATTGTACTAATCCATTCATTTTTAAAATAAATATGATCATATTTTGATACATAACCATATCCCTGAGTACCTTGATGAGCTTTATTTTTCAGCGTATTTTCTACCATAGCAGGTAATTGTGAAGGAGAATGAATAATTGTTTGCCTTGCTCCTTCCAGAAGTTCTTTCATACCACCTGTTCCGGAACCAATTACAGGTGTTTTACATAGTAAGGCTTCATGTGCAATCCGATTCCACCCTTCAATTAGTTTAGACATGGTAACCACCACATCAGCTAAATTAAGTAGTGTGACAAAGTCAGTTCGACTGAGGTTAAGAAATTTTACAGGCAGGTCAGAAGCTCTGTTTTCAGCACCTGTCATTACTAGCTGATAATTGCTATTTTTCAATACTTCATATGTTTCGTAAACACCTTTTTGTCGTGCTGCATTTCCAATATACACTATTGGTTGTTCATTGTTAAATCCATGCTGCTTTTTGAAATTTATTTTGGCTTCTTCTGCAACAATGTAATCAGATGGGTTGAAGGAATTATAAATTACTTTCACTCTGTTACATCCCAATCGTTTAAGATACCCTGCCCAATATTCGGATACGGTAACTACGAGATCCATTTGGGGCAAACGCTTTACCAACTGATTGAAAAACCATCTATGCTTGAGCGACATTTTAATATTGGTATCATCAATATGGTGAATCATAGCAACCGATTTTACTCCGGCTGAACGTCTTCCATATAGCATCGGAAATGGCTCCATAATACACACATTTGCAGACGCTCTATGTTTACGCATCCTCCACCAATATGACAACACACTTTCTGTGGGGGTTTTTATTGAAAAAGCATCTACATCTATTTTAAAGTTCCCTGACAAAGCGTTCACTGCTTGATAATCATAGGCATTACCCCCATTTGAAGCATTAATAAGTTCTCCTTTTTTGAAGGATTCGTAGATAACCGGTGAACGTGATTGCCAGATAATACTTGACATGTATTTTTACTATTGTTGAATTATTTGGGTGAACTTTTTATAATGTCATACTTAATTTATAGTACTTTCTCTCAATTCACAAAATTTAAATACATTGCAATTTACTGTTAATTTAAGGTCGTTTTCAAACCAATTAAGATTAATGCATTATAACAACTAATTCCTAATAACTAAAATCGAAACAACTTATGACAAACTTACAAGTAAATTTTTTTACCGAATTGGCTACCGACAGCATTTAAAAGTTACACTTGAACAGAATATTATTTAGCCTGATTAATTAGCAATAATTCCGTATCAATCACAAGAGTTTCATAATGCTTAATTTTATCTCCATCTCCGGTAAGGCCATAAGCAAGATGAGAGGGTAAAATAAAAATTGCTTTATCGCCTTCATTCAGCAGCATAAGTCCTTCCTGCAAACCACTGGCCACATCCGATTTCCCCATCTGAAATTCCATTGCGCCGGTACTGTCGGAACTATACACCAGGGAGCCATCGAGCAAAGAAACTTTATAATTTATTTTTACATAATCTTCTGTAACCGGTTTTCTTGAGCCGGTACCATTTTCATAGATATGATACCGCAATCCTGTTTGGGTTTTGGCAACGTTCATCTTTCTCGTGCTCACATACGCATCAATATCAACCGATTCGTTGCGCATGATAGTTTGTTGATTCCGGATAAGATCTTCATTAGGAGAGGCTTTCTCAACAGGTTTAGCCCGTTCATTGGACGATTTGCAGGAGGGTATAAGCAAAATAGAAACGTTACATCCCATTACAAGAGTCACAACCAGAGGGAACCATCGGTTACGCATATATGAAATATTTTTTTTCATTAAACTAATCAGTCAGTACCGGAATCAAGAAGTCAGTTTCTCTTTCAATCCGGGAAGAAGTCCGAGAAATTTCTCCACGGTTTTCTCCAACGATTCATTAGAACGACCTCCCGATGCATTACGATGTCCACCTCCCGAAAAATGAGCTGCTGCGAGTTCTTTTACCGAGAAAGAATCTTTTGAGCGGAACGAAATTTTTATCAAATTGTCGCGCTCACAAAAAAAGGCAGCCATACGAATTCCCTTGATACCAAGAGCGTAATTCACAATACCTTCGGTGTCACCCGACTGATGGTGAAAGGCGGCAAGTTCTTCTTTGGTGATCGATATATATGCGGTATGATATTCAGGCAAAACCACCAACTTTTCTTTGATGCAGTGCCCAAGGAACCTGGTTCGCTCCAGCGAGAAGTTATCATAAATGTTTTCGTGAATATTAAAATTAGATGCTCCCGCACGCATCAATTCAGCAATCACCTGATGAGTATCTGCTGTCATGGATGAAAACCGGAAGGAACCGGTATCGGTCATAATTCCCGTATATAAGCATTCAGCAGCAGGTTGGGTTATATCGTTCTTGTCACCTATCTCCAAAAGGAAATAATACATAATTTCACAAGTAGCGCAGGAGGTTACAAATGAAAATGTATAATCGCAGAAGTTTTCGGGATCGAGGTGATGATCAATTAACACCTTTTTTGCTTTACTTGCTAAAACCGACTCAGCAAATTTCTCCATCCTGGAGGCTGTGTTAAAATCCAGACAAAATATGAGATCAGCTTCGGAGGCTATTTGTTTCGATTTGCCTCCCGCCTGCTCATAGTTTAGTACCAGATCACTTCCAGGCATCCAATTGAGGAAATCGGGATAATCACTGGGAGCGATTACTGTAACACTGTGACCACCATTATGGAGATAATGATAAAGAGCCAGCGACGAACCCATGGCGTCGCCGTCGGGTTTGTGATGGGTAGTGATCACAATTTTCCTGGGTTCTTTAAGGAAATCCTTAAGTTCAAGGATGGAATGAGTGTCGAATTGTGGTATCATTTTATAAACGGAAGGGGGCAAAAGTAACAATTAACAATCAAAATTACAGTCATTTATGCATTTTATAGTCATTCGGCATTGCAAACCAACATTTTTTTGAACTACCTTTGCACTCCGAAATTGATAAAAAAACTAATTTAAAAACTAAAAAAGTGGCTACAAACAGGACATTTACCATGCTCAAACCAGATGCTGTAATCAACGGACATGTGGGAGCAATTATTGACAAAATTACCGGCGCCGGTTTCAAAATCATCGCTTTGAAATACACTAGTTTAAGTGAACAATCGGCCGGTTTGTTTTATGAAGTACATAAGGAACGTCCTTTTTATAAGGATTTGGTGAGCTACATGTCTTCAGGCTCTATTATTGCAGCTATACTGGAGAAAGATAATGCAGTGGAAGATTTCCGTACCTTGATTGGGGCAACCGATCCTGCCAAAGCAGCTCCCGGTACCATCAGAAACCTGTATGCAAAATCAATCGATGCAAACGCGGTTCATGGATCCGATAGTGATGTGAACGCAGATATCGAAGGAAACTTCTTCTTTTCAAAACTCGAAAGATTTTAAATCATTATAGTAAAAATTCAAAACCGCTTCAGCCAATCGCGAAGCGGTTTTTTTGTGATATAAATTTATTTTTAAAAACTATTCGCTTCCTCTCTTCAATCACTCTTTTCTCGTCATCAATTCCTACTAACTTTCACTTTCCTTCACTCGCCAACACTAACCTTCACTCGCCTCTTCTTTTTAATGCAAAACCACATCTGTTAGAAACATACTTCCCAATTCTTTATTCATCAAAGCTTTAATTTTTTCACGTTGAAACATGAGCTCTTCCCGCAAAGGAGCTGATGATACTTTTATGTGAAGTGTAGTTTCTTTAATGCTGATACTATCGGTGCGTTTCGCTATTGCCGGTCCCATGAGTTGCTCCCAGATATTTTTTACCTTCACCTCATTCATCTTGCCTCTTATTTTGTAGCTGTCGATTAATTGATCGATAACGTCTTTGAGGCTTTGTTCTTTGGTGTTTCTCATGAGTGGAAGGCTTTTTCATTTTCGGTGACAACTCCGTTTTCAACATGAAAGAGCTTTAACGGTACGCTAATTTTACTAAAGATTTCGGGAATGCGGTGAGAATGACTATCGGTTATAAAAAGCTGACCAAATTCATCGCGGCTCACCAGTTCCATGAGACGTTCTACTTTTTGTTCATCCAGCTTGTCGAAGATATCATCAAGCAATACAATAGGTTTTGCAAACCCACGCTCACATAAATAATTAAAATGTGCCAACTTGAGAGCTATCACCAGCGACTTTTGCTGACCTTGCGATGCATATTTGCGAGCCGGGTGTCCTTTCAAATTAAAAGCCAGATCGTCCTTATGAACACCTACCGTAGTGTACAGCATATCGAGATCGCGTGAATGAGCGTTCTGCAACAATTCATGAAAATTACTTTTTAGTAATTGCGACTCATAAGTGATGGAAACGGCATCTATACTTGCCGAAATAAAATTGTACAATTTGCTAAACAAAGGCTCAAACCCTGCAATAAATTCTTCTCTTTTTTTAAATATTCTGCTTCCATAATTAATCAATTGATCATCCCAAACAGCAAACGAATGCCAATCGATAATTCCTTTTGCTGATGATTGCTTAAGCAAAGCATTTCGCTGCGAAAGTACCTGATTGTAACGTATCAAATCTTCAAGGTAATGATGATCGTATTGTGAAATAACACCGTCCATGAATTTTCTACGTATTTCACTCCCTTCGGTAATCAGTTCCTGATCGGTAGGCGCAATCATCACCACCGGAAAAACTCCAATGTGATCGCTTAGCCTTTCGTACTCTTTTTGATTTTTTTTAAATTGCTTTTTTTGCCCCTGCCTTATCCCACACAACACCGATTCCTTCACACCATTAACATCAAAATCACCCTGTATCATTAATAAATGCTCATTGTGCCTGATACTTTGTGTATCGGATGAACTAAAATAACTTTTGGTTACCGACAAATAATGAATGGCATCAAGCAAATTGGTTTTACCGCTGCCATTCATCCCTGTAAAACAATTTACAGTGGGTATAAATTCCAGATTGGCATCCTGGTAATTTTTAAAATTCAGAAGGACTAATTTCTGCAAATGCATAACCCCGCAAAGTTAGTGATAAGCAAGGGTGTTTTGATACTAAACAGGTAAAGTATTACATCAAAAAGTTGCCAAAAACAGACTTCCTGAGGGTAATGCTTAAGTGTTCATTATCAAACATATGGCATAAAAATAACAGCTCCATGTGGATAACTTTTAAAAGGGACTGGCACAGCGCTATCTTTTTCCGTAAATTTGTAATGGTTTAGGAAGGTAAAAAAACCGACGGTGTATGGAAGAAGATGATGATGACTTTGATAATCAGGATGATCTGAACGAAAAAATTGAACTTTCTGTTAGCCGTTTCGAAGAAATGATTCGTAACCAGGATCGCTATTTTTTTGATGTAGATGCGCTGATCAGGATCATTGATTTTTATATTGAAAATGGTGAACATTCAAAGGCTTTGGAGGTATCCGGATATGCCTTTTCGCTACACCCCAATTCTGTTAATTTCTTAATTAAGCAGGCACATCTTTTTGCTATCACCGGACAAGAAAAACGTGCCCTTGATACACTTGAAAAAGTAGAGCGGATAAGTCCTTACGACCTCGAATTGCACATTATCAGAGGTAATATTTTGAATACCAGCGGACAATTTAGCGCCGCACTGGAATGCTTTAAAAAAGCGCTTCCCTTATCTGATGTTAAGGATGAAATTTATTTCAGCATGGCGATTACCTATCAGAACATGCTTAATTATCCTAAAGCGATTGAGTATTTTAAATTGGCTATTAAACAGAACCCCAACTATGAACTGGCTATGGAAGAATTGTCGGCATGTTGGGGTATAACCGGTAAGTTGCAGGAGGGAATTGTATATTTCAAATTGCTTATCGACAAAGATCCATACTCCTATGCAGCATGGTATAATTTAGGTGATGTTCAGTGCCGTTTAGGGAATTTTGAAGAAGCATTGCAGGCCTTTGACTATTGCATTCTGATTAAAGAAGATTATGCACCGGCCTATCTAGACCAAGCACATGTTTTGGCTATGCTTGGACATTTTGAAGATGCCATTCAAAAATACAAACAAACATTTGAGTATTATAAACCGGATGCTATCACTTATTTTAACATTGCAGAATGTTATGAGAAGCTGGAGCAGATGGATGATGCACGTACTTATTACAAAAAAGCAGTTAAGTTATTGCCCGATATGGCCCAGGCCTGGTACGGCATTGCAATTACACTGGAGTTTGAAGATCGCTGGTATGAAGCAATTCACTATGTGCGCAAAGCCATCGAAAAAGATGCACACAATGCTGAGTTCTGGTTACTGCTTGGCGACTGCGAATATAATTTAAACAATATTGAAGAAGCAGGTGAATGGTATGTGAAAGTGATAGAAGAAGAACCTGAACTCATAGATGGATGGATCTCTTATGCCCATTTCCTTACTGAAACAGGTAATGCCGAGGAGGCTGTTGCGATTACCGACAAAGCCATTATGTTTCATCCTGAATGTGCTGAACTCCTTTACCGTCAAACCATAAATCTTTATAGCGCAGGATCACCTTTGGAGTCGTATCACTTTCTGGAAATGGCACTCGAAAAAGATCCCGAAGGTAGCGGTGTTTTATTTGATATGCTGCCCGATTTAAAAAATGATCAGCATGTAGTTAACCTGATAAGAAATAAAAAAAATAATCCATGAACTTTGAATTAAGTCAGATCCCTGATCGGAGTAGCAAACCCCGGAAGGTAGGCCTTACTATGGTTATGGATAAAGGATTGAGCGTTCGCGAAACTGAAGATTTTATCGACGGCAACGGCCCTTACACCGATGTGGTGAAACTGGGATTTGGCAGCGCTTTGATTACTCCACGACTTGTTGATAAAATCAGTCTCTATAAAAGTGCCGGAATCCCTCTATATTTCGGAGGTACCCTGCTCGAAGCATATATTGCAAGGAATGAGGTGCCACAGTTTATAAAAATTCTTGAGAAATTTAAAATTGAAACTGCCGAAATATCCGACGGATCTATTACCATTCCTCATGAAGAAAAGTGTAAACTTATTAAGCGCCTTAGCAAAGTAGTAACGGTGATTTCAGAAGTGGGTAGTAAAGAAGAAGGTATTATTATTCATCCCAACAGGTGGATTGAGATGATGCAGAAAGAAATTGATGCCGGCGTTTGGAAAGTGATTGCCGAAGCCCGCGAAAGTGGAACCGTAGGTATTTATAGACCTAACGGTAAAGCACATGTGATGCTCATTAATAAAATAGTTAAAAATGTACCTGTCGAAAAAATTATATGGGAAACTCCTATGAAGTCGCAACAGGTTTATTTTATAAAACTTTTTGGTGCGAATGTGAACCTGGGAAATATTGCCCCCACCGAAGTAATCGCTCTTGAATCGTTACGTCTTGGATTGCGAAGCGACACGTTCTTCCAGTTCCTCGATAAACCAGCATCCGAAATAAAAGAGATCGCCTGATTTCCTACGGGATTTTTTTGATCTCTAAAAACGATATTTTATGAAAGAAGTTACCGTACAGGAATTGAAAAAGATGATCGATGATAAAGTCGATTTTCAACTTATTGATGTAAGAGAAGAGCACGAGTTTGAAACCGCTAATCTCGGAGGTGAACTCATTCCACTAGGTATGGTGATCGATCAAAGTGATCGTATCTCACGAGATAAACCCGTGATTGTGCATTGCCGAAGCGGTGCCAGAAGCGCCGCCGCCGTAAGAGAACTCGAATCAAGATATGGATTTAATAATTTGGCAAATCTTAAAGGGGGAATTCTGGCATGGTCGAAGGAGATTGATAATTCGATGCGAGTTTCATAATTTAGTGACGAGTTGGCGGTTCGGCTCCGCTCACCGTGACGGTAAGGCGTCTCGGCTTCGCTCGACGCTATCGCTATCGCGATAGTTATCGCTTGACGCTATCGCTATTGCGATAGTTATCGCTTGACGCTATCGCTATCGCGAATTTCGACGCTATCGCTATCGCGAATTTTGACGCTATCGCTATTGCAAATTTCGACGCTATCGCTATTGCGATAGTTATCGCTTGACGCTATCGCTATTGCGAATTTCGACGCTATCGCTAACGCGATAGTTATCGCTTGACGCTATCGCTATTGCGAATTTATCGCTATCGCTATTGCGAATTTTGACGCTTGACGCTTTCGCGATAGTGGATACTGGACTTAATCGCTATCCTTGATTCGCTTGTGTTGTTGCACTTCGAATATTGCCTGCTGTCTTGCAAAGCATCTGTGAAAATAAACTTATCCTTCGCAAGAAAATATTGTCGCCATCATTCCACTAACCCACTCGCCTGCCTGCTGCAGGAAGGACCACTTACCCACTCGCATTTCCCTCGCTCTTCCCTCCAATGTCTTGAATTCTCTTTTGTCTTAAAACACTCTCATGAAAAAATACGGTCTCATCGGTTACCCACTCTCGCATTCTTTTTCGAAAAAATATTTTTCTGAGAAATTTATTAAGGAAGCTTTTGATGATAGTTTGGTTTATGAGAATTTTGAATTGGCTGATTTGTCGGAGTTGCCTGATCTAATAAATTCTCATCCAAATTTAATCGGTTTAAATGTGACCATTCCTTATAAGGAGAAAGTGATGTCTTTTTTAAATGAAATCGATGAAGTGGCAATGGAGATTGGAGCTGTGAACACGATTAAAATAACGCGGGATGCAAATGGTGTTTTTCTCAAAGGTTATAACACCGACTGCATTGGTTTCGATACATCGTTAACAACCCTTTTACAACCCCATCACACAGGAGCTTTGATTTTAGGAACGGGTGGTGCATCAAAGGCAGTTGCTTATGTACTTCGAAATAAAAATATTCCTTGCCGCTTTGTGAGCAGGAACCCCGGTTCGGAAGATCTCAGTTATTCAAGTCTGAATTCAGAACTGCTCAAGCAATATCCTGTCATTATCAATACCACTCCCCTGGGAACTTATCCTGACCTCTCCCGTCCCCCATTGCCATATAATTTACTCGGCCCTCATAATCTTTTGTTCGATCTGGTGTATAACCCTCCTGTAACGGAATTTATGAACAAAGGGATGGAGGTGGGTGCAACGGTTTATAATGGTTACGATATGCTCGTAGCACAGGCCGAAGCATCCTGGATGATCTGGAATTTATAATCGGATTTTTATGAATATTTTTGACCATGTTTAATAATAAAAGGTCTTTGGGATTTGTGCCGATTCTAATAGCTGTATTGCTTCCGATTCTTTTATTGCCGCTCCATAATGGCCACGACTGGGGTGATGATTTTGCTCAATATCTCTTGCAAGCCAAAAACATCACAGGCGAACCATCCGAAAAGTTGGTAACTAACTTTGAAGAATATAGCCCTGCCAACAAAGGATGGCTGTTTTCAATCCTGCTGGTTCCGGTAACGCTTAGTGATTCGCATGAACTTTTGCTAGGAAAAATTGTGATTACTTTCTTTTTACTCTTTCTGGGGACCATGCTTTTTGTATTGCTTAAATCCAAAACTAATGTCTTAGCTGCTGCTTTAATTACCGGCTTTTTTATTTATAATTATCATATTCTGTCGCTCAAAGATCAAATTTTGCCCGACCTGCTCTTTGCTGCACTCTTGTTGGTGATAGAATATGTAAATGGCACCAAAAGCAAATCTAATGCATTTTTGATTACTGCTATTTTAATTTTGCTGATGACAGGAATCAGAAGTGCTGGCATGGTGGCATTTCCGGCATTGGTAATTGTAGTATTGCTTGAGTACTTTTTTTATGGTGGTATGGACAAAAAAGTAATGCGAAGTGCTGCAATTTCTGTTTTAGTTTCCTTTGCAGGGATGGCATTATTTCTTGCAGCAACAGGAAGCAAAGCCGAAAGTTCAGGCTGGTATTTGAAGTTGATATATTTGAAATCAAATCCACATAGCATATTGGAAAACTTGAATGTTTACCGCGAAGCATTTAGGATGTTTTTTGAACAGGAAGTGCCGTCCTTTGTCAATACTATTTCGCTGTTGTTAATTACTCCTGCCATGGTGTTTGGTTTATTATTCAGGATGATTCGTAAAATAGGCTTTACGGAACTATTCGTTATTTTCTATTGCGGACTCCTTTTAATTTATCCTTACCATCATGAGCCAATCAGATTTCTTGTTCCTGTTTTTGCGATTGGAATAATTTATATGACAGAATTTTACACGATACTATTCACAAAATGGAAGCCACAATACCGCGCACTTGGAATGGTGGGATTGAGTTTGTTTTTACTTGTTACCAATCTAAAAAATACCGTTCAATCGTTTACTAAACCACCTTCCTATTTAACTAATAATGTACCAACTAAAGAATTATTTAATTACGTCGAAACCAAGGTTCCTTCCAATCAAATAGTATCTTTTTACAAACCCTGGGCGTTCTCCTACTTCACCGGTCATCCGTCGGTACCTTCAAAATCTTATGAAAAAGCTTCCTTCAGTATTCTCACTAAATCCGATTACCTCTACCATTTCGGCCTACCTGCCAACAAATATACTTTAGTGTTTGTGAATGAGGAATACAAGGTGTACAAAACAAACATCAATGATATTTTGTTCCAATAAAAGTGAACAATCGACCCCCACCTCGGGCTGTCATCATGGAACCAAATATGGACTGCAGTACCCAAAGCAAAAACTTCTGGTATTCGGAAACACTCCATAATGATCCCGTTAAAGACTGATAATGAATACACTACGTGTTTAATAATTTATCTAAAACCTTATACATAAAAAATCATTCATTAAAAAAAATAACCTATTTTTGCCTATTGAAAATACCATAAAACCATGATCGGAAAAGAGGAGTTTACGCCAAAATTAAAATTTATATTAGTACTAATTGGGTTAGCTGCCATTAGTCGGTTATTGCCACACGAAATGAATTTTTCTCCGATAGGAGCTATTGCTTTATTTGCGGGAGCCTACATCAGCAATAAAAGACTGGCTTTTGCTTTACCAATGGCAGCTTTACTTGTGAGTGATATATTGCTACAGGTAGTTCATGGCACCGGTTTTTACAGAGACATGGTTTTTGTTTACGGAAGTTTTGCGCTGATTGTATCTCTCGGATTTTTACTAAGAGGACGCGAGCAGCGCCAAACTATTATGGTTGCATCGTTAGTTTCTTCAATTCTATTTTTCTTTATCACCAATTTTGGAACCTGGTTGATGTATGCAATGTATCCAAAAAATATACAGGGATTAATGTCGTGCTACATTGCCGGCATTCCTTTTTTCAAAGGAACAATCATGGGTGATTTGTTCTATAACATCCTTCTATTCGGTAGTTTTGCTTTGGCAAGATGGAGATTTCCTATGCTCGCTCGAAGCGGTAAGTGACCAAAAATAAACAATGCATGAAAGCTGGGGTTACGCAAAAGGTTTTAGGTTAAAATAATTTCTCTCTTCCGTTCTCACCTGCCCGCAGCAGGCAGGTTCTGCTTCCCGTTTTCACTCTGTGCCCTCACTCTATTACAAATCGTTTCGCCAACCGCTCAATCTCCGTTTCTAAACTCACCACATACATCCCTTTTGCCCAACCTGTGCAATTTAAATTCTTCGTAAAATACGGTGGAGAAATTTTGCTCTGTTCTTCGAACACCAACTTGCCCATTGCATCAAAAACTTGAAGTTTGCAATTGGTACCTTTCAACTTATCTGCATTAATAAACGCTGTTTGCCAGTTTGGGGCGTAGTACACGTGTAGGGAGCCGTTAGTGTTGGTGTTAGCAGGTTCATTGATGCTTACCAAGGTATCGCATGGGCTGCCAACCAATGTGCCCAACTCATACTCCGGATTATTAGGCAAGCCCCAATACGTTTCATTTCCACCTAAATAAAAGCTGAATGGCGAAAAATTACATGCCAG
>Ga0105046_10013022_pt1 | contig 12889 bp, 17 predicted proteins | sample MAT03_FD_78385 | JGI IMG/M metagenome (GOLD analysis project Ga0105046, IMG submission 78385) | Freshwater microbial communities from Lake Fryxell liftoff mats and glacier meltwater in Antarctica - MAT-03 (megahit assembly) | ecosystem: Environmental > Aquatic > Freshwater > Ice > Liftoff... | reverse complement strand
CCCCCCTCTCAATGCTCAAAATACCTTACCATCTCCAAAACCCTCCCCTTCCCATCAATTTTTAACACCACCTTATCCCCCGGCGATTTCAGGTAAAACCCATCCTTCGCCGCTACAATATTGTGGTATAATTCCTGCTCCAGGTTTCCACCTTCTGAAAAAATCGAAACGTTTTTAGCCCGCCGGTTTTTGAATTTTATCAGGCTGACGATATTGCCGCCATTGTTCGCAAAAACGAACGTGGAGGTTTCCGACTCGTGTTTTTTCAAAAAAGAGATACCGAGGTCCTGGTTGATCGACAATCGGGTCAGATCAGCGGTGCGGGGCAGCGTCATATCGTAAACTAATTGCCGAAACATCTCCGGTAACTGAAAATCGGGGACATCGTTCCCATAGGCCATGTCTCGCTTCATGTTTTGCCCGTTAACCCGACCGTACAGCGCGACCAGAGAAGACGAAGATTGTTCCAAGTCCTTGAATATTTTAGCTGCCGCAGCCTTTTGCATTGCATCCGGTAGCAATGCATACGTAATGCCGAGGGCCAATTCGGCCAGTTGCTGTTGCTGGTTTTTTATTTTGCTTTTGCCTTTCACGTAGCCGGACAGGTTTTTATCGTAAAAACGCAGCGCCTCTTCGGGTCTGGACAACATATCGAGTACACAAACCAGATTTATTTTAGCCGGGATGTAGCTCGGATCGCTCTGGATGGCGTCTTTGAAAGCGGCTTCCGCTTTCAATAACAATAAGTTGCGCAAGGGTACCATTTCGGCATCGGCTTTTTCCATTCCGCGGGCGCTGACGGAGCGGTCGATCTTCGACTGCCAGTCGGCCTCCATCGGGTATAAAAAATGGTCGGTGGCCGGGTCCCAGTAATCCTGGGCGCTTAAAGCATACGAGAGACCTATGTTATTGTAAATCTCGCGGCCCTGGTAATACTGCAGAATGTACTCGTAACCCGTGCCGGCGAGGCTGGGTTTGCCGATGACCAAGAGGTAATTGGACGCTTCAAACACATCGATCAGGTTTTCAGCCACGGCTAAGGCTTCGGCGCAACTGCCTTTGCGGGCTTCTAAACTGGGGTAACCGGGCAGGTTTTTCCCTTTCAGGCCGTATTCCGTATAAATTTGGTCGATCAGGAGCGGGGTTACGGTCATCACATTGTACCCGGCCACGTAGGCGTTGAAAATGCCCTGAATATCCGCCACTTTTTCGACCTGAATGTCGAGGCTGTAGTTTTTATCGTAAGCTAAAAAATTTGTTCGAAACTTATTCTCCCTGATCTCGCTTTGAAAAGCATGGGCTAATTCGTGACCTATGATAAAGGCCAGCGCCGAAAGAGAATCCCGTCCAAAGCTGCGGCAGATGCCGTATACTTTCTCGTCTATGTAAATCGTGTTTTTAGACGGTACGTATGCTGCGACCTTTTTATTTTCCGGCGTGATGACCAAACCGGGCTTTTTGAATTTGAAATTGCCGTTGGTTTGGTATAGCTGGCTCAGTATATGCTCAGCGACGGTCTGAGGGGTTGTTGCCGGCAACCGAAGGGCGGGTGCGAGTAAAAGCAATAAATATAATAGCCTGTTTACGGGCATGAGACTAAAGTTGTAGGGATGGAAGGTTGAAATGATGCAGCCATCTTTATTTCAACATGTTATACATCGCGCCTGCCTCGCGGTGCCGCGGGAAATTGATGTCTTTCGACAGGTCTTCGAAGATTTTCAGTGTCAGGCGCATCCCGCCTTCCACCTTGAGGTAGCACAGTCCGAGGTTCCATTTGGCATCGTAGCGCATGGGGAAGTCGGGAGAGGAGGCTAAAGGGTCGAGCAATTCCACCGCTTTGGCATAGCGGCCTTCGTTGAGGTGCGACAAAGCGAGGTAATACTGCGCTGTTTCATTGTCGGGATGTGATTTCAGCAAAGGATTGAGTACTTTGATACAGGCGCTGTAATTACCCTGATCGAACAATACGAGCGCTTCTTTTAAACTATCCTGCTCGGTTTGGACGCCGGCCATCCCGTATGAGGTCAGGGAAGCGATGGTTTCTTTTACTTTTTGGTGATCGACCTGGTAATATTTTGCGAAAAGGGCGTTCGGGTCGGCATTGTTTTTACGACCGAAGGTGAACCAAACAACTCCAAGGAGAAAAAGTACGGCGGCGGCAATTGCGAATTTGCGATTCATGATAAATCTTTGATTTGTCTTGTGCGTGAGAGAATTTTGTGGAATAGCGGTTTCCGGGCTGAAAAAATCTTCCTTCTGCAATTTCCGGTGGACCGAGCGGATGGATTCCTTCAATTGCAGTTCATCGGCATCTTTGAGGGTATTGAGCAGGGCTTTTTCAAGCGCCAGGGCTTGCTGTAAGGGTTTATTTGTTTCTATTTCTTTTTCAAATGCATCCCGTTCCGTAGATGTCATATCGCCATACAGATAACGGTGGATTGTTTCAATGAAAGCGTCGTTCATGGTTGAGGGTAGTATTAATCTTTGAATAAAGCTTCGTTTTTGACTAATTTTCGGAGTTGTTCGAGGCAACGGAATTTTTTAACTTTTACAAAGGAGTCGCTGTAATGCATCATTTCTGCAATTTGTGTTTGCGGTAGTTTTTCATAAAAAGAAAGCAAGATGATCTGCCTGCAATCGGGTTCCATCTCGTCGAGTTTTTCGCGCACGAAAAGCAATCTGGCTTCCAGGGTTTCTTCGTCGACGAGGTCGGTATCGGTATCTGGTAAGTTTGCGCTGTGTTGTAAAATCGTCGTTTCATCGGCGGTAAATTCAATGTGCTTCCCGGTTTTTTTGAGTATGATATTTTTAGCGATGGCAAAAATCAGGGTGCTCATTTTAGCCGTCAGGGTAAACTGTGGGTCCCGGATTTTTTTGACCATCACAAACAGCAGGTCCTGAAAAACATCCTGCGCATCTACCTGCGGCGCGTGAAAATCGGAGACTAATTTGGCCACCATGCGGTAGTATTTCCGGTAAAGTGATTCAAAGGCCTGCGGACTACCTTGCCGGAGCTGATCGAGCAGAATGGGGTCGTATTGGGTTGTAGTGCTGTCGTCCATAAATCCTGAGATTTGAAAGTGGTTATCAGTCGGCGCTTCTTTTTTATTTCTGCCACCAAAAGTACACGCTGAACCGATAATCAGGCATTTATAGACAAAAAAGTAAAGACGGGCTGAAGATTTCCTCCCACCCGTCTCGGAAAACAAGTTATGCTCAATTCTTGATTCGGGGTTTTGGTAAAAGTCATTGACGTGTTATTAAAAGAAATTGGGGAAATTGAAAGGTCATTTGGGGTGATTTGATTATTTATACCGGGTGGGAGGATTGGTTATCAGTGGTTCGAAATAAAAATTTTCAGCGTATGTCAGGTCCGCATGCTGATATACCTTGCGCCGCCATATTTTGTGCATGCGGAAGGCAATGGCCTTGTGTTGTAACGGCGACTTTAGTCGCCGGAACACACCCTAACTAACGCAATAAGTTCTACATGCGAATCGGCGGCTAAAGCCGCCGGTACTTTTGACACGCCCTTGTATTTCCACTTTTGGCATGCACAAAATATGGCGACGCGAGGTATAACCTTCTTCATTCACCGATATAAAATGGTTTATTTCAAAACCAACTGCCTGTACGCGGCACGGGAAAGTTTCTTAAAAGCCATAGAACTGAACCCCGGCTATGCGCCGCTTGTCAATCGACCGGAGATGGTCAATCATGATAATGGAATCATTTAAAGTTTGAGATCATCAGGATTTTGCCTGTTATCCCATACTTTCAGGATATCAATCTGATCGCGTTGAAACCGGTAAAAAAAGGTGAGATTTTTCTGAACAACTGCTTTTCTGATGCTATGATGGCCGTAGGCAGGAAACATTTCAGGGAAAACGGCAATTTTTTTCTGTCATCGATTCTACGAGTAAAACGCAATCTGCGGCGAGCTCAGAGCCAAATTGAATTTCTATGAATGCAAGAATTTCAGCAAATTCAGATTGGGCTTTTGGCGACCAGATGACAGGATAGCCGGTCATTTTGCATATCGCTGTTTAAACCCGGACATAACAGTCGCATGCAGGATGCCTTCTCCAGACTCAATTTGACGGATTGACTCCAAAATGTCGGCTTTTTGCTCGGCTGGTAATTCTTGCCAAAAGTCTTCGGGCGGAAGTAATTCTTTAGTTTTCAAAGCGCTTTCAATCAAGTTCCTCACCAGAACCAACAATTTTTTATCCTCCACGGCGAGAATGTCGTGAATTAATGCGAGTTTTTCCGAATTTATATCCGTCTTTGTCATAATATTTCACAATATTTTTTTACAAATATAGGCAATATGAGGGGTTATCTAACCTGACCGGACTTTCCAGAACCAAAAATACAGTCATTTCATTCAACATTTTTCCAAAGCATGAAAAACATCATTCGGGGTTGCTTAGCTCAGATCAAGTACCGTTTTGATATTTTCATCCAACTGACGCCTGAAGGTAATATCCAAAATGCCGATTTTATGTTGTAGCCGGCGGTTATCACTGGCCCAGAGTTGGTCAATCATGATATCGGAATCTTGCGTCAGGCCCGCAGTTCCGGCCGGCAGATGGATTCGAAGGATCGTAATGCCGTGGCGAATGTTGGTGGTGAGTGGGCAGATCAACGTGGAGGGGTGTACGCCGTTGAGTGTTTCCATAAATATGGCGTCCTGTAGTTTTAATGAGAGATTCTTCATGGCTGTAACATATTTGGTATCACCAAAAGTATATCTTTATTTCAATGAGACCTATATGGCGGCTTACCACGGCAAAACAAGCGAAGCTTTAGACTGGCTGGAACAATCGTTCGAACGCTACTGCCCACGTGCGGACTTGGCGTACGAAGAGCCGCTTTTCAAAAAAATAAGGAAGACGAAACGTTTTAAAGCGCTGATTGCCAAGCACTTTCCAAACTATAAGCCATGAAAAACCTGCTGCTCCCGCTCGTTCTGCTGCTTGCCGGGCTTTACGCTTTTGGGCAGAAATCCGCCTCCGCTATGGCTTCGGCCGGAAAAATTGTCACGCCCCTTGCGCCGTCCACAGCCGCCCATCTACCGTTACAAGAGCCGTCGTCGGCAGTACAAATAAGCGCCTTGATAAAAAATCAAGAAATATTCTACCTTTCAGCATTGAAAAAAACCTCCTGTAAGGCTATTTGAACTCCGGTTCGCCATTTTATCCCTCTTTTCGACTATATCGATAAGAATAAATACAGAAGCCGGTAATACTGATAACCTTTAGGCATAATTGAGATTAACAAAAAGCATCAGCTCGCCTTCCTAATAATTACTCCCGCCGGATTTTAATCGTCATTAGGTTAAACATCCTCTCACATTTAAATTGTTGAGTCATGAAAAAAGCGTGTTTTCATTCGCTGGTGGGTCTGACGTTATGGGCGCTACCCCTCCTGCTTTTAGCCCAAGGTAACCCCAGTCGCGGCATTCCATATATCCCCGCCACGGTATCGTTCAACCACCTGAGTGGCGCGTTCCTCTCCAAACACGATGGCGCCATTATTTCGGCCAGTCCGGATTTAGCCGTCGATGTTGTAGTGGAATTTGCAGTTTATACGAAAGCGAAAGGCGCTTCCGGCTGGGCGCTGAAGGAGTCGGGCACGATCCAGGAACCAGGTTACGAACTGCAACGCTGCTATCCCGGCACGAAGCGGGTAATGATCATCCTCTCCTGCAAACAAGAAGGAGGAGGCGCCGTGAAGTTTTCTTCCAATCACTGCAAGAAGTAGTTCCAACTTCGAGCGTGTCACGTTCTAAATACCCGGTAGCATGGAAATCTATCGAAAGATATCCTTTGTTTTTTTTGCCATCATGCTTGGGCAATCCCTCTTGGTTGCCCAAGATGATTTGAACCTATCCAAAAGCGCTGGAAAAAAAAGCGTCACGCCTATTTCGAATGCTGCAAACAAAACCCCGAATTCGACGCGCGCTCTTGTAGTTGGCATCTCCGACTATCAGGATCCGGCTATTCCTAACCTGCGTTTTGCAGAAAAAGATGCGGAATCATTCGCCGGGTTTCTGCGGAGTCCGGCCGGGGGATCGCTCGACGGCGACCACATGAAGCTGCTTCTCGGCAAGCAGGCCACCACCGCTCAATTTGCTGCGGCGCTCGACTGGCTGGTGGAACAAAGTGCAGAAGGCGATCAGGCTGTCATTTATTTTTCCGGTCATGGCGACGTGGAGACGACCACCCGGAACCAATTAGGGTTTTTACTCACCTGGGATTCGCCCCCGCAAACCTATATTGCGGGCGCTTTTCCTCTTTTTTACCTGCAGGAAATTATTTCCACGCTGTCGCTCGCCAATAAGGCCCATGTTCTGATCATCACCGACGCCTGCAGGGCGGGCAAACTTGCCGGCGCCGGCGTCGGCGGCGCGCAAGCAACAGCGGCCAACCTCTCCAAACAGTTTGCCCAGGAAATCAAGATCCTTTCATGCCAGCCCAACGAATACGCCATTGAAGGCGAGCAATGGGGCGGCGGTCGCGGCGCCTTCAGCTACCACCTGGTGAACGGACTGTATGGTATGGCCGATGCCAACAACGACAAGTCGGTAAGCCTGTTCGAAATTGGACGCTACCTCGAGGACCATGTGACGCCGGAGGTGGCCCCACAAAGCCAGTCGCCCATGACCATCGGCAACAAAGTGGAAAAATTGGCCACGGTGCTTCCCGATCTGCTCGCAGCCATTCAAAAAAGCCAGGGCAACCAGTTGCCCCTTATAGCACAATCCGAATCACGCGGACTGGAAGAACAGGTGCTGGCGGGGGCCGATGACGCCACCAGGATGCTGTATAAAGCGTTTAAGAGCGCCTTGAAATCAAAAGCCTTTTTCACCCCCTCGGACGAGAGTGCCGATACCTGTTACGAACAGCTGCTACAGGTGGAAAGACTCCGGCCCTTTTATGCAGCGATCCGGCACAACTATGCAGCGGCGCTGCAGGACGAATCGCAGCAGGCCCTGAATGCCTGGTTGAAAACCGACATCCGGGAGATCACCCTCTCCCGGCTCAAAAGGTTCGAAAAATACCGCGACTACGCCCGATACCTGGAGCGCGCGGCCGAGTTGCTCGGCCCCGACCACTATATGTACCGCAGCCTGATGGGCCGCAAATGTCTGTTCGAAGGGTATATGGCCCGCCTTGGCAACCTTTGGGCAACCGACCCCGTCCAGGGTCAGGCTGTGCTTCAGAAGTACCGCGAGTCGCTGGCCTGGCAGCCGGATGTGCCCCATACTTACCTGTTCATGGCCAATAACTTCGGCTGGAATCTGGGGCAACCGGATTCCGCCTATCTGTATGCGATGAAAGCGGCGGAACATGCCCCCAACTGGGTGCTGCCATATACCAATACCGCCTACTTGCTGATCATGCGCTATAAACAATTTGACCGGGCCAGGCAGTTGCTGGACCGGGCGCTTGCCAACGATTCATCCTCGGCTGTGGTGTGGAATTATTTCGGCGTATGGCATTACAAACAAGAACAGTATGACGAAGCGGAGCAATGCTACCGCCATGCGGCCAGGCTGGATACGGCATTTCACTATGCATGGTCCAACTTGGGTTTGATTTACGTAGATACGCGCCGGTTTGGGGAAGCGGAACAGATGTTCCTGCATGCCCTCGCATTGGACGCTACACAGGTGGACGCCAACAACAACCTGGGCTGGCTTTATGTCAACATACACCGATGGACAGAAGCGGAAAAGTATTTTCAGCAGGTCATCGCCATAGACCCCAGCTATCCTTTTGCCTGGAACAACCTCGGCAATGTGTACCTGAATACCGGCCGTTATGCCGAAGCCGAAACCGTGATCCGCAAATCGATCGCGCTCGACACCACCAATGCGTATGCCTGCAACAACCTCGGTCAGGTGTATCAGCGCACCGGCCGGCTGGCTGAAGCAGAAGCCTGGTTTCTAAAAGCAATTGCCAAAGCGCCGGGGTTCGGCGAGCCGCACTACCACCTGGCCTGCCTGGAGGGCGACCGCAAACAAGCCGACCGCGCGATGATGCAAATCAAACAGGCGCTGGAAAAAGGGTATAGGGACTTCGATTCGCTGCAACGAGCCTCCGAGCTTGCCCCGCTGCGGGAGCAAACTGCGCCCTGGAAGGCCTTGATGAAACAATATTTCCCGGATCAAGGGATAGACTAGGAATTTTAATAACGGAGCGGTCATGTCAGGCATTTCCCGGAAGCCATAAGCCACGGGCAGGCCAAAGCTAAATTTAGAAGGCATTGAATAGTTAAAGAGCAGCGCCGCTTCGGGTGAAACCGGGGCGGCTTTTTGTATAGAGGAAGTTTCATTTCAATACAGAAACCATAGTTCATCTTTTTTGAAATAAAAAATTAGCGCGTATTAAATTACAATGCGCTAATTTTTCTTGATCATTAAAAACACCGGGTTACTTAGATCAAGTCGAGTACCGTTTTGATATTTTCATCCAGCTGACGCCTTAAGGCAATGTCCAAAATGCCGATTTTATGCCGTAGACGCCGGTTGTCAATGGCGCTGAGTTGGTCAATCATGATATCGGAATCTTGCGTCAGGCCCGCTATTCCGGCCCGTAGATGGATTCGAAGGATCGTAACCCCGTAGCGAATGTTGGTGTTGAGCGGGCAAATCAACGTAGAGGAGTGTATGCCGTTGAGTAAATTGCTCTGAACGATGACAACCGGCCTGATTTTGCCGGTTTCCGTGCCGAGCTGAGGATTGAGGTCGGCAATCCAAATTTCGTACTTTTTCATAAGGCTCAGTTGTCGTTCCCGAAATCATCCATGGCTTCAAACTCTGCCAGAACCTCCAGCGAACTATCCGCTACCAAAGCCGATTCCCGGCGCAGCTGTTCTGCCAGCAAACGCCGTTTTTGGAAGCGATTGTAAAAATCCAGGGCTTCATTTATATAGGCGTTCCGGTTTTTTTTCAGCAGCCCGGATAGATTTTCTGTTTCCAGGAATATGGCGTCTTGTAGTTTTAGAGAGAGATGCTTCATGGTGGCAATACATTTAGTGTCACCAAAAGTATATCTTTATTTTCGATGAGAACTGATATAAATCATGAAGATTTGAAAATTCCTATATTGCAGCGTTATCACGCTTTCAAACCCTATCGCTGATAAGCTTTTCTTTACCCCCGAATCAATCTGCGCATGAGAACCTTTTTTACTCTTCTCGCCCTCCTGACCGCCACCCTCGCTGTACTTGCGCAAAGCCCCAACCCGACGCCCTTCAAACGGGACGAGGCGAAAAGCGTTAAACCGATCAAATCTCTCCTTGAAGCGGGAAAAGGCGACACCACCTATGCTGAAGCTTCGGCGGTTAAACGTGCCGTCGTAATCGGCATCTCCGACTATCAGGATCCCGCCATTCCCGACCTGCGCTTCGCCGACAAAGACGCGGAAGCCTTCGCCCAGTGGCTGCGCTCCCCTGCAGGCGGCTCGCTGGACCAGGGACACCTGCAACTCCTGACCAACGAACAGGCCAGCTCCGGCCGGATCGTCGGCGCTTTCGACTGGCTGATGGACGAGAGCAAGGAAGGTGACCAAGCCATTATTTACTTTAGCGGCCACGGCGACGTTGAATCGAAAACGGCCTTTCAACTGGGTTTTTTGCTCCTTTGGAATTCACCGGGGCAGTCCTACATGGCGGGCGCCTATCCTGTCATCTTCCTTCAGTCGGTGGTAACGACGCTATCCACGAAAAACAAAGCAAAAGTGCTGTTGATCACCGACGCCTGCCACGCTGGAAAACTTGCTGGCAGTCAGATCGGCGGCCCGCAGATCACGGGCGCCATCCTGGCCAAACAATTCGCCAACGAAGTAAAAATACTTTCCTGCCAGCCCAATGAATACAGCCTGGAAGGGGAGCAATGGGGTGGGGGCCGGGGCGTTTTTTCTTACCACTTCGTGGATGCGCTGTACGGTATGGCCGACCAAAACACCGACACCTTCGTTTCGCTCTCCGAGGTGGATCGGTACCTGGAAGACCACGTGACCGCAGAGGCGGCGCCGCAAAGCCAAATCCCACTGGTTGTGGGCAACAAAGCCGAGTGTTTGGCTACGGTGAATCCCGGCATTCTGGCCGATCTGCGAAAATTCAAAGCGGGGGAATTGCCGCAGTTCACGCCGGTGGAGCAGCGGTTTTTGGAGGCGGAGGTGCTTTCGGCGGCCGACTCGGGTGCGCGGGATTTGTACGATCAGTTCGGCCTGGCGGTCCGGGAGAAACGATTTTTAGAGCCGGCGGGCAATTGCGCGGATGATTTTTATCAGCAAATGATGGCCCTTGAAGCCATAGCGCCTTTACGGGGCTTGTTGAAGCGAAATTATGCGGCGGTATTGCAGGATGATGCGCAGCAGGCTGTGAATGCGATACTGAAAATCAATATACAGGCAGTAACAAAAAGCGAGATTGAAAAGGCACATCAATACCACAATTTTCCAAAATTGTTGTCACGTGCTGCGGAATTACTGGGTACGGAACATTATATGTACAGCACATTGAAAGCCCGGCAGTTGCTGTTCGAGGGCCTTATTTTATTGTTTGAAACCTTCGCGTCCCGCGAGCCGGAGAGCGGCCGAAAAGTGTTAGACAAATGCTATCAATCGCTTCATTATCAGTCAGATGCGGCGATCACTCACCTTTATATGAGCATTTGCTTCGCGGTGAAAATGAATCAGCCCGATTCTGCAATTGTACACGCCCGAATTGCCACCCAGCTTGCCGAAACATGGGTATACCCCTATGCCTACCTCGCCTACAACCTTTCCCGCTTCTACCAACGCTACGATGATGCCAAAGCAGCATTGGACAAGGCAATGGCGATTGACTCCAACAGCGTTGCAGTCTGGACGGGCCTCGGCGCCGTTTACCATTATCAAAGACAATTTCAGGAGGCCGCCCGGGCTTACCGGTATGCCCTTCGGCTGGATTCCGCCAACGCGCTGGCATGGGCAAACCTGGGGGTAGAATTGGTGCAGACAGACCAGTATGACGAAGCGGAAGCTGCCCTTAAACAGGCCCTTCAACTCAACCCGAACCAGGTCTTTGCCCGCTATGTGCTGGGTTGTATGTACATCGTATTGAAACAACCGAAAGCGGCCGAGGACATATTTTTACAAGCATTGCAAATCAATCCCGGTCACATCGGGTCGCGCGATAGCCTGGCACACCTTTATCTTGCCCAGAACAGGTTGAAAGAGGCGGAGATACAACTCCTCGAAATAACCCGATATAACTCCGCATACCCTTCTGCCTGGTACACGCTTGCCTGTCTTGCAGCCTTGGATGGCCGCCACGACCAAGCCCTTGAATTCCTGGAAAAAGCCCTGGGAAAAGGGGGGGAAGACTTTGACTCTATTGAAAACGATGTTCGGCTCGATGCGGTCCGTCCGTCAGAGGGTTACCAAAGCCTGATGAAAAAATATTTTCCGGAAGAGTCCAAAAAGTGAAGCAATTTCACAGAACAATTACTATAATCACTGATTTTTTACTTTCTAATTTCATCTGACCATGAAGAAACGTTTGCTTTATCCACCTGCTGTTTTGTTAGCCACTTTTTTGCTTTTTGGTTGTCCGAATACGAAACAAATACCTGAAATACACATTGCCGGCGATCTCGAGGTCCATGTGTTGAACCACGATACGGGCAATCATCTTCAAGATGTTGAAATAAAACAGATTAGAAACAATGCTGTTGTCCGAACTTTGACAACCGACGCTTTGGGCGTAATTGGGGTCCTGAATGTTGTCGATGGAGATTCGCTTAGTTTTATCCATCCCAAAAAAAATAATGTAACCATAAAATTAGAAAAGGTATCCAGCCTCAGCTATATCGAGCTTGAAATGCGCGCTACGCCTGTTGAGAACACTATTAGTGGCGAAGTCAAGCATGGCGGCAGGTTCGGGCTGCCATATTCCGGTGTCAAAGTGCTGAATCTTAAAAGCAGCAGGGGCGAAAATATCCTCACTGATGCAAACGGTTGGTACGCTTTGCCTGTGGAGGCCAATCCGTACCACATTGGGTATATTGGTAAGGTCGATACGGTCAAAGTTTCTGTTGTTGTGGTCGGCGGCGGCTCTGCTACGATCGATGTGGCATTTGAGGATAATACGTTGGATAAATTGAAGAAAAATGGCAAAGGCCAATAAATAAACGTCAGCGACAATTATGGGTTACATTCTCATGAAAAGACGATTACTTTCTTTTCTGCTTTGTGTGCCTGTTTTGGTTGCAGCGCAAGTGGCGGATACCGCATCTGTTGCCCGGCAGGTAGATAGCCTCATTCAGGTCTCCCGGGCGCTCACGGGGCAACGGGATTTTGACAAGGCCTTGGAAGTCAATGCCGTTGCCGAAAGATTGGCGCGGGAAAAGTTGGGGCGGGAGACGGCGGCGTATGGGGGCGTCTGCTTCGATCATGGGCGGGTGCTGTATTTCATAGGAGACTATCCGGAGGCGGAAAAATGGTACCTCGAAGCCATGCCAATCTGGGGCAATGCGCTTGGAAAAGAACATCCCGATTATGCAAACTGCCTGAGCAGCCTGGGCGTTTTGTATCTAAATATTGGCAATTATGAAAAATCTGAACTGTTTTACCTTCAAGCTAAAGCTATCCGAGGGAAAGTGTTGGGCGAAAGCAAAAAAGGCGATCAGGTTATTATGGCCGGTACAGCCTCCCGATCAATGCCGTTAACTTAAGAATTTTGGCCTCGGAGAGGCCTAACGTTTGTAGCTAATCCGTGCAACAGTTATTTGGCCTCGGAGAGGCCTAAGGTTAAATAATATGCAGGTTGCCAAACAAATGTTAGACGGCTCCGAGGTCTGGAAATAATGGCTACCAATGATTTCTACAAACGT
>Ga0105046_10013021_pt1 | contig 12889 bp, 12 predicted proteins | sample MAT03_FD_78385 | JGI IMG/M metagenome (GOLD analysis project Ga0105046, IMG submission 78385) | Freshwater microbial communities from Lake Fryxell liftoff mats and glacier meltwater in Antarctica - MAT-03 (megahit assembly) | ecosystem: Environmental > Aquatic > Freshwater > Ice > Liftoff... | reverse complement strand
TTGCCGATGAGCAATACCATGCCCAGCACCGGAATGCCGAGGGTGAACATGAACTTGGTCCGTACAGGAAGGTCTGCGAAACGCCAACGCATTTGGAAGGCCCTAAAGTACGGTGTACCCTTTAGCCAAGTGCCAATGCATATTCCATGCACAGCACTTCGCAACGTCCTGTTTGCCGATGCTCCGCTCAACTACCTTTGGCAACCGACATTGGAAAAAGCATGAAGGAACATTTCGATACCCTCGATGCCAAGATCGCACAGGCTCAACTTGGTGGCGGAGAGGACCGCATAGCTGCGCAACACAAGAAAGGAAAGCTCACCGCACGGGAGCGCGTGGGGCTGTTGCTCGACGAAGGTTCGTTCCAGGAGATCGGGCAATTGGTAACGCACAGGAGCGAGAATTTCGGCTTGGGTGATCAGAAGTTCCTCGGTGATGGTGTCGTTACCGGTTATGGCACCATCAATGGCCGCTTGATGTATGTGTTCTCGCAGGATTTCACCGTGCTCGGTGGTTCGCTCGCCGAAGCACATGCCGCCAAGATCTGCCGCATCATGGACCTCGCCTTGCAGAACGGCGCACCGGTTATCGGGTTGAATGATAGCGGTGGAGCACGGATCCAAGAAGGAGTGGTAAGCTTGGCCGGTTATGCCGACATCTTCTATCGCAATGTGCGCTCCAGCGGGGTAGTGCCGCAGATCAGCGCCATACTCGGACCATGCGCGGGTGGCGCGGTGTACAGTCCTGCCCTCACCGATTTCGTGATGATGGTGGAAGGCAGCAGCTACATGTTCGTGACCGGCCCCAACGTGGTGAAGACCGTTACCCATGAGGTGGTTTCCAGCGAGGACCTTGGCGGTGCCAGTACCCATGCGAGCAAAAGTGGCGTGTCCCATTTCTCGGCACCCAACGAACTGGAAGCCATCAGCGAGATCCGCAGGCTGGTCGGTTACATGCCCAGCAATTGCGAAGAGGAGCCGCCCGTAGTGCCCTACACCGCTGCCGATGACCTACGTCCCGCGCTGGATTCGATCATTCCCGAGAATCCGAACCAACCCTACGACATTCGTGAGGTGTTGAACGCGGTGATCGATCCCGACAGCAGTATGGAAGTGCATGCCGAATACGCACGCAATATGGTGGTGGGGTTCGCACGCATGGGCGGAAGGCCCGTGGGCTGCGTAGCCAACCAACCCGCATACTTGGCCGGGGTTTTGGACATTGATGCCAGCACCAAGGCCGCACGGTTCGTTCGCTTTTGCGATGCCTTCAACATTCCGCTACTCGTCTTTGTGGATGTGCCCGGCTTCCTCCCCGGTACAGATCAGGAATGGCGCGGGATCATCACGCATGGTGCGAAATTGCTATACGCCTTCAGCGAAGCCACGGTGCCGCGGATAACGGTGATCACCCGTAAGGCGTACGGTGGGGCATACGATGTGATGAACTCCAAACACATCGGTGCCGACATGAATTTCGCGTGGCCCAGTGCCGAGATCGCCGTGATGGGCGCGAAAGGTGCGGCCGAGATCATCTTCAAGAACGAGATCGCGAAGGACAAGGACCCGGCTGCCCGGTTGCTCGAGAAGGAAGCGGAGTACAAAGAGCAATTCGCCAACCCCTATGAAGCCGCTGCACGTGGTTTTGTGGATGAAGTCATCCGCCCCAGCGAAACCCGCAGGAAAGTGCTCGCCGCACTGGACATGCTCCGGAACAAGGTGGAGAAACTACCGCGCAAGAAGCACGGCAACATTCCCCTTTAGAAAGGCGTAGAAGTCCAGTTCAAATTAGACCCGGACCGATCCCTATTTCTGCTGATCCCGATCCATGAAATTCACCGTCGTTACTCCTTCCTTCGGACAACTTTCTTACCTGCAACGTGCAGCCGCTTCCATTGCCGATCAACGTATGGAAGGCGTCGACGTGGAACATCTGGTGCAGGACGGCGGCTCCAAAGATGGTACCCGGGAATGGCTCGCTACGCGGACCGATATCCGGGGTATTGCCGAGGCCGACAACGGTATGTACGATGCGATCAATCGCGGCATTATCAAGGGCGATGGCGATGTGTTCTCCTGGCTCAATTGCGATGAACAATACCTGCCCGGCACCTTGGCCACGGTTCGCGATTTCTTCGAGAAGAATCCGACCGTGGATATTGCTGCCGGCGACACGATCGTGGTGGATGAAAAGGGCGAATACCTCTGCCATCGCAAAGCCGTAGTACCCAGTCCCGGAATTTTACGCTTGGGGCGTTTGCCCGTCCAAAGCAGTTCACTCTTTTTCCGGGCACGCATCGTGAAAGGTGCCAAGGGCGTTCTGTTCGATACCAAGTGGAAGGCCATGGGCGATTGGGCGTGGCTGAAGGAATTGATGGACGGCGGTGCCACGCTGGCACGCATTCCGAAGTTCCTTTCCACCTTCACCGACACCGGTGGCAACCTGGGCATGAGCCCTCGCGCCATACAGGAAATGCACGATGTCCGTGCCGCGCTTTCCTCCGTACAACGTGCTTCGGCCCCCTTGGTCCGTGCAGGGGATTACGCCCGCAAATTCGCCGATGGGTACTACTTCCAGAAGCCCTACGACTACGCCATTTATGATGCGGATCCCTCAGTGGATTCTGAGGTCTCCGCAACTCGCCGCGCACGCCATGTGGCCAAGCCTACTTTCATTTGGAAGGGGCATATGAGGGGGCATTGATAGGAGGTTGCAATAGATAGTGAATGAAACCGACCTATCTTTGAAGTAAGTGCATGGCACCTAAGGTTATCAAGAACCGTATTGAAGGCTTTGCGTTCTATTTCTTCAGTAACGAAAACAATGAACCCATGCATGTGCATGTGCGCAAAGGTGATGGAATGGCCAAATTCTGGATCGAGCCGAGTGTTTTGTTGGCCGACGAGAACGGACGAATGAAAGTGCAGGAATTGCGACGTCCGAAGAATTGGTCAAAGAATACAAGCCGCATGTTGTGAAGGCTTGGAACGAACACTTCAACCAATGAGCAAGCGTATGCCGATAGTGCAGGACCCGATCAGTGCCTTGATCCGCGAGCAGAACGTCAAGATCACTTCCGTCCATGCCATCAAGGATGCAAATCTGTTGCTGGTCATGCTCAATAATGGCCGTTTGGAGTTTCCATTGGACCGCTTTAAACGACTCTCCAATGCCAGTGCAGCACAATTGAAAAGGTACGAGTTGCTGCCCGATGGTGCCGGGGTGTTCTGGACTGCACTCGACGAGCATTTGTCCTTGCGCGGATTCCTGCTCACCACCATGCGGGAACTAATGCAGCTCGGAACTGCTGCCCCTGCGCGCAAGAAGTCCAAGGTTCGGGTGTAACAACTATTCCGAGGCCGAGACCCGATCTTTGGGGTTGATCCGTTCCGGTCCAAACCTTCAGCGAAACGGGCCACGCGAAGGGCGAGAAGATGGGCAGGGCTTATTGGCCATTGCCTTTGAGCGTATTGTCCAAAGGGGTAGCAATTCAAGCCCGCGCACAGCTACTTTCACTATCCCATGGAATGACCCAAGGAACTGGTCCAAGCGCCATACAACTCAAAGATCGCATCGTGCATGTGGATGCGCATGGGATGGGCTGGGGAAGTTCGAGATCGTGGATTCTCCTTCATTGAACAAATCCTCAGCGATCAACTAGCTGTCACTACCTTGTCCGGCACCTCCACATGCGTCGCACAAAGGTCCAGCGCCTGATCCGATCGTAGCTCACACGGTACTCCATCCTGCTCAATTCCCAGCGGCAATGTCCCCGACCACTTCAAAGAACTTCGGCCAAGAGGCCGCCACCGAGTACCGGTCGAAATCATAGTGCTCCATCATCCCGAAGTTCAATCGGATCAGCGCACAAAGGAGCACCAGAACAAAGATCCGCAACGACCAAGAGCCCCGCATCACCGATCGGAAGAACCACGCGAAGGGGATCGCGAAAAGACCGTACAGGTCGATCAAGCCGCGATAGCCGTACGCCCCACCGAGCCACCAGCACCACCATGCACTGTAGAGCAGCACCGTTAAAGCGAAGATCAACAAGATGGGCCGGGCCGGGCCCCGATCCCGCCAGGTCTGAATGAGCAAGGTGCCGATCACAATGAAAAAGATCGGGCTATAGACCAACCAGCCGTTCCGCGGACTGAAGAGCACCAAGCCCGGAACCATCTTGTCGAACTCGAAATATTCTTCCTTGTACGCGTAACCGTTGGCATACCAATCACCGGTGATGTAATGCCAGTAAATGGACTGGAGCACCCAAGGGACAAGGCCCACCGCCAACCCGAGTACAAAAACACCTCGGTGGCCGATCAGATTATTCCAACTGCCCCGGATCCCTTCCTTGGAACGCCAGGCCATCCAGATCGGGAACACCAAGATCACAACGTTCAATTGGCGCACCAGCACCATCAAGCCACCGGAGATCAGGAACAGGAAGACGTGCATCCGGCGCGGCCCGTCGATGATCCGCAACCCGCACCAGCAGAACAAGGAAACGAGGAAATAAGAATAGCCATGCGACATCAGCGGTTGGTCGGTCGCGTAGAAGAACAGGTTGCTTCCCCCGTAAATGGAGATAACCGCCAACAGTGCAGCAGGGGTGGTGCTGTAACGCCGCGCCAATTTGAAACTGAGCACTGCACCAGCGCCGACATAGGTAGCGGTGGCCGCCATCATGCACACGGCATTGGCCGGGTTGTATCCGGAGTTCGGATAGCCGAAGACCCAAGTGAACAATTGGGAAACAAGGAAGAACGGAAGCTGTAGGATCGAAACACCCATGGTGAACAAATTGATCACCTTGGTTTCCGAAAGCCGGTGGCTCCAGGGCATAAAATCGAACCGCCCGGTTATGAAGGCTGAAGGCAACCATTCGTAATAACCCTGCCCATCCCACGCCCTCCAAAAGAAATCGTGCGTGTTCCCTCCACCGATGATCCATGCCTCCCGGAAGGATAGGACCGCGACGAATAGGAACAGCAGCCACTCCATCCAATGACTGTCGGTTTCCGTGGCAATGGACCGCCGCTGCTTTACGTCCCTAAGCCAATTCATGAAAGGTGTACCCTTGAAGAAAAGTTCCAGGGTGCAAGGCGACCGGTCGGTTCGTGTATGCTGACATGCCGCGGCCAATTTACCGCAGACAACGGATCATGATCAAACTTTCACCGTTAGGGAACATTTGCGGGATCCTTTGGGTACGGTTCTTGTTGACACGGACACCGCAATACCCCGGAACAGCGTCTCCTACAAACATTCACTCCGGTCGTTGTACCGTAACTTTCAACCGTAAACAACATAAACATGATCCTTGACCTCATTTCCCTCGCCGTTGTGGCCATGCTCAGCACTCCACCGCACGAACCTGCTCCTGACCTCGCCATCGGCACCACGCTCCCTGCAGCGGATGTGAAGATGAAGGACGTGAGCGGAACCGAACTCAGTTTGAAAGAAGCTGCTGGCAAGAACGGCCTGCTCGTGATCTTCTCCTGTAATACCTGTCCATTCGTGGTCGGTACCGATGGTAGTGCCGGTTGGGAAGGTCGTTATCCGGAGCTGGCCGCCTTCAGCAAACGCATGGAAGTGGGCATGGTCCTGGTGAACAGCAACGAGGCCAAGCGCGATGCCGGAGATGATATGGCCGCCATGCAGGACCGCTTCAAGAACCATAAGTACGGTGGCCGTTATGTGCTTGATCAGAACAGTGCAGTGGCCGATGCGTTCGGTGCAAAGACCACCCCGCACGTGTTCCTTTTCAACAAGGACATGAAGTTGGCGTACAAGGGTGCCATTGATGATAACGTGGCCAACCCGTCCGAAGTGAAAGAGAAGTGGTTGCACAATGCGATCACCAACTTGGTCGCGAACAAGCCCATTGAGCCGGCCACCACGCGCAACATCGGTTGCAGCATCAAGCGCGTGGCGCACGACCACTAAAGCACATCTTCTACACGGAATTGACGCCGGGTCCTCCCGCATCCTTCGGGACTGCGGGAAATGGATCCGGCGTTGTTCTTTCATTGCTGTTGGGTCTCCCGTTCAGCCTTCCACCAACAACGGTGCGCCGCTGTCCGATCCCTGCCAACACGGGGTCTCCGCTCCTTATACGGTCGCACGGCCCGTGACTGTTGAAAAACATTCAACCCATACCCGGATCGCGCAACGTTCCTTTGCGTGAAAGAGCATTGGCATGAACGTTCTATTGATAGGTAGTGGTGGCCGCGAGCACGCCATGGCATGGAAGATCGCACAGAGCTCCTTGCTCGATGAGCTTTACGTTGCACCCGGTAACCCCGGAACCATTCGGCACGGCCGTAATGTGGACCTTGACCTGAACGACCAGAAAGCCTTGCGGACGTTCTTGCAGGAGAAGAAGATACGCATCGTCGTGGTGGGTCCGGAAGGGCCGCTCGTGGATGGGCTGCACGACCGGATCGCCGATGATCCCTTGCTGAAGGGCGAGGTTACCGTGATCGGGCCACGGGCCAAGGGTGCACAACTTGAAGGAAGCAAGGAGTTCGCGAAGGATTTCATGTTCCGCCACAACATTCCAACGGCAGCCTACCGCAGCTTTGGAAAGGGTGAGTTGAAACAGGCCATTGATCATTTGGCGCACATGCAAGCACCGTATGTGATCAAGGCGGATGGACTGGCCAATGGAAAAGGCGTGGTGATCACCAGCGATATGAAGGAAGCCACACGTACCCTGAAGGAGATGCTCGAAGGCGGCCGATTCGGTAGCGCGGGCGAGCGGGTGGTGTTGGAACAGTTCCTGAAAGGCGTGGAACTTTCCGCATTCCTGATCACCGACGGGGTCTCGTTCAAGATGTTACCTGCGGCGAAGGATTACAAGCGGATCGGCGCAGGTGATACCGGGCCCAATACCGGTGGTATGGGTGCCGTTTCCCCAGTGTACTATGCGGACAAGGATTTCATGCAAAAAGTACACGACCGTGTGGCTGCACCCACGATCCGCGGTTTGCAGAAGGATGGGATCCCGTATAGCGGTTTCCTGTTCATGGGTCTGATGAACGTGAACAATGAACCCTATGTGATCGAGTACAATGTGCGCTTAGGCGATCCCGAGACCCAAGCCATCCTTCCGCGTTTACGCAGCGACCTGCTCGACCTTTTCGAGGGGATCTCAAGCGGAACCTTGAGCGAGCGCCATGTGGATGTGGACGATCGGACCGCAGTTACCGTGGTGTTGGCGAACCAAGGCTATCCCGGAAAGTTCGAGACCGGTCATCCGATCATCGGGATCGATCTGGTGACCAATGCGTATGTGTTCCAGAGTGGAACGGCCATGCAAGGTGATCGTCTGGTGACGAATGGAGGAAGGGTCTTGTCCGTTACCGCGTTCGGAAAGGATATCGAACAAGCCATACTCGCTGCACACCGGAGCGCCGGGCCTATTGATTACGAAGGGAAATACCTGCGTGTTGATATCGGCCTGGATGCCGTGAAGAAACCGACCGTCCGGGCAACGCCGCAGTCGGTCAAATAAGCGTGCCGTCACGCTTGGCCTTGGCACTGTACTTCCCTTGCAGGTTCATCCAATACAGAAAGCCGAACCCAAGCACCAGACTGATGGCGATGGACGGCAACCAGCCCATGGCGGCAAGGAAAACAAAGGTGGCTTCCAAGAAATGACCAATGGCGAAGAAGATGGATTGCATCAGCTGTGGGGGTTCGATCCGGCCAAAGATAGGGCGCGGAACAGCCAGTAGCCAACCCCTCAACCTACCTCCGGCAGGCAGGCCCCTCAACCCTCAACCTCTTCAACCTCTTCAACCTCTCCAACCTCTTCAATATGACACTCCATTGTGCGTATCCTGAAGGCCCCACCGTGGATGGGTCCGCCGTTGGTCCGTAATCTTGGATCGGATCTTAACTACTGGCCTCTTTGATCCGGCCGCGACCAAATTCGTGATGCTTGTTCGCCTTTTCCGTAGCAACCAGTCCGGTATACTAATAGCCCTTTTGGTGCTGGTGCCCTTGCTGTTCCTGAAGCATTTTCAGGCACCGTTGCCGGTAAACAAGCAGATGATGCCCGCCTTCGGGTCGTTGGTCGCACTCTTTGGCATGGCCTCTTGGGTGCAGGGCGTGGTGCTCATGTTCGCGATCCTGCTTGTCTCCGTTCAACTTACCAGCTTGGTGAATGATGCCGATCTGGTGGACCAACGCAACCACTTGCCCGCGCTGCTTTTCCCCATCTTGTTGGCTGCACAAGCCGCTCCGGGAAGTATCGGACCCGCACTCTATGGCATGCCTTTCCTGATCGGCGCGCTGCACAGGTCGTGGTCCATTAAAAGTGGTGGCGCTGCGCTCGGGGCCTTGTTCGATGCAGGTTTCCTGATCGGTGTGGCGGCACAATTCTACATGCCGTACAGCTTCCTCTTGGTCGTGGTTTGGGCTTCCGTCTCGGTGATCCGGCCTTTCCTCTGGCGTGAATACCTGGTGCCGCTCATGGGCATGGCCATTTGTTTCTACCTCACTTGGGGAATTCTGTACTTGACCGGACATGGGTCTTGGGAGCCCCTTCGGACCGTAGTCCATGCAAAACCCGTTACCCTTATCAGGTCCGCAGGGTTCCATGGGATGTACTTCATGCTGATCACGGCTATGTTCGTGTTCTCCCTGTTCGGTTTTGCTCGCCAGTACACCAAAGGGGTGGTACGGGAACAAAATCTCCGCAGCGCCTTCATCGCATTCGTGGTCGCCATGGGCGTGGTGATAGGTCTTGTCTTGTTGCTCAACGGATGGTATCCCCCGGTGCTTCTTGCGATGCCCCTTGCCATGCTATTCACCTTTACATTGCTTGGCAAGAAGCGGGCATGGGCGGGCGAAGTAGCCGTATTCGCGTTGCTCGTTCTTGCCCTTTGGATGCAATACGGCGAATAGGGCGTTGCGCGCTGGCAACGAAGTGGTTCCCCTCGGCAGGTTCGCACTGGTGGACAGGAAAATGCCTCGTCGACCCTACCTTCGCACGATCCAAAGAACGCAGATGAAATTCGGTATAGTCACCTTTCCCGGCTCCAATTGTGATGAGGATATGGCCTACGTTCTGGGCACTACGTTGGGCCAGAAAGTGGAAATGCTCTGGCACAAGGACCGTAACCTGAAAGGGGTTGATATGGTGGTGTTGCCCGGTGGATTTTCCTTCGGTGACTACCTGCGTAGCGGCGCGATCGCAAGGTTCTCACCGATCATGGAGGAAGTGGTGGACCATGCCAAGAAGGGAGGCTTGGTGCTGGGTGTTTGCAATGGTTTCCAAGTGCTTTGCGAGGCAGGTCTGTTGCCCGGTGCGTTGTTGCACAACGAAGGACAGAAGTTCATTGCACGTAACACGTACATCAAAGTGGGAACGCGCAAGACCGCCCTTACCAATGCGGTACCCGACAAGCCGCTGAAGATCCCGATCGCCCACGGCGAAGGCCGCTACCATGCAGATGCCACGACATTAAAGGAGTTGAAGGAAAGCGACCGGATCCTCTTCCGGTACTGCGACAAGGAAGGCCGCACCTTCGACACCGCCAATCCGAACGGTTCCAAGGATAACATCGCGGGCATTTGCAACGCCGGTCGCAATGTCTTCGGCATGATGCCACACCCCGAACGTGCGGCCGACGAGCGCTTGGGGAATACGGACGGGCTGTCACTCTTCAACTCGTTGTTGAAGGAGGCGGTAGTGGGTTGAGCCGGTCTTTTGGGACCTGACTATGTTCTTCGCAAGCCAAAATCTGGTAATGGCAGACACAGGGCTTGATTAACGTCTTGGTAATCTGGCTTTTACGGCTGGAACCTCTACCTCGGATGAGGTGGGTCAAGGGGCTGCTATACCTGCTTCCGGATGTTCCAAGCGCCACGTTGCGCGGGACTTTGTAGCGACCCCAAAGATACATTCAAGTGTTATAGGCTTACACTAGCATATTTCGTCCAAGTCTGCGTTTTGTGTCATAGCCTCTTTTGCTTAGTTCGTCGAATTGGTCATAACTTGCTCCCAATTAGGGCTGCGGTCAGTAGTGAAAATCGTTCGACGTTGGCTCAACATGGAATTAACCAAACTCCCGAAGGCACCTTTGAAAGAGGTGAGCTTTGAAGTCTTATGGGGTATAGGCAAGAAAGAGCCTACGTTATTAAATAGAGTAGAGGGCATAATTGGACTTGGCAAGTTTATCGACCTCATCCAGCCTGCATTTCCCACATATGGAGAGAAGCCCGAAAATGCACTAACTCCGTACGAAATCGCCTATTACTTCGGCATGGCAGAAGGGGACTGGCCGAAAATTCAGTATGGTCCCGGAATTATCACCATCAATGACAATCATTCAGAATACGACTGGAATGGCCGATTTATGCCACTTGTTAGCAGAACTCTGGAATGTCTCATTTCTGCTCATGAATCTTTGAGTCCGATAGTATTTACGAAGTGTACCTTGAAGTACGTAGATGCCGTTACTCTTTCGGACTCCGGATCCACACGCGCAACGATTGAGGAATTCCTAAAGCCACGGTTGAATTTTGCTCTAGGGTCAAAAATGCAGGGTGCACCAATAGTAAATATGAAAACCCTTTTCGAGATACGTGTGGAAGACGTCTCTGTAATTCTGTCACTTGGAACTGGAACACTGAAAGGCGAGGATGCGTTTATATGGGAATCTTCCATACCCTTTGAGTACCCCGATGGCAACCTTGGTCAGATACTAGAGTCAGCGAATCGGGCACATGATTTGTTGAGCAAATTCTTTAAGAACCTCTGCACAGAAACCTTTAGAAATGAATTCCTTTGACTTAATCGCCCCAACATACCCCATAGAGAGGTGGTCTAGCCCACGGACAGAGTGGCTTCGTGGTGACGTTGAGTTCTTTGGTAACGCAACACGACTTGTCAAGAGAGGTGAACCAAGGGTTCTCAGTCTTCCGATCACGAAAGAGCTCTCGCAGAACACTCCAGCAATACGGGAGGCATTAGCGAGACTAGACCGATTCAAAACTTTTCAGGAGAACTGGGACGAGGAAGGGGCCGATTCCATTTCTTGGGATGCGATAAACCATGCGCGGACAATAATATCTCTTATCGCGTCCTCAAGCATCGAACCAGACCTATTAGTCCCAGGCAAGTCAGGGGAGGTGGTTATTGAATATGTTGGCGGCAGGAATCGGCTTGCTCAAGTGGTGATTCACTCTTCATCAGAAAAGTACTTGGTCACACATGATAACTCATCTACTAGTACCAAGAATCCGTTCTCATTGGATGAGCTTTTTGTGTTCATTGGGAAGGGCTCCAAGGGCAAAAAGAATTCATTCTGGAGAAATCTTTTTTCGAAAGGTACATAGGGACTATATCGGCCATACTGGACGACTAAGCCCTGATATTTGGAAATTGCGGATCGTGAGAGGCAAGAAAAAGGGAACGACCGAACTAGAACTCGGACAGTCTCTTGCGATCGCCAGACTTAAGCCCTGCAAGGAACTTCTAAATGACCTAGCCTTATGGCGAGCGGTCAGGATCCGAGATTTTGAAATCCTTGCAGTTCCAGGGTGTGAGGTATTGCACACGCCCGGGCCGACCAGTAAGAAGCCAGAACATTGCGAGATTCGCGGAGAGCGCAACAACGAGGAGAGTACTCACTGGGCTCTCCTTCGGGCATCAAGAAAGGTTCACTATCCAGAGAACTGGAGGCGGCGTAATCCCTGCTCTACTCTTTAGCGTGTCTAGCTAGTGACTTTGGGTTTCAGATTAGGCTTTCGTCTTCGCCAGCGTCGTTCCTTCGAGGCTGGTGTGTTCAGGGCTACACCCGAAGGGGGCGAATTGCTGTGGTCCCTTGCCCTTCAGCCTACGGCAACTCCTTCACGAACAAAGCCTGCAATGTTTTCTGCTTCGCCAGATCAAGGTGCAGCAACGGCGATCCTTCCTCGCGGCCTTTCCATCCGGTGAAGGAAACACCCTTCGCAGGGATCGCTTCCAGATCCATGCGGATGCCTTGGAAGCAGCGCACCTCGTGCTTCCCGGGTGTAAGGGGAAGCCCTTCAAGCGTTAGCACCCCTTGGTCCGCAGGTGGCGCAATGATCACTGTGGTATGCAGCTTGCGCCCCGTGTGGGCACTGAGGTGTTTGAACATGGAAATGGGGCGCTCCACAATATAACTTTCCAGCTCCAGAAGGCAGGTGGCCGGATCGGGACGTGGCATTTCCAACTTCCAACGTTCATGGTCGAGGAGCAGGACCTGTTCATGTTCGTGGTAAAGCCCATCCACCATCGCGCGCGCATTGCCCGGCTCGAATGCCGTGGACTGGAGTGCCGTGAAACGAGCAAGGAAACGTTCGTGCAGTTCGGGCTGCTGTAGCAATTGTGGGATGTAGGGTGTTTCGCCAATGGTGCCAAGCCCCATCCGTTGCACGGTGTTCTCGTTGGCCGGTGCCCACAGGTCCATATCGTATACCACCCAGCGCCATTTTCCGCCCATCTGCCGGGGTCGGTAGCAGCGCACGTTCAGGTCATGGTCCGCACGGCCCGTGTACAGGTCCAAACAGGCAAGATCGATCAGGCTTCGCGTGTCGATCATGGACTCGATGGTATCCAGCGGCGACAGGCCCAACAGCGCACGTTGTGCTTTCTTGAAATGCGCATCGCTCCCGGTCTTCACCACTGCACTCGGCCCTTCCAACACATCAACGGACTCGGCCCCGGAAATGCGCTTCAGCCATTGGGCGTCCTTTGGCGGCATCCAACGGTAGAGGCCCCAATATTTACCATTCAAGTAGAGCGACAAGGGCTCGCTTGGTTGCACGGCCACCGCCATGTTGTATTGCTGGATCACCGTTTCAATGAACAAGTTGCGCAAGAAGGTGTGCGGACCGGCATCGGCACGCA
>Ga0105046_10013020_pt1 | contig 12889 bp, 10 predicted proteins | sample MAT03_FD_78385 | JGI IMG/M metagenome (GOLD analysis project Ga0105046, IMG submission 78385) | Freshwater microbial communities from Lake Fryxell liftoff mats and glacier meltwater in Antarctica - MAT-03 (megahit assembly) | ecosystem: Environmental > Aquatic > Freshwater > Ice > Liftoff... | reverse complement strand
GCACTTGGCTTTCCCGCATCGGCTGGGCCGAGAAGACCCCTATCACCCTGGCAAACAACATCTCTGTTGTGCTTCCCTCCAATGCCAAGCCCGGAGCGCTCACTTCGCACTTGGCTTTCCAGCATCGGCTGGGCCGAGAAGACCCCTATCACCCTGACAAACAACATCTCTGTTATGCTTCCATCCAATACCAAGCCCGGAGCATCTCCCCCTTTGGAGGGGGCCGGGGGGAGGACAAGCAGGGCTCAATCCCCAACCATTTTTTTAGCCTTTTTCATACTTCTTTACCTTATTCAGGGCGAAACGCCGGGACTATTGCAACAGCAAACGCCGGCGAGCGCCCCAATTTTTTTAAAAGACCTTGCCTTCCGGGTACATCCGCCCTTCTGGAGACACATACACCCGAACTACAAATCAAAAACAATCCTGTACGATGAAAATCTTCGCAATAATTCTCCTGCTGTGTACCGCCATTGGCCTCTCCGCCCAGCCAAACAAAAAAGTGGCGCCCGCGCTGTCCAAGTTTTTGAACACCGAATTTATGATCAAATACCGCGACCTGCGCATCCAGGCCGAAAGCGCCGCGATCAGCGTACAATCGCAACAGGATCAAATGAAACCCGAAGACCGGGCCCGCCTGCGCAGCGCATACGACCAGACGGCATCCAGGGCCAACCAGCTGCTCGAATCCATCAAACTGGACCTGCTGAATGCAAAAAAACTGAAAACCATTTCTGATTTTCCGGAGATGTACAGCGACGGCATGCGCCTGAAACTCACCGAGTTATCGGATTTTTACGCCGCCAATTTTCAACAGCTGCTGGCCGATATTTCCGTCGATAAAAAACAGGAAGTCGATGGAAGCGCGATCCTCCTGCTGACCATAGAACTGATCGGACTGACCAAAGGCCTGGCAGGTTATTTCGCCGAAATCCGCCGCGAGGCACGGCAATACACCGAAAAATATTTGGGCGAAAACTTAGTCCAGCCCTACCGCTGGCGCTATTGGGACGAACTGGCCGGCAATGCCTCTCCGTATGAAAAATTTGACAAAAGCAGCGAAGCCGATCTTAAAGAACCGGCCGGAGAAGACCAATTGGACCGTCAACTCCAGAAAGTGAACCAAACCATTCAGGCCCTCCCAAGCAAAGACAACAATACGCCGCCCGACGAATTCAGCCTGCCGCCCGACGCTTCCGGAACACCTGATTCCACCTTTCAATACGAAGACTGGTCGCCTACAATGACTCCACCGGTGGACACCATCGTCGGGCAACGGGATACCGCACCGAATAACCTGAAAAAGAAGCCTAAATCAACTATTCCGGCTCAAAAAATGGATAAAAAGGCAAAACCTGCCGCTTCCGGAAATAAACAATGAAAAACCTGAGTAGATAATTTTTAAGCACCGCAATGGATACAAAATACTGGCTATCAATATTTTGTATCCATTGCGGTGATATTTTGTAAACTTAAATCGCCTGCCGACCATGCGCCTCTTCCTGCTTTCTCTCCTTTTCCTTGTTCGCTTTGCATCCGCCCAAACGCCGGATGAATTTGCCGCAGGCCTGCTCTTCGAAGACGAGGCGTATGAAGCCCTGCCGCGTCAGTCGGCCGAAGCCGGCAGCAAGGAGGACCTTCCCGCAGCGGTGGATCTAAGTCCGTATTGTCCGGAAGTTCGGCATCAGGGTTACATTTTCTCCTGTGTCGGCTGGGCGGTGGGGTACGGCGCAATGTCGATCCAGCGGGCCATTTTGAACCAGTGTACGGATAAAGCAGTGATCACCCGCAATGCCCACTCCGCACTTTTCCTCTACAACCAGGTCAAGTCGGGCGATTGCAACAAAGGGTCCCGCATTTCGGACGCCCTGCAATTCATGCACAAAAATGGCGATTGCCTGGCGCGCCAGTTCGATTTCGACATCAACAATTGCAGCCTGTTGCCCGACAGCAGCGTGTCGACCGAAGCCCGGCGATTCAGCATCCAGGATTTCATCACCTTGTTCGGTTTGAAGGAAAGTGCGGACATAAAAGTGTTGCGGGTAAAACGCGTGTTGGCCAACCATAAACCCGTTGTGGTGGGGATGAACGTATTGCGCAATTTTTACGAACTAAAAAACGCAAAATTCTGGCACCCGCAGATCGGCAATACCACCCCGGCCGGCGGCCATGCCCTGGTGGTTGTGGGCTACGACGACCGCAAAGAAGCATTTCGGCTGTTCAATTCCTGGGGCAAAAACTGGGGCGATGAAGGCTATATCTGGGTGAAATACGAGGATTTCGGCCAGTTTTGTAAATATGCCTACGCTTTATACCTGCTGGGACCGGCGAAAATGCCCCTTGGAAGCGAAGAAACTGCGCTCAAGCAGGAGAAGCCCCTGCTCGAACTGTCCGGTCATTTTGAATTCCGCGCACTCAGCGGCTGGCAGCAAAACAGCAACCAACCGATCTTTGAAACGGCCGAAGCCCTGCGGAGCGGCCCTGTGTACCGCCTGCGAAGGCCCGAATGGCCCAAGGGACAGTTGTTCCAATTGCTGGCTGCCACGGAGCGCGACGACCAATACCTCTACGTTTTTAGCGTGGATGCCCAGCGCATCGTACATTTTCACTGGCCCCGGCAGGCAGGTTTGAATGAAAAATTCGAAAATTTGAATGAAAGTGGTCTGTTTTTGGCAGGAAAATCGGATATTGTGATCCCTGGCGCGAACAAAGGTCTTAAACTGGCCGAGCCGGGAACAGACCGTTTAGTCATGCTTTTTTCAAAACGGCCGATTGAAACCATCCAAAAACTGGCGGCCATTAGCGCGCAAAAAGAAGGGGATTTTGGACAAAATCTGTTGCAAATCCTGGGAAAATACGCCGTTCCGGCGGAAGACATTACCTACGACCCGGAACGAATTGCCTTTACGGCTGCGACGAGAAGTGAGGGGTTTATCGTGCCGCTGGTGCTGGAGGTGGTTTGTAAATGAGGGTTTAAAACCTCGAAACATATTTTTCAAAGTAAAACATTGACAACCATGCGTTTACTACTTTTAATTTTCCTTTTCCCGTATGGTCTTTTTTCCCAGAACATTAAACACGACTGGGAAAAAACCTTCCCAGGCGCAGGCAACAAAGCCATACGCGCAACGATAGAAGCCACCAATGGTTACTTGATTTGCGTAGGTGAAACGACTGAAAAAAGCCAGGGCGGCGGCGATGGGCTCTTGCTGATCGCCGATCACAGCACAGGCCAGATTATCGCTGAAAAACGATTTGGCGGCAGCAAAGACGATGTTTTATACGCCGTGGCGCAGACTTTTGAAGGAGATTTCCTGCTGGCCGGCGCCACTGCTTCCACCGGCAAGGGCAAAGAAGACGCCTGGCTGGTACTGGTGAACGAACGCGGTGAAAAAATCTGGGAAACGAGTTTCGGGACCGAGGGCCGCGATGAATGCCGCGCTCTGCTGATGTTGCCCGATGGCAGCGTGTTGCTGGCAGGGTCCCAAAATGGCCGTAAAAACGGCGATATCTGGTTGGCCAAAGTGGTCGACCGCAAAATAGCATGGGAAAAAAATATCGGAACGGATGAATTTGAAACGTTGAGCGGGCTGGTTCCGGCCACCGACGGAGGTTTTGTCTTTTGTGGAAATACCGGCAAAAAAGCCGAAAATGGCGATGGAGACGTTTACCTGGCCAAAACGGATGCCGGCGGAACGCTTGTTTGGAAAAAGTTTTTCGGAGAAAAAAAATGGGAAGACGCCTTCGGACTGATCGCAACCCGCGACGGCGGTTATGCGCTTGCCGGACAAACCAACTCCAAAGGCGCCGGCGATTTCGATTGCTGGCTCCTGAAAACCAGCCGCGACGGCTACCGCCAATGGGATAAAACTTTCGGCGGCGCAGATACCGACTTCGCCAATGCGCTTGCACAAACCAGCGACGGCGACTTTTTGCTGGCCGGATCCACCAAATCACAACGCAGCGGCGCTCGCTTCACCAACGCATTCCTAGCCCGCACGACCCCCGGCGGCGACCTGCAATGGGAACAAAACCTGGGAGAAGACAAGGACGACGTCTTTAATACGGTCTGCCTGCTGCACAACGGCAGTTTCGCGGTGGCCGGCAGCATAAACAACAACACCGCATGGCTACAGCATTACCCCGACGCCCAGGGCGCAGGAAATTCCCTGGCCGGCCTGCGCGATGTTGTTTCTGTTCAAGTGTCGAATGCTGTGGTACATACGGACGACGGCGCCATTATTCCGGGTACAAAATCCTACCTTTCCTTCCGCATCACCAACACGACCGACATCGACTTACCCGACCTGAACGTGGCGGTGCAAAACCGTTCGGGCGGCAAGGATCTGCATTTCTGGGACACGAATTTTTATGGAAAACTGCGTAAAAACGACAGCGTAGACGTGCGAATTCCACTCATGGGCGATGTAAACCTCAGTCCCGGCGACCAGCAACTGGCCGTCACCGTCTCCAGCGGCGCAAAATCAATCAAATCATTTGAAAAAACGGTTGTGCTGCGTATACCCAAACCCGCCAGTCTGCAAATTGCCGGACACCAGTTCACCCCGTCCGGCCGTTCGGACGAAATAACCCTGAACGTGCAGATCGTGAACAGTGGCGACTCCAGTTCGCGGGCATGCGAGGTCGTTTTTCAATCTCCGGCAGGTTTATCTGTCAGCGGTTCCAGTATCGCTACGATGGGCGTGGTTGGTCCGCATAGCACCCGGGACGCCAGGCTGATCTTTGTAAAAACCGCGCAATTCACAGAGCCGGTGGCCCGTATCGCCTGCGTCGTCAAGGAATCCGGCCGGGAAAAAGCCCGCAAAACCCTGGAATGGCAGGCAAATTCCGGCAAAACCTCCCTCCTTGCTGGCGGCCCGATCATGATCTGGAGCGATCCGGCCCCGCATGAAACCGGCTCCAATAAAGTGCGTAAAACCGACGACCATATCAACATAAAAATGACCGTCGTATCGCCCCGGCCGGTGAATACTAAAGATATCAAAATCAAGGTGAACGGCGTGGAAATGGATGGCTCCAAATTCAACGAAGAAGACCTCTCTCCGCCGCGGGAGGAAGCCTCGAAATACATTTATACCTACCGGAATAACATCCCATTGCAACAGGGCGCCAACAGGCTGGAAGTAGTGGTGGACGACCAGGTATCCGATATGCTGGAAGTGGAATTTGCGCCCGAACGCGCCAACCTGTACGTGTTGAGCATCGGGCCGCACCACGAAGACCTGCAATACACGGCCAAGGATGCTGCGGATTTTGCCAAAGCGTTTCAAAACCAGGGCGGGGAAGGTAAATTGTTCAACGAGGTGTTTGTCACGGCCCTCACCACCACCGAAAAAACCGACCTCACCAGCATCAGGCAGGCGGTGTACGACCTCGCCTATCAATGGAACGACAAGCAGATCAAACAGAGCGACATGGTGCTGGTGTTCATCTCCTCCCACGGAAAAATCGTGGACAACCGTTTCAAAATCCTGCAAACGGGCTACAATCCGAAATACGAAGACCTGACCCTGGATTTCAAAAGCGAAGTCCTCGAAGTGTTGAACAAGGTCGATTGCAAAAAACTGATCTTTATCGACGCCTGCCACAGCGGCGGCGCAAAAGACGGGTACGGGGGCCTGAACAAGGCAATTGTAGATTTGGCCAAAACCCAGCCAGGCGTGAGTACACTGACCTCCTGCGGCAGCACCGAAAAATCGTATGAAGACAAGGCCTGGGAAAACGGCGCCTTTACCGAAGCCCTGCTGGAAGCTTTTTCTGGTAAAAACTTCCGCGATGCCAACGGGGAATTCGGCGCCGACGCCGACCGTAACCGCATCATCAGTTTGGGCGAGCTATACGATTTCCTGCGCCGCCGCGTGCCGGATCTGGTGCAAGGCGCCGTGCCAAATGCCCCGACCGGACAAACGCCATTTATGCCCGAAGCGCAACTGGATAAAACCCTGCCTTTATATTTCCTGGGCGATCAATAATACAAGCAACATGCAAACCAAACTGAAATTCACCATTTACCTGCTCGTCTTAATTGCCCGGCAAACCTTTGCACAATGCCCCCTGGGAAATACCGCCACTGTGACCAGTACTGCCGACGTGAACATCAGCACCGTCGGCACCCTGCGCTGGGCAATTAACTGCGTAAACACAACACCGGCCCTGACCAACATTGCCTTCAGTCCGGGCGTTGCGCTGATTCTGCCCAACGCCCAGATGCTCACGCTTTCCAAGAACGGCTCGGTATTGAACAGCAATTCAACAGATGTCACCATCGACGGCAGCAACATCTCGGTTCCCGCCAACGGCATTTCCCTGGGCAATCAAAATGTGACGGTACAAAACCTCACCGTGCGCAATTTTTTCGGCAGCGGTGTCGGCAGCGGCGCCGGTATCACAACCAGCGGAAACGGACATACCATCCAAAACAATACGACCCATAGCAATCGCGTGGGAATTGCATTAGGCTCCACGTCGCAAACATTTACCGTAAGCGGCAACACCGTCGGGCTGGATGGCGGGAGTCCGGCAGCGAACAGTTCACACGGCATCGAGATCGGGTCTCCGGCCACCTCCGGCGTTGTAAGCGGTAATACCATCGCCCACAATACGGGTTCAGGCGTTGCCTTGCTCCTGAATGGAACGGTGCTAATTTCGAGCAACATTATGTATTGCAACATAGCCGACGGCATCAGCCGCCCGGGTGGCCCCGCAGCGCCTGCCATTACCAAAGCCACCACCCAGCGCATTCGAGGCACGGCTGTGGCTGGACAGGTGATCGAAGTGTTCGAACACAGTACGGCCGGTTGCTCCGGAAGTATACCCTGCCAGGGCAAAAACCTGATCGGCACGACAACCACACTCGCTACCGGAATCTGGATACTCAACCTGAATCCCGGAGATGCGGCTGCCGGCAGCATGGTCACGGCGACTGCTACCCAGGGCGGTACCAACACCTCGAAATTTGCAGCCTGCGCCACGGTGATCAACTGCGCCGCCCTGGATGCCAACGCCACCCAAACCGACGTCACCTGCGCCGGAGATTCCGACGGTTCGGCCAAGGCAACACCCAGCGGCGGAAGCGGTCCATATTCCTATCTCTGGGATGTTACCGGCGAAACCACCGCAACGATTTCCAACCTCGGCCCCGGCGACTACAACGTAACCGTCACCGACACTAACGGCTGTACAGTTTCTGAAACGACAACCGTCGACGAGCCGCCCGCCCTGAGCGGAACGGTCACGGCAACCGATGAAACCGCTGTCGGGGCCAACGACGGCACGGCCAAAGCCACTCCGGGAGGAGGTACGCCGCCATATACCTATTTCTGGAGCAACAACGCCACAACACAAACGATTACCGGCCTGACGCCCGGCACGTATTCCGTCACCATTACAGACTTTAACGCCTGTACTTTTACAGACGTCGTCACCGTCAGTTCTTTTTCCTGCGCCGGTTTTACCGTAGCGATCAGCGGTACGAATATTACCTGCAACGGACTTTCCAACGGCACTGCGACCGCGACGCCCGGCGGCGGCACACCGGCCTACAACTATGTATGGAACACCGGCGGCACTTTGGCTACCCTGCCCAGCCTCGGAAGCGGTAACTACACCGTAACGGTCACCGATAACGCCGGCTGCATCATTATACAAAACATCAGCTTGAGCCAGCCGCCAGCGCTGGGCGTCACGATGGGCGCTACCCCGGAAACGACCCTCGCCGCCCACGATGGTACGGCCTCTGCCTCCGGCGGCGGAGGAACGCCCGGGTACACATACGCCTGGAATACCGGCTCCATTTCCGCAGTTATTACCAACCTGGCGCCCGGCGCCTACACCGTCACCGTCACCGACCTCAACGGATGCACCCGGAGCGGAAGCGCGACGGTCGCACCTGGCGCCGGTGTGGGCGCCTGCACGTCCCTTCCGGTGTACGCTTTGATAAGTCCTTCGCAGGTATGCGGCAACACTACCCTATCCCTCGAAACCGACGATTTGTATCCTTCGCCGGATGTGGATTACATCTGGTATTTTCCCAACGGAGATTCCGCCATTACCAGCGTTTCTTCCTTTGATTTGCTGGTTTCCTCGACCGATTTTTCCGGCGAATACTTTGTGGTCCGCGATTCGGCCGGTTGCCGGTCTATCCCGGTGGGCGGCGCGCCCGTGCAGGTTTTGAGTCTGGCGCCCAATGAGGTTTTTGCCGGTACCGACACGGTCGTTTGCAACAGCGGTGTGGTTGTTCTTCAGGCTGGTACGCTGGCCCAGGGAACCGGCAACTGGGTATCGCTGGGCGACGCCACCGTTGATAATCCGGGCAGCACGCTCACGGCCGGGCGCAACATTCAGCCCGGTGCCAACCCTTTCCTTTGGCGGATCAGCATCGGCGATTGTCCTGAAGCGGCTACGGATACAGTGGTTTATTTTTTGGAAAAACAGCCCTTTCTCGGTGACGACTATTACGTGATTCGCCGCGCACAGGATGTGGCCGTCATGGAAGTTTTGCTCAACGACGCGCTGGCCGGCCTGCAGGATACTGTGGTGTATCAACTCAGTGCGCCAGCCATCGGACAACTGGAAGCCATCAACAATGGCCGCCGTTTTCGCTACACGGTAGATGAGGATTTCAGGGGGACGGTCTCGTTTTTATACGCCGTTTGCGACCCGGGTTCGGTGTGCGGTTTTCCCTGCGACACGGCCACGGTCACGATCGAAATACAGAACCGGCCCAGTGTGCCCGAAGGATTGATCGTAAACGACCCCGGTTTGAACGGGGAGTTGATTATCAAGGGCATCAAGGGTTTTTCCCGGGTGGAAATGTCTATTTTCAATCGCTGGGGCGCCCTGGTGTTTCAGGAAAAAAATTACGACAACGAGGCGCCTTGGAGGGGCACGTTTCAGGGAAAACCCTTGCCGCAAGCGGCTTATTATTATTATTTAAAAGCCTTTGACGGGGAGAAATTGGTGGGCGGTGTGCAGACGGGGGTGATTCATGTGTTTGAAAATGAGTAGCGTTGCCATGGGTCTGACGCGCCATTAAACCCATACCAACGTTTTGAAAACAAATAACAACGGGTTCAATACCAACTGCCTGATGAAAAAATACAGCTTTTCCTTCCTGTTTCTGCTATACGCCGTGCCAGTCATTTTTGCCCAGCAAACCCCGCTTTTCTCCGTCTACCGCGACCAGTGGAGCATGCTCAACCCGGCGGCTATTTCCAATAATTATTTGCTGAACGACCGAGCAATGAGCCTCAGCGGAACCTGGCACGTGCAATGGTGGAACCAGCCGGAATCGCCCAGAACGCAATTGCTGAACTGGGAATGCGTGGCGGATAAACAAAACAGCGTGTTCGGGGTCCATATCCTGAACGACCAAACCGGAAAGATTGGGCAAACCGGTGTGTACGGTCGCTATGCTTACCGCCTGAAAATGGGCCGCAAGGTGGATCAGGCCCTGGTAATCGGCTTGCAAGCCGGGGCCGTGCAGTACCGGGCCCGCCTGAGCGAGATCAGATTCCCCGACCCCAACACGCAGCCGCTGACCGATGAAGTCAGCCTGCGGCCCGATATCGGCGCAGGTATTTATTACCATTATGCCGACCGTTATTATGCAGGACTATCCGTGCCGCAGACGTTCGCTTATCGAACGGTTTTCCAAAATGAAGTACAAAATTTCAGCATCCGGCGCATCCCGCACCTGTATGCGGTGGCTGGCGGGTACTGGAGCGCACCCTGGCTTGGCAACGAAACCTCTTTCATCGAGCCGTCGCTATGGATCAAATACGTGAAAAACAGCCCGCTCAACCTCGACGTAAACCTGCGCTGTCAGATCAGCGAACTCTTGTGGGCCGGTACGGGCCTCAACGCGGCCCTGGGCGAACAAATAAACGCGGCGCTGCACCTTGAAGCCGGTCTATTCTTCGGCGATCAGGTGCAATTGTTAAACAGCCAGTTCAAGATAGGTTTTGCCATCGACCTGCCCATAACACAGTCTGTCGGGCGCATTTTCGGCCCTTCGGCGGAGGTGAATGTATCGTATGCCTGGCGCTGAGGCGTGTGAAGAACACCTATTTTCATTTTAAACACATAGGACATCGCTAATCGCCCTTTTCCTCCTCCATTTTCTTGCGCAGGGACAGCGGCCGCATGTCTGTCCAGACTTCTTTGATGTAGTCCAGGCATTCTTCTTTGGTACCCTCTTTGCCTGCATCGTTCCAACCCAGGGCATTTTCCCGGTGGGCCGGCCAGATGGAATACTGTTCTTCGTGGTTGACAACGACTTTGTAAATGGTATTGTCTTCTTCCATGATCGGATGTTTTTAGTACGGAACGAAAGTAACACGATGCGGGATTATTCCGGACGTTTTATGTCAACTTTATTCGAGTGTTCGTGTTTTCATAAGCAGGTTTAGGGGGTTTAGAAAAGTTTAGAAGGTTTAGGGCGTTATGCTCAAATCATTGATTTTAAACGAAATGAGTATTTTCCTAAACCCTCTAAACCCCCTAAATCAACATCTAAATTTAATATCAACCGCATGAGCATCGCCGCCACCTTAGTCGCTGCGCTTCAGGTAGAAGCCGACAAGACAAAAAAAATACTGTCTCGTATCCCCGAAGCTTCCTTAGGCTGGAAACCCCATGAAAAATCGATGAGCCTGGGGCGTCTTGGCATGCACATTGCCGAATTACCCGATTGGATCACCCGCTGTGTGGATTCGGAGTGTTTCGATTTTGCCATTGGGGTCCCGGAGCGGATCGTAGCGGACACCCACGCGCAAATCATGGAAAAATTCGAGGATAGCCTGGAAAAAGCGGTGGCCGCGCTCCAGCATACCACCGATGTTATGTTTGCCATGCATTGGCAGTTGAAGCGCGGCGAACAGATCATTCAGGATATGCCCCGCACAGATGTCATTAGCAACGGTTTGCACCATATTATTCACCACTGCGGGCAATTGTCGGTGTATCTTCGTATGCTCGACGTACCGTTGCCCAATATGTTCGGGCCAACTGCGGACGAGCGCTAAACGAAGCCGATGGAAGAATATGAGCTGCTGATTATCGGTGCCGGACCCATCGGATTAGCCTGCGGACTGGCTGCCAAAAAAGCCGGTCTGCGTTACCTCATCGTGGAAAAGGGTACGCTGGTGAACTCCCTTTACCATTATCCGGTCAACATGGCCTTTTTTTCCACGTCCGAGCGGCTGGAAATCGGGGGCGTGCCTTTTGTGTCCAACAACGCCAAGCCGACGCGCAATGAGGCGCTGGAGTATTACCGCCGGGTAGCGGAATCGGGCGAATTGCCGGTACGCTTGTTCGAAGTGGTGCTGTCGATTACTGCTGTGGATAACATGCAAGACCCGTTTGGAACACGGATTGACCCGGATAAGACACGGATATACGAGGTGACGACCAGCAAAGCGCAATACCGGGCCCGTAACATCATCCTGGCTACCGGTTTTTACGACATCGCCATGCGCCTCGACGTTCCGGGCGAAGATCTTTCGAAAGTGACCCACTACTACAAGGAGCCGCATTTTTATTACGGCCAAAAAGTGCTGGTCGTGGGCGCCAACAACTCCGCCGTAGACGCTGCTTTAGAAACCTACCGCAAAGGCGCGCAGGTGACTATGGTGATCCGGGACGACCAAATTGGCGAACGGGTCAAATACTGGGTGCGGCCCGACATCGTGAACCGCATCAAAGAGGGCTCGATCAAGGCGTATTTCAAATCGACCCTGCGCGAGATTCGGGCGGACAGCGTGGATATTCAAACACCCGAAGGCCCGATCACCCTGGAAAACGACTACGTGATCGCGGCGACGGGCTACCAGCCCAACCTGGACTGGCTGCGCGACATCGGCATAAAACTGTTGGACGACGAAAAACAAGCTCCGATTTATAACCCCGAAACCCAGGAATCCAACCTGCCCGGTATTTATTTAGCCGGCGTGGTCTGCGGTGGGCTGGAGACGCACGTATGGTTTATTGAAAATTCGCGGGTGCATGCGGAGCAGATTGTGGGGGATATAATCCGCTCAAAACGGGACGCCGGCGTGCGCTGATCTGGGGATGCTTCTTTTTACCTTGACAAGCGGGGAGGAAAACCAGGCGCGACGGACATTACCATTAATCCCTCAATTGATTCAAAATACCCATCAAATCCAGTTCCTGCCAAGATGTTTTGATTTTCCCGTCCGCCATTTCATAAATTACGATGCCGGTGGAGGTAAAATGTTTGCCCGTTGCGGGAATTCCAAAAGCCGTAGCGGAATGTATTGCACTGACTTCGTACCGCAGTGCGTCAGTTTCATAACGATGATAGCCCATCGTCCAATGCCATTGTCAATATATTGTTGCCTAACAAAATTTATTACTTCTATTATTTGTTGTTCGTTCTGAACAGGTTTGTTTCCCAGATATTTATGCACTTCCGGGTCAGCGTCGAGTTCAAAAAAAAGTCAACGTCTTCCGGGACTATTTCTCTTAAAATAAATCGATTTGTCTCCGTGAATATTTTCATTATTGAACGATGATTTGATATTTTTAAATTTAAAGTTAGGGGTTTGATTGTTTTTATGATGGAGCAATGCGTATCAATGTCGGGCCGCTCCGGGGCCGGGAATTTCCTGGGGGTGGGCGAACATTTATTACAACGTTGGGGGCCTACAAACGTTGGGGGCCTACAAACGTTGGGGGCCTACAAACGTTGGGCCTCTCCGAGGCCATTCGTGATGTTAATACGTTAGCTAAGAGGGTAGGAGGCGGCTTTCGCCGCCGTCCCCCCACACCACCGGACGTACGTACTCCGTATCACGGCGGTTTCTCCTAACGTTTTTAACTGTCCATGTAGCATGAACGGCCAAGGTGC
>Ga0105046_10013019_pt1 | contig 12889 bp, 7 predicted proteins | sample MAT03_FD_78385 | JGI IMG/M metagenome (GOLD analysis project Ga0105046, IMG submission 78385) | Freshwater microbial communities from Lake Fryxell liftoff mats and glacier meltwater in Antarctica - MAT-03 (megahit assembly) | ecosystem: Environmental > Aquatic > Freshwater > Ice > Liftoff... | reverse complement strand
GATTGCTGCTGACCTGTTCCGAATGTCTTATCTTCCCAGTTGGTGTAATTTGTCCATGAAGGATCGAGAGGAACTCCGATTTCCTCCATCAGATCGCGGTACTGTGCGGTATTAAGTACATCTATTGATTTTCGGAGAGAAGTTGAACCATAGTAAGAATTGAAACTGATGACCGGAGTGTCGCTGTTGCCTCTTTTAGTAGTGATCAACACAACGCCATTGGCGGCCCTTGCCCCATAAATGGCTGAGGAAGAAGCATCTTTCAGTACAGTCATTGAAGCGATGTCCTGGGGCGTTACACCTGAAATGTCGGTCGTGGGAACTCCATCCACCACATACAATGGCTCATTGCCGGCTATAACTGAGGTAGCACCACGAACCCGGACTGCAAGGCCTGCGCCAGGTTTTCCAGAAGGCTGAATAACCTGCACCCCGGCAGCTTTACCCTGTAACGCCTGGGCTGCAGAAATAATAGGGCGGTCCTTTATTTCCTTTTCACCTACAACCACAACAGCAGTGGTCAGGTCTTTCTTTTTCTGGGCCCCATAGCCAATCACAACTACCTCGTTCAGAAGCCTGGTATCTTCAAGTAATACAACATCAATGGTTGACTGACCGGTTACAGTAATTTCCCGGGTTGTAAATCCGATGTAACTGAATACCAATATTCCACCACTAACATTTAAGCGATAGGCTCCATCAATATCTGTTACGGTGCCTGTTGTTGTTGCTTTAACCAGGATAGTTACGCCCGGTAATCCGGCGCCGGTATTATCCGTTACTTTTCCCGTAATGAGCATTCCCTGGGCCAAAGCGGACAGGGAAAGTAAGGAAAGGATGATTAATGTAAAAAGTTTATTCATTTTTATTGTTTTTATGATTTGGGTTTGTTTCTGTTCTGGTTTTAATAAAGGCAGGATGTTTAAATCTTCGCCTTAACAAATATAAAACAACAAACAGGCTTTCAGAGTAGGCCGATTGTTAATAATGAAAATGTCCTCGTACAAAAGCATTTTTCACTATCTCTCTGGATAACAGTTATTTCATTTTTAATATTCAAGCTATTCCCGGGTATTCTTGTAAGTGTACAATGGACACAAAGGTAAGTATGAAATTATTATTGTGAACGTCTTACCTTATTTTTTTCAGAATGAATTGATAATTGCAATTTTACCCACGAATCAAGCCACTTGGCCATGTGCCATCAGATTTTGAATGAAAACGAAAGAATAATGAATACCGATCTGTTTTCATAAATAGAGGGTTGGTTATTCTTGTCACAAGGAAGTGAAAGCCCCAAAAAAGACCTGCACCTGCCATAGACCAATATGTCTATAGCAGGTGCAGGGTAAGGGTAATTTATTTCTATTCGAAAAAGACTTCTCGTTATCTTAAAAATACCTTACTGCTGAACGACATCTTATCGGTGATAATCCGAACGAAGTAGATCCCCTCCGGAAGTTCAATACTGAAGGAAGCATTTGACCCGTTGATCCTGTGCTCAGCAACCATCTGTCCGTTCAGATTTATCATATAAACAGTACCTTTCACAACCTGATTCAACTCAAGGTTCACCGTTTTACCTACTGAATAGATTCTTCCGATTTCAGAAGCTGGCGAATCGATGCCAAGGGTAGTGTTCACTACCAGAACAGTTTCAAGACCGCCCGATGGGTTTTTTGTATCGACTGTATCCCAAATGCCATTTGCAGAAGTTTTATTACTTACGATTGCACCATTAGAGAGACTTCGCTCTTCCACACGCTGAACTCCGTTGGCATTAATGTTGGGAACGATTCCGCCCCATGCACCATTTGTTCCGGCGACATGCTCCGAATAGAACGGAGCATAAGTTGTGGAACCAGCAAAATCGACGCCTGAAGTTTCAACCTGAGTGCCATAAAGCGGGCGGCCGGTTCCGGCAGTGTTATCATAAAGAAATACGAAATTTTTAGCTGTATATTCACTAATCCCTCTAATGGCGGTTCCCGTTGTGTCGGCCGACATGGTATTGAAACCCAGCACTTTTACGCTTTCTGCGGAAGTCAGGCGGGTTACTTCAGTCGTTCCACCAGCGCCATCGTTGAGCACTATCCGGACAAATAATTCGGCACCTGGTTTAAACCTGGTTGGATTACCGGTAGGTTCTGTTATAAACCATCCACTGAAATTACCGGAAGCATCGGTTGTAAATTCCCCGTAACCACCAGCAGATGCAAATGAAACTGCGGTTGTACGTGTAAAGGTACCTGTTGAGGCATCAACAAAAATGCAGTTTCCGGCACCGTTATAATCCGGCGCATCTGAACCCAGTATGATTGTATTGTAAAAACGATAGTTTGAGGATGGTAACAGGTTCGATATTGCTGCATGATATGCATAGGGAACGCGGCTATTATTTGGTATTGCACCCTGAATAAATTTCGGAAGAATGATTGAAGAAATGGCCGCCGGGTTTGTCATTGTAACACTTCCGCTTAAGGCAACACCAAAGTCGGAAGCTCCTCCGCCTGATACCGTCATATTGCCGCTGTAACTACCTGAAGCAAGACCTGTTTTGAGCCTGACACTTACCGTTTCACCATTGAATGCGCCATTTGTGTAAGCAATTGTGAAATTTGAAGAAAAGGTTACCCCATCTGAAGAAATCTCAAAATCGGTGGGCGCAGTCACTGTTACTGAACCGGCAGCAGGGGTAAGGTTTAACCCACCAAGGGTTGTGGTCTGAATTTCTGAAGGGCCACCTCCAATAACATAGGTAAATCCGCTGAGGCTTGAAGGCATGGCCATAAGCATAGGAGAAGTGCCTGATCCGCTGAAGGTTACATTATCGTAACGGAGTGTACCATTAACGCTATAGGTTGAGCCAGAAGTTGCTGCAGCATATTCGGAACCGTCAAGAAATTCTGTAACTATCCTGATTGCAAAGGCTACATTATTGCCGGCCCCGCTGATAGAAGCAAAATTGGCTGAACGCTGATACCAGGTATCGCCTGCATCGGCAATGAAACGGCCGTTGTCAAATCCTTTATCAACACCGGCAGCGGTATTGGAAGCATTTGCAGCATTTGCAACAAAGTTAACCCAGTCTGTTCCGTTGAGCGTGTACTGCAACCGCACCCGGTTGGACGATGTGTTGCTGTGGCGACCATCCCAAGAAACCTGAAAGCTGCTATACCCGGACGTGGATGTTACAAATTCGACCCCTGCTGTGCCGGAACCTGTTCCCTGTGCAGGATAGCCAGCTGAATTCCAGGCTCTTCCACCGGGTCCTGTTCCGGTATAGCCTGTTGCAAAGGTTTCAGTTGTGCCACCGATCAGAGCGGCAGTCCCTGAACCGGTAGAAGGTGTGATCACATCGCCTTCAAAGGTCCACTGAGTAAAAGTGACCTGAGCTTGCGCTGTAAAGGCTACAGCGAGGAAAGCCAGCAATGAAACTGTTAATGTTTTAAAGTAATTTTTTGTCATGATTTTGAATATTTGAAGATTAGTTGTTCCGGTAGTTACAAAGTCAATTCATAAAAGTAAGTATTCCCCTTGAATAAAGTACAAAGTAAGTCAATTTTCATTTTACAAACCTGGAATCACAAGACAATAAAAACTTTTCCGGAGAAATTCTCATACTGGAACAAGTTAAGCTGGAACCCAATCAAACCCAGGTTGAGCGATTTGGGAAGAAAATCGCTCAACCTGGATTAAAATATGACTGATGGTGGATGGTTAATATTCAAACCATTTTTGTCCACGAAAAAGGCACTCAATCCAATACGGTTGGTGAATTGGAGAATTTATTTTTATTGTATTTTAATTGCGTCTCCTGGTCTCTGTCTGCCCCCGGGCAGCCTGCCTGACGAGAGCCGGGGTTTGCGTGGTTCTTAACCTGTTGATGATAAAATCACTACATTTATACCATGATTGAAGAACAAGTTAAAATACATGATAAGTTCTCGGTTGAGATAAAACTGGGTTTCCTGGCACGTAAAAAGCAGGAAATAAGTGACTTTGCCGTGAATACCTGGATATTTATACCCAATAGCCTCGATATTAACCGGGTTACTTACCTGAAAACCGATTTTTATCGCGACCTGAAGTCAAACATAAGGCTGATTACCCCGGTTTACCTGTTGCGCGACATTGCTGTTAAAGACCGGGAACCTTTTGCCCTGATGGATAAATCGTTTCAGGAGCTGGCCTCTGAGCCCACACGCACCAGAATCGCGGAATATGAGTACCACATCCGGATGTTTGTCTCGATACTTAAAAGCGCCTTGCGCCAGGAAATCAATCACATCCTGAGCAACGGAAGCGATAACGATCTGCAGTTTATGGTTGATTCTTACATCAGTAATGTAAGTTTGATTGCTGAAAACTACCGCAATCTCAGGCGTACAATAAATGTACCCACCATTAGCAGGGAACTGATGAACTATTACCTTTTCGGGGATGAGTTTCTGAGTAATCTCATTGAGCAACACTCGTTCAAATTACTGGATGGACTTGGGAAAAGCCTCGAATTGCCCGGCGACATTCATGCCAAACTCATGGGACTGATCAATGCAGAAGTAGGCTATAAGCATGACAAAGGCTACCCGGTGGTAGATAAGCACAGCCCTGACCGCAACCGCGATTTGGTTTTCAGGCTTAGCCTGCTTAAAAAATACGCGGAGAATGAGTTGTTTCTGAATGCCAACAAACGCCGCGACGGAGTCTGGATTGAGCAGGTTTACCTGAGCATAGCTGCAGGCATCTCAATGGTTTTTGCCACCGCCATCGCTTTCTCATTTCAACAGAAATTCGGCAACTTTACTATGCCGTTTTTTGTGGCGCTGGTGGTAAGCTATATGCTGAAAGACCGCATTAAAGAACTGGCAAGGTATTATTTCGCGCACAAGCTTGGCCGCAGGTTTTTCGACCACCGGACCGATGTCAGCCTGAGCAACCACAATATTGGCTGGAGCAAGGAGAGTATGGATTTTATCCCCGAAGTTAATGTTCCAACTGAAGTATTGAAAGTCAGAAACCGCTCTGCCATTCTTGAAGCCGATAACCGCAGCAACCGCGAGAAAATAATACTCTACCGCAGGCTGGTCAGGCTCAACCGCAAAAGCCTCGATCAGTGCAGCCAATATCCAACCAGTGGAATGAACGACATTATACGCTTTAATATCTCTAACTTTATCCAGAAAATGGATAACCCCATTGTACCTCTATACATACCAGGCGAAAACGGGAATATTGACATCGTAAAAGGAGAAAAAATGTATTATATCAACCTGGTCCTGCAATTCAAAAATGAAGATCAATTTGAATTTAAACGATTCCGCATTGTAATGAACCGGAAAGGAATCAGAGAAATTGAAACGTTTTAATATCCTGAAATTAAAAATCCCTTTCTGATTCTGATATTTTTTAGCCTGATGTTAATCTTTGGTTTGCAAGGCAGATCGAAGCATATCCGGTAAACGACAATATTTATAACCAGTTCAGTCAAAAGCATGGTAAATCTTGAAATCTGTGCGGAAAATTCAACTTCTGCAATAAGATTCCCTTGTATTTGGGTAATTATTTTTCCGGCTTTATTTTACACTAATTGCTGATATCAAGGCTGTTACACATAAAGTAATTAAATTATTAGGCGTACACCCAAATTTTTTGCCATTACAGGTTAATTATAATAATTAATTTCTAATTTTGTGTTAAACCTAACAAAAACCAACTATATATGAAAAAACCAATACTCATCATTTCTTTGTTAACCTTAAGCTTAGTTGGCTTCAGCCAGACTATGCTGTTAGAAGAGTACTTCAACGATCCTGTTAACATTCCGGCCACCTGGACTACCGTGGATCAGGATGGTGATGGTCACAACTGGTATGTTGACACTTACGATGCTGAAATATACCTTGTTTCTGCATCATGGGAAGATGATGTCGTGCTGACTCCGGAGAATTATCTGATTTCACCTCAAATCAACCTTGCAGGACTTACTGGCAGTGTTAAACTTCGCTACACCATTCAGGTTGGGGATGCAGATTACTTCGCTGAGCACTATAAAGTAGCAGTTTCCACCACCGGTAATGCTGTTCCGGATTTCACAAATATTGTATTTGAAGAAACCTGTACTGCAAATGATTATTATGAAGTACCTCCTTTCTGGCACGAAAGAATAGTTGATCTTACCCCTTTTATTGGGCAAAGCATCTACCTTACCTTATGCCATTACAATTGCACCGACCAGTACAAAATACTGCTCGATAGCATACAGGTTTACAATCTGGTTAATGTCGGCATCGGCAAACGGGATCTTATGAATCTTACTGTTTACCCGAATCCGGCAACGGAGAGGGTATATGTAAACGGTGAGTTTGAGAATGCCCGCATCACGCTCTTCTCGGCCGATGGACGTCAGGTTTATGCCACCGAAAATGAAAGCAGGCAGACATACATTAACGTTTCCAAATTTGAGCGTGGAATGTATCTGCTCCAGCTCGAAACATCCAAAGGGATTGTAACCAGAAAACTGGCCATTACCAATTAGAATTTATTGCTTAACACACATCAGAGGCTGCTTTTTAAGGCAGCCTTTTTTATTTATACCAGAATATCAGATTTACACTATGATACTTACACCCTTGTCGCCCAAGCCGTTGTTCCGGTTTGCACTGGCGTAAAAGGTGGTGGTGGTGAAGAATGCGTTGGAGTTTATGCCTGGAACAATGGTCAGCTTTGTGCTTATCTGCTATGCTTTTTATGCTTATTGCCAACTATCCATTATTAGTCAAGTTGGATTTGTTTCTTAAATGTGGCTTTTTGTAAAAACATTTGTCAACTTTCAGGCATAAATGTAAACTTCCATTCTCAACTGTATGGGCTACTCGAAGTTTCTCTGGATTTTTTGGCCGGAAACACTGAGCAGGCCATTGACATGGCTACATTAAACAGGTTGAATGATATCAACCATCTGGCGCCATCTGACAAAAACCTTGTTTACGCTTTTTTAGATTCGTTTATCGCTAAGGCTAAACTACAAAGTGTTTTACGTTAAAATCTTATAACTATGAATACGGAACATATTCAATTAAACATACCGCTTAGTTTTAAGCAGGTCGTTGAAATTGTCAGGCAGCTATCACCTTCCGAGAAACAGCAGCTTAGTGAAGTGTTATGGACTGAACAAAACGTTGACGATATTGTAATCCCGGAAGAACACAGGCAAATAGTCCGGGAGCGGATAAAAAAATATGAAAACAACCCGGACAGCTATCTTTCATGGGATGACATTGAACACAAAATGGCTGCCCGCAAATGAAATTCACGGTAGAATAAAATCCGGATTTCTATCATGATATTGTTCAGGCTGTTGACTGGTACAATGAAAAACAGGCTGGTTTAAGCGACAGGCTTTTTATCAATGTCAGAAAGCAAACGGCAAAACTATCAACATCCGCTTTACATTTTGGCGTAAAATATGACGATATACGGTGCATGTGCATTAAAAAATTTCCTTACCTGGTGCATTATCGTGTAAACGAACAAACCAAAACGGTTAAAGTTGAAGCCCTTTTACACTCCAGTCAGGACCCAAAAATCTGGAATGAACGTACGCAATATTAAATCAATAAGCCTGGTTCCCGGGCTTTTTTAAATATTATTACTATCAATGCCAGGCAAAGTCCGCCTTGAATGAAGTGAAGAAGCGCTTTACTTAGGTAAATCCCGATTTGGAAATTGTTGGAATTCACCAATGCCTTGAAATTGCTTTATTGTGAATTACTTACAATTTCCTAATCGATTGAGCGATTTTCTTTTTCAAATCGCTCAATTTGGGTATTAACCCACTTTGCAGCTTACCAGACAAAGATAATTGCTTTTCAATAAGTTGGCAATTATCGAATTCCGATTTGTGTACTACAGATTTTTTCTTTACAAAAGGTTCGGACTTATTTTTTATCCATGTCTGGTGTCACGTCTGCTGCTTAAGGTATCATAGCTCATTTCAACATTCTACCCAATATAACCCTTGGTGCCGATTGGTAAGCGACAGCCGAACCAGGCCTGATGCCCGTTTTTCATTTAAAAAGGGCCGCCACAATCCCGGCAGCCCTTTTCAATCTTGATATAGAATATTGAGCCTGCTCCGAAAAGTTAATAAAGAGGAATAGACACCAAGTCTCCAAGACACCAACTTACACAAAATACTGTATATCTGTATTTTAAAATGGTGTCCGCCAGCTGGCGGATGGTGTTTTTGTGGCTTGGTATCAAATAATTAGTTTTCAGAGTTGACACAATATCATAGTTTAATCCAGGCAATCTGCATGGCATGTGGACTAACGCCGGTAAGCCAGTCTTCCTGACCGGAACCATCGAGGTTTGAACGGATGATTTTGCCATCGGGCGCTGAGTTGGTGATCTTATACCCCCAGAAAAGCTTGTTTCGCTCATGGTCTATGGTCATACCCCAGGTTGCTTTGGAGCCAAAATCGCCGATTTTCGAAATACCTGTCCCATCTACATTGCAGATATAAACTCCATTTTCGGTAATCGGGGTACCAACAGCACCATAAACAGCCATATAGGCTTTTCCGGTTTCAGTATCAACTTCCAGGGCTGTTCCGTCAATATCAGGAATCGCCGTTGTCATGTTTGTACCATCAAAGTTTACAGTAAAATAACCGCCGGTGAAATCAGCCCTGTCATTGATAAGATAAATTTTGCCTGAAACATCGTCATATTGCATATCAATCGGGTATTCAGGAATAGTTCCTTCGGTGCTGATATAAACCTCGGGGCCAGTACCATCGAGGTTGCAGCGGTATATACCGCCGGGGCGGCCCCAGTAGAGTTTATCAACCACAACCATAAGTGCTTCGGGAGAATCAACAATCTCCTGTCCGGCAACATTTACATCTAGAATTCTTAGCGGATTCTTGCCATCGGCATCAAAACGGTAGATATAACCCAATGAGTAATCGGAAACATACACTTTCTTATTGGCTGTATCAACCGCAATGCCATAAGGCCTGGATAACTCAACCGCTTCAAAATCCTGAATGAGGGGAGCCTCATCGGTGAGAATAACCATGTGAACACTACCGCCTGTGGGGGTGCGCATGGTATAATAAAGCACCTGGGTAAGTCCGGCTAATGGGTCCTTGACATTAACTATCAGCGTTTTAACCAGCTTATTGTAGTGAACGTTGTTCTCGGGCGTACAGGTTAAGGTTACCGTGTAAAGTCCGGGTGTATCGTACGTTATTACCGGGTTGGCCTCGGTTGAGGTTTGCCCGTTCCCGAAGTCCCATTGATATCCGCCTGCATTCAGCGATTTGTTGGTAAATGTTACCTCACAGGGAATATAACCATCATTGCTGACAGTATAGGTGAAATCTGCCACAGTGCTTGCCGGTGGGTTCCCAAGTTCATACTTTTCGCAACTGCTTAACATAAAACCGGGAAGCAGCAGCATCAGATATATCAGTATTTTTTTCATTATTTTCCTTTCTGATTAAGTTAAAAATCAATACCCGTCATTTTGTTTCATCAGTTTGTTTGTCTGCATTTCGCTCAGGGGGATGGGGAAGAGAGTGTATTTTTCTTCAATACCCAACAGACCTGAGGCCCTTTGCGTCCGGACAAGGTCGAACCAGCGATGGCCTTCAAAGGCGAACTCATGGCGGCGCTCATTTTCAATGACCAGTTTCAGCGCATCATAGGATGAAGAGGTTGTTGGTTCCAGTCCGGCCCTTGTCCGGATGGCATTGATATTTTGCTGAATGGTAGTAATATCGCCGTTGGTATAGGCCAGCGCTTCAGCTATTATAAGATGCATTTCGGCAAGCCGCAGAACGATAACGGCATCAGACCCGGCGGCCAGCTGCTCGTATTTGGTGCAGTAAACCTTTCCTTCTGAATCTGTAGCGATGCCGGCAGCCAACCTCTGGTCACCTGTTTCAAAACTCTGAATCAGTGCCTGAGAGGGGGCAATCTCATAACGGCCTGTGAGACTTCGGGGGTAAAAATATTCTGCCAGCCTGTTTTTATTTTGTGCATCAAAAACAATTTGAAAAATAATTTCGGTGCCGATACCCGTATATAAATTTACATAAGGTGTTACCAGTGAGAAACTGCTTTGTTCAGTTATGGTGTTGGCTTTTTCAATGGCCAAAACTGCAAAAGAGGCATTGCCGGTGGCATGATACCGGGTAAGATATACCCGGGCAAGTAAAGCCGAAGCCGCGTAAGAGTTAGCTCTGCCGTCTGGCAATGCCTGTGGGAGTTTGGCTTCGGTAATTAGCAGGTCAGCTATAATCTGATTGTAAACCTCTTCGGTTGAATTCCGCGCCTGATCAATATTGCTGATGTCAAGGGTGGGCGTTATTTTTATCGGAACACCTCCAAAATAGGTCAATAGATTAAAATGAAACAAAGCCCGCATAAATAAAGCTTCTCCTTCGGCTTTATCGCGCTCAGCAGAGGTAAGGTCGCTGATGCCTGGTAGTAATGCCAGCACATTGTTCACCCTGTTGATGCCATCATAAGAGGCACTCCACATACCGTCGATGATGCCATTGCTGGCAGAAATGGCGTTGTTATCAAACTGGAAATAATCGTAGGTCGTTCCGGTCCAAACAAGATTATCGGCTGCGAGGTCGCCCAGGATTACCCTGTTACGGCCATAAAGCCCTGCTGCCTGCAACGCAGTGTAAGAACCAATGATGGCTCTTTCAACCCCAACCTTGTCTTTAATTGCCTCATTGGTTGAAACAGAAGCAGTAGGCTCAACATCAAGGACTTTCGAGCACGAAGCCAGAAACATCGGGCATAGGACCATTAAGTATATTATCTTTTTCATGATTTTCAGGTGTTAATGATTAAAAACCTACGTTTAAACCAACCAGAATGGTGCGTGACTGCGGATAGGTAAAGAAGTCGGTACCCAGAATGATGTTGTCGTTCCCGTAATAGTTTACTTCCGGGTCCATGCCAGTATAGGTAGTGAAAGTATATAGATTCTGGCCCGAAACATATAGCCTGGCCGTTTTAATGCCGGTTTTCTTCAACAGTGTTTTAGGGAAATTATAACCCAGACTTACATTTTTAATTCTGAGAAACGAGCCGTTTTCGATAAATCGTGAAGAGATATTCCCATCACCTGCCTGAGGGACATCGGTGATATCACCGGGTTGCCGCCACCTCCGGAGCATTGTGGTTGTCTGGTTGTCTTCTCCCGCTCCTGATTCAAGATAGATTCGGGTTCCGTTAAAGATATCGTTACCATAAACTGCCTGAAGAAAAACAGACAAATCGAAATTCTTATAACTGAATGTATTGGTCATTGCAGTAGTGAAATCCGGATTGGGATCTCCGGTTTTGGTAAGGTCGGCGGCTGTAATTACCCCATCCTTGTTGATATCTTCATATACCAGATTTCCGGTAGTCGGATCTACACCCAAACAATTGTAGCCCATGAATATGCCAATCGGCTCATCTTCCATAACCCAGTTACTGCCACGACCAAGGTCAGGAATTGGCTGACCATCGTAAAGTTTGGTAATTTTGTTGCGGTTTGCGGCAAAGTTAAATGAGGTATTCCAGGTAAAGGCACCCCTGATGTTTTCGGTGTTTAAAACCAATTCTATTCCCTTGTTTTCCAGGTTCCCGATATTGGCAGAGATAGAAGTGAAACCGGTGGTTGGAGGCAAAGGCCTGGCCAGCAGCAGATCGCGGGTTTTGTTGAAATAGACATCGGCATTCAGGCTAATCCTGTTATCGAAAAATGCCACATCAAGTCCAAAACCGGTTTGTGCCGTGGTTTCCCATTTTAAATCCGGATTCGGAAGTTGCGTTGGCGAAATACCTGAATTACCTCCATAGTTGAATCCGCCACCGTATAAGCCAAGGTAGCCAAAATCAGGAATTCCGTCATTACCGGTGAGGCCGAAACCTGCCCTGATTTTCAATTCACTGATCTTCGAAAATTGCTTCATAAATGGCTCTTCGGCAACCCGCCATGCAAAAGATGCGGCAGGGAAATAGCCATACTGATTGTTCTTACCAAACTTCGAAGAACCATCGGCACGTGCCGTAAGGGTTACAATATATTTATAGAGATAATTGTACTTAAACTGGCCAAAGTAAGAGTTCATACCACGGTCGAGAGCCGATGAGGAAGCTGCCCTGATAACACCGGCCGAAGTGATGTATTCGAACTTCTCATTGGGAAAGTCAATGGCTTCAATATAGGTATTGCGCCGGGCATATTTCTCAAAACTATAACCGGCCAATACTTCAATGTTATGTTTTTCGCTGAGGGTGGTGATATATTGCAACACATTGCTGCTTACCAGATTGCTTACATAGTTTGTGCCCTCGATACAAAGCCCGTTGTACTTGGCTCCCTGCCTGGTGGTAACCGGGTCATAACCATGCTCGCGCAGATTATAAATATCGGCGCTCCATTTGGTAGTGAAAGTAAACCCGTGAAGGAATTTATACTCGAGGAAAATATTCCCGTTGTTGCGGTTGGTAAAAGCCACATTGTTGGTTTCATTGATAATGGCAACCGGATTGGCATAAGGGCCGAGTTCGTTGTAGGTGCCATCTTCATTATAAACCGGAAATATTGCCGGTATCGAAAGGGCGTTGGGCAGCGGACCAAACAGAGTCTGGTCACCTTCCACCCTTCTGTTCTTTGAATAACTGAGCGAAACACCACCGCCAATGGTGAGATTGGAAAGTATTTTGTGATCAACATTCAACCGGCCGGAATAGCGATCAAAAGAGGTGCCTTTAACAGTCCCTTCCTGATTGTAATAACTTCCTGAAATAAAAAGCCTGGTTTTATCATTGCCACTGCTTACTGAGAGTTCTGTATTTGAAGTAGGAG
>Ga0105046_10013013_pt1 | contig 12893 bp, 8 predicted proteins | sample MAT03_FD_78385 | JGI IMG/M metagenome (GOLD analysis project Ga0105046, IMG submission 78385) | Freshwater microbial communities from Lake Fryxell liftoff mats and glacier meltwater in Antarctica - MAT-03 (megahit assembly) | ecosystem: Environmental > Aquatic > Freshwater > Ice > Liftoff... | reverse complement strand
GGCGCCACAGCGATAGCCGCCTTGAACACATCGGCCCCTTTGGTGATGCATAAGCTGCTCATGTAACCGCCGTAGCTCCACCCTTGGATGCCGATCCGGTCCTTGTCCGCCCATGGTTGCTGGCCGATCCACTTCGCCGCAGCGATCTGGTCCTCGGTCTCGTATTTGCCCAATTGCCCGTAAGTGATGTGGCGGAAGTCACGACCGCGATGCCCTGTTCCGCGTGGATCCACGCACACCACGGCGTATCCTTTTTGGACCAAAAGCGAATGCCACATCTGGTCCCTTCCATCGAAACGGTCCAGCACTTCGTTGCTATTGGGGCCACTGTATTGGGTCATGAACACCGGGTGTTTTTCCCCCGGCTTGGCGTTCGGTGGTATCATTTTCCATCCGCGTAGCTCAACGCCTTCCGCAGTTGTGAATTGGAAGAACTCCTTCTTCACCATACCGAATTCGCTCATCGTTGTGGCCAGTTTGACGTTGTCCTTCAACTCCTTCACCAACTTTCCTTGACCATCGCGAAGGGTCAATACCGGCACTGTGTTGGCTGTGCTCCGTGTGTTGATGAAGTACCGGAAGCCGCTGCTCCATTCCGCGTCGTTGTATCCGCCTTTGGGACTCAATTCCTTCAGTCCCTTTCCATTCAAGCCCACGCTCCATATCTCCTGGTTCTCCGGTGAAGTATGGGCAGCCATGAAGATGACCCGCTTGTTCTTCTCGTCGATCCCCGATATGCCGGTCACGTCCCATTCTCCGCTGGTCAATGCGCGTGGCTCCCCGCTCATGGGCACGAAGTACACGTGGTTCCAACCGCTCTTTTCGCTGCTGAGCACGAAGCCACTGCCATCGTCCAGAAAGTGCAGGTCGTTGGTTACATCCACATAGGTCTTGCTGGTCTCGCGGTAGATCTCTTTCGCGGAGAGCGGTGCAAGCGTGCCCGTTGGCGGGAGTTCCACGGTGAGGATCACCTTTTCGCGCTGCAGCCGGTCCATGCGCATGAACCAAGCGGCACCCTTCGGCGTGAAGCCCAAGCGAGGAATGTAAAAGTCCTTTTCTGTTGTCCCCAACGGAATACTGGAAGTGCTGCCTGCTGAAATGTCGAACACATGCAGCGACACGGTGCTGTTCACCTCGCCGGCCTTCGGGTATTTGAAACGGTATTCGCTGGGGTAGAGTTGGTCCTTGTAGAAGGTGAGGTCGAATTCGCGCACTGCACTTTCGTCGCTGCGGAGGTATAGGATCTTGGAACCGTCCGGACTCCATGCGTAGCCTTGTACCAATTCAAATTCCTCTTCATACACCCAATCCGTGGCCCCGTTCAACACCTTGTTCCATTCGCCATCGCTGGTTACGCGAGTTTCTTTCATGCTTGCCAAGTCCACAACGTAGAGGTCGTTGTCGCGCACAAATGCGGAACGTTTTCCATCGGGACTGAAAGTGGCCAGACGTTGCTTCGCCTTGGTGGGATCGCTCAACGGGACCAGCGTTTTGGAGGCGCGGTCGTAGATGTAGTTGTGGGCCTTGGAGCTCCAACGGTAGATCGGCTCGCCATCGGTGCCGATCATCATCTTCTTTTCATCGCCACTGAAGCTGTAGTCTTCCACGGTGATCGCTGTGGTGGATCCGGTGGGGATCAGGGTGTTGCCATTCACCAAAGTGCTGACCTTTTTCCCTGTCTTGTACGCGTATTGATCGATCACCGCACCGCTTTCCGTTTCATCCAGAACGGTGTAGTGCTCCCCATCGTTCATGCTCGCCAAACCACCAACGTATTCTGCGCTGAACGCCGGGCTGTACCAGATATCGCGCACCGTAAGCGTTTTCTGCGCTGTGGTTTGGCCGATGGACAAGAAGGCGAGGAGGAGAAAGGAAAGACTGCGGAGCATATCGTTTGTTTTGAAGGTCGGCGAAGATAACTGGGAACGATTTTCGACGGAAAATTTCCGCGCCGAAGGTTGGAATGGTGTTGAACTTGATGGCTCCGTGATCCTTCACCCTTCCACAAAATCCATGTCCCGTGTGAATGTTTCCTTCACCCGGAAGGTGGCCCAGATAGCGCCGCCGATGCATACCAGACCAACGATCAATGCACTGCGAATGTCCCCGATGGGTGCAGCCAAGGCGGTGAAGGCGTAGGTGATCAAGAGCACGGACCCACGCACGAAATTCGGTGTCGTAGTGGCCACAGTGCTGCGGATGTTGGTGCCGAATTGTTCGCTGGCCACCGTAACGAAAAGTACCCAATAGCCGGTCGCGGTGCCCAAGAGCAAGCACATCCAATTGTAGGTGTTGATCGTCGCACCTTCCATGCCGAACAGGAAGAGCAGCGTGAGCACCAAGTTCGCGATCAGATAGCCGAGGATCACTTTCTTCCGACTTCGAAAAAGTTGGCTCAAGAGTGCGCTCAACAGATCGCCAAGGCTAAGGCCAATGTATGCGTAGCGGATCGCAATACCGTTGATGTGCTTCAGTCCATCAGCATCCAACGCGCTGGTGTCTATGCGTAGTTGAGGCACGAACACATCCTGGCTCAGGTTCACGAGTATGCCCACTACAAACCAAACGGGAACCCCGATCAAGATGCAGCTCAAGTAAAGCGTGAAACGTTCCCTGTCGCGGAAGAGCATCCAGAAGTCGCCTTTCCGCACATCCTGCTTCTGCATGTTGGTGAAGAGGCCGCTCTCAAAAGCTCCTACGCGCATGATCAGCAACACCAGGCCCATGGTGCCGCCCACGATGTAGGCGACCTGCCAATCCATGAAGATCGCGCCAGTGAGATCGGTGACCAACATCCCGATGCGTTGTCCTTGCACATACACCTCATTGGCGAATACCGCTCCCAACGCGCCAAAGGCCACCACCACCATGGTCCCGTAGCCGCGCTTTTCACGCGGCATGGTCTCGGTGATCAAGGTGATGCCCGCGCCCAATTCACCGGCCAAGCCCACACCTGCAATGAACCGCACAATGGCGTAAGTGGTGAGGTCCGTTGTGAAAGCGTTCGCGATGTTGGCCGCGGAATAGAGGAGAATGCTTCCGAAGAGCACGGTGATCCGTCCTTTCTTGTCGCCCCAAACACCCCAGAGCACGCCGCCGAACAGCATGCCGAGCATTTGCAAGTTGAAGAGATCGATGCCCATGTCCGTGATCCCCGGATGGCCCGCACCCATAATGCTTTCCAGACTTTCGCGCTTCACTACATTGAAGAGCACCAGGTCGTAGATGTCCACGAAATAGCCCAACGCAGCAACTACGACGAGCAGAAGCGAGCGGCCCGGAAAGATGTTCCGCATCACATCAAGAGTTCCTCCGCGTTCTGGCCGATCACCACCGAAAGGCGCTCCATGGGCAAGTCATTGCTGTCCCTTCCGAAGGGATCCTCGATCTCCTCCGCGATCAATTCCAAACTGGCCAGCACGTAGAAGATGAACATGACGACCGGTACGCCCAAGTATCCCAAACTGAACGCCACGCCGAAGGGTAAGGTGAAGACGTACACGACAATGAACTTCTTGATGAAACTGCTGTAGGAATAGGGGATGGGCGTGTTCTTGATCCGCTCGCATGCGCCACAGATCTCGAGGAATTGGACCAACTCCTTGTCCAAGGTGATCAGCTGGTCGCCGCTGATCTGCTTTTCGGCGTACAACCGTTGGATCCGTTGCTGCATCAGCTGTGCGATCTGGGCTGGTACATGCTTGCTTTGGTCGAAATTGGGGATCTCGGGATGTGGTTGAATGTCCAATTCGAGCCGCGTCTTTTCAAGCATCAAATGGCTGCGCAATTCCACCGCGAACATGCCGATCAACCGGGTGAAGAAGCTGCGTGTGGCGATGTCTTCTTTTGGGACCATGGTCGAAACCTTTACTGCCAAGTTGCGGCTCACATTCACCAATTGTCCCCAGAGCTTGCGGCCTTCCCACCAACGATCGTAAGCCGTGTTCGTTCGGAACACCAACAACATGCTGATCGCGAAGCCCAGTAGACTGTGCATCATGGGCAAGTTGTTCACGTAACTGCTCTTGCTGAGGTGCAGGTACTCCACCTCCAGCCAACCGGCCCCGACGGTGAACAGGCCCACGAAGATCAAGTAAGGAAGGAGCTTTCGGAAGGTGTCCGACTTGTGCAGGGCCAATGCCCGGAGCCAATTGTGGGGATCGTACGCTCTCATTCCGATCTACTCGTAATGCTTGCGTACCATCTTCTCGAACATGCGGCCCGGTAGCAGTTTCTTCGCTAGGATACTTATCCGTTGCATGCCTTGTGCAACTATATAGCGAGTTTTTGGTTCCTTGGCCTGAATGATCCGTTCCACCACCTGTGCCAGTTCGTCCGGATCGCGGCTGTAGTGCATACTTCCACCGAGCACCTCCATCGCCTTTTCATAGCCGGGACGATGGGCATCTGAGATCTTGTCCGGACGAAGGCGCGAGTCCCCGATCGTGGTATTGAACTCGCCCGGTTGCACCGTGACCACGCGTATTCCGAAACGGTCCACCTCGGTGCTCAATGCCTCGCTCAAACGGTCCAAGGCTGCTTTGCTGGCACTGTAAAAGCCGCGGTAAGGGAGCCCAAAGTTCGCAGCAACACTGCTGATGTTGATGATCAGGCCAGTACCTTGTTTCCGCATCGCGGGCAGCACCGCACACCATACCCGGTGTGGTCCCCATACGTTCGTATCGAACAAGCGCTGCGCCAATTCCGGTGAAATGTCTTCCACTGGACCTTGAATACCCAGGCCGGCGTTGTTCACCAACACATCGATCCGGCTTTCGCGTGCGAGCACTTCTGCTACCGCTTTGTGAACGCTGCTATTGTCGGTTACGTCCATTTGGAGCAACCGGAAGCCACCGTTGCTTTCTTCAGCCTGTGCTTTACGACTGGTCCCGTACACTGCATGACCGCTTTTGGCCAAACGCACACAGATGCTTTTGCCCAAGCCGCTGGAGCCACCGGTCACCAAGATCACTTTACGGGTAGTTGCCATGGGGGCGGAAGATAATTCCGGCCCATGGTATGCCGTCTATCGCTCCTTTCGCCAAAGACTGTCGCTCACTGCTTTGGTAACGCGGTTACCTTTTAGATCCAGCCAAATTGTGTCGTAAGTAGTCCTTGAATTAGAACTCATATGAACCCTCACTCGATATGGCTTTGAAGTTTCCTTCATTACAAAGTCGGTGATGATCACAGAATCTTTTAATAATCGTTGATCGAAATCGGCAATAATCGTATCCAAGCCTTGAGATGTAACACGAAAACGACTAAAATTATTTGCTTCAGCAGCGCTTAGCTCAAACTCGTATTCACCAGATAACAGTTGAGGCTGAACGAACTTGATCAGTCCGGAATCCGAAAGACATTCGAGATAGCAGTAGGGTGCTCTACCAGTTCCAATATAAAGCGTTCCACGGAAAGTGAAGTGCTCATACGTGAGTGATGTGTTCAAGATTCGGCTATGACAACATACAACCGAAAACAGCACAAAAAGTAATGTAATGGATAAAATAGGGCGAACCGATGTCTTGTACATTTATTCTTCCTTAATAACTCTCACGTTGACAGAAGTGTGGTCCGTCAGTGTAACTTGGACAATGTAAACTCCATTTCCAAAATTGGAAAGGTCGACCACAGATGTTGCCGAAGGAGATTGTTCGAACCTATAAACCAACTCCCCAATAACACTGAAAACAAGTACACCACAAATTTTCTTAATGCCCGAGCTTAAACTAAAAGAAGCAACGAAAGGATTTGGATGAAGACTTATCAATGATTGCTTTACACGTTCTCCAACACTGTACGCCCCATCACAAATACCTGGGTCGGCAACCGAAATAGGAGATAAATAACAACTACTTACTGTCGGAGGATGTGCAACACTATTATCCATTACCCAATTGCCCCCATCATGTGCAGGTGTATCGCCGTATAGCTGGATCTTACGATTAGCGCCTGTTGAATTATTTGCAAAATACATTATACTTTCCGGGTCGTTTACATGTTGCATATTGTGTGAGTGCCCCAATTCGTGAATTATGGCGAAGTAAAAATCTCGCTCACCAGGAGGAACTGGATTTGTAGGAATCGTGTCCAAGAACCAAACAATCCCTGGATCACTACCAATGAGGATATCAGACTCTAAGTTGTAGAAGAATCCATTACAAATGTCTAGTATAGAATGATTCTCAGCTAGTATTTGATTGCCGCTAGCTGTCAAACCAAGATCGGCGAATTTGAAGACGCACATTGAATCGGCTTGGGGAGCTTGAAGTGTTGTGTATGCAGCGTCATCAGCGACTATCCAGTCAACACCAGTAAGGCATGACCATTCGCGAAGTGCTTTCTTAATAATCGGAATCATTGCTCCAGCTTGATAAGTGGCTACGAGAGAATCAATATGGAAAATAAACCTGCCATTTTGATTTTCAGATGGAGCAAGGAATCCCGGTCGTTTTGGGGCAAAACGATTATCAGATACTACGGAATATGTAATAGTCAGACTATCATTACTCGGAATTGATATACCTGCATCGGTAACAACTCGAAACGGCCCAGTACCAGCCGGGGTGGGCGGAACGGAGGTCCCACTTACAAGTGTAGTATCGGCTGATGGTACATAAATTTTGATCAATTCATCTGACCAACCCGACCCAATCACAAAGTCTCCCGCGTCGCACGCGATCTCCGAATTTCCTCCATCATTCGCGTTCTTGAAAAAGACAGTTCCCGTTCCGCGCGTAGCCCCAAAGCCATGTCCCTGTATTTCCAGAATTTGCTGGATCCCACCCGCAACTACCGTAGGCGAGAAACTTGTTATTGCTGGGCCACAACCAGGTACGATCAAGGTTTGTTCTGCTTGAGCGGCTGAGTATTCCGTGAAAGATTGGTCATCCGGTGTTTCGGAATAGGTAGAGTAATAGAGGACGATGCTTGGTCCGAGATCGAACGCACTATCTGCCATGACCAATTCATTCGGTAAGCAATTCAGCATCTTCATGCGCACGTGGAACAACTGGACAGGACTGTTGGGTACGAGCGCCTTACATTGCGAATCGAAGGTGGGGATAATGTTGACCAAAAAATCCCCAGAGCCGAGATCTGTTGGATAAGAGAAGCCATAGCAATCTTGATCAGAGACCAGATCGCCGCTGAAAACCTCCATATTGGTCGTTTGGCTGATATTGGACCCGAAGACGAGGGTATCGTAGACGAGCCTGACACCACCATAGTAGAGATACTTGGTTCCCGCATCGTCATTGATGTTCACATCGAACTCCAAATAGCTTGGGTTGCTACCGGTAATGGCCATATTGGCTAATCCATACGTCACAGTGGGGCCACCTCCCCTTGACCCCTGTAACTGAAAGTGTGCTTTGTTGTATGCAATATTTGCTTGTTGCTGGCGAGCGTATTCTTGGCGCTCTTGAAGGGTGTGCCCGTTCACATCGAATTCTGAGGTAACGATGGTCTCCGGAACGACGACCCTGTTCTCAAAGGTCTTCACGCCACAATCCACGAAATTCAGACCAGTTAGGAGTTCGGCGAGATCATAGACCTCCGGGATATCTTGAAAGGTTGCCCACACATCCGAAGCACGCCACTGCACTCCGTCGTTCCAATATTTGATAAAGGATTGGTTCTGGAAGGTCGCCTCGATCTTCTGGTAGTTCGTTTCGTTGTAGAAGTCAATGGCAGAAAGCTCCTTTAACGTTCCTTTCGCAAGGAATATCCCGCTGCAGTCCTTGCGCAGTTTCAATTCATGAGAAGGATCCACCCAAAGGTCATCGACCAGCCCACCATTAGCGATCAACTCGATCGTGCCGCAAGTAATGTCACCCTTCAGGATCTTGCTGATCTCGATAGTGTTCGATGTGTAAATGTACCGCCCGTTGGCGGATTTGTAAGGAGTGGACTTGATCACCGTTCCTTCAAAGATGTAATCCACTGCGTTGATGCGATCCACAATGTCGATCGGGATCTCTTGGCCAAGGGCACGCGCCGCAAACATCCAGAAGAAGGAACAATAGAGCGCTAAGCGCATCGATGCTGTGCGGTAAATGATATGGTGTTTGGTCAAATGTAGACCAAAGTTTATCTTCACAGCGTAGGTTTCTGGAAGGTGCCGATCCACTGTCCTCAATCTGAGCATCACGGCTCTGGAACAACTAAAAACACCCCCAAAAAAAGTGGGACAAGCGACCTGCAGCGCACCGCTACAACCACCTACCCTTGCTGCCTTCCGGCCCTGGGGGATTCAGCGGGAGCTGGTCGTACAGGACTTGTCCCGGCGCAAAGGTAAGACTTGTTGAACTTGAGTGGTTTGGAAACTGTTCAAAAGGAATGGATGCCGATGGACGTGAATGGACGAGTACCCTGTACTAAGTCGTAGGGCACTCGTCCATTCACTTCACCACCAAGCTGAAACAAGCCCGATCTGCAGTGGTGGCCGGGAGTTCGATCCTTCCAACCTCTGCTTGCGTCTTGTACATCGTCATGTGAAGGCCGTGGTCACCATTGTGGATGTCGTAGGCGGGTGCGCTATCGCATTTGGTCCAGTTCGGTAGTTGGGCGAAGGCTTGACCGAAGCCGCCATCCGCTTCGGTGTGGAAGAAGACGTAGATCGTTACAGGCTGAAGTACTTCGATCTTCAAGGAGGTGCCCTTTACCGGTCTATGGATCCCTTGGAACAAGAGGCCGTTCACCAATTCGTTTGGCACCACATCGTAGGTGTAGTTCCTGTCCAAATGCTGCAACACGCCCACGCGCATGGTGTCGCACCCGAAGGCGAACGGAGGGTCTGGCGTTATGATCACCTTGGCCGCAAGTACACGAAGCAGGGCTGGGTCCGGTTTGTGATCGGCGACTTCAATGGATGGTGTTTTCGTGGTTTGGGTACATCGCCAGCACGGCAGGATCGCCAAGAGCAAAATACCCAACACGCGAATGCATCGCTTCGTCATGAGGGTCATATCATAGGTAAGGTCCATTTCCTTCGGCGAAGTTAATTTTTGGCTGACGAGATCGCGGTCTGGCCACTAGCTACTGGCTTCTGGCTACTCGCTATTCTTTCTAATGGGAGCGAATAGCAAATAGCCACCAGTAAAGGGCCAGTAGCCCAGTGCTATCGCCTCTTGAAATATCCCTGCGGGATCAAATAGAACGCTTCTGCCATGCTGGTCAAAGTCATGGGCGAGTACTTGGGCCATCTCTTCTTCGCGCCCTTCGGACGCTCAACGTGACTTTATGCCACGGATCCGCACGGATCTTCACGGATGAACACTAGAGTTGGGACGAAGTCGCCAATTGCTGGAATGTGGATCTTATCCCTGAAGATCCGTGTGCGCATCCGTGGTTACCTTTTCAGGAACTTGCGCCGCAGGTGCAGTGTTAAGAGGCGATAGCCTTGGCCAGTAGCCGATCAACAACAGCATTCCGTATCCTTGCAACTCCGATCAGACAATAGAGAGGTATGCACAAAGAGTTCGAGACCGACACTGCAACAATGGATGAGGCGAAGGAGGCAGCAGAGCGATTGTCCTTCTACCCCATGATGTTCCAAGCGGCCATGGCCATGAATCGGTTGGGTGTGCTTCGACAAGTCTCCGATGCCGGTTCAAAAGGGATCAGCTCTGAAGCGATCAGCGAGGCCTGTGGAGTTTCCCAATACGGCGTGGAAACCCTGTTGGAAGCAGGTCTCAGCCTGGGCCTGGTGAAATTAGTGAAGCCCTACACGTACCGCATTGCGCGCATGGGGGCTTTCTGGTTGAAGGACAGGCAAACCATTGCGAATGCGGACTTCATCCATGATGTTTGCTACAAGGGCACCTTCCACCTGGATGAGGCGATCAAGGACGAAGGACCCACAGGGTTGAAGGAACTGGGTGATTGGCCCAATATCTATCACGGACTCTCGAAGTTGCCCGGCCGTTCAAAGGAATCGTGGTTCAAGTTCGATCACCACTATTCGGACCAAGCTTTTCCACATGCCATGAAGGAGGTCTTCGCCTACCAGCCCAAGACCATGTTGGACATTGGCGGGAACACCGGGAAGTGGTCCATCATGTGTGCCAAGAACAATCCCGAGGTTCACATGACCATTGTGGACCTGCCCGGGCAATGTGCGCTGGCCATGCCGAACATAGAAGCTGCCGGCATGAAGGATCGCGTAAGCACCCATCCTCAGAACGTGCTGGATCCAGCCTACACGTTGCCCAAGCCCGTGGATGCCGTTTGGATGAGCCAGTTCCTGGATTGTTTCAGCCCGGAGCAGATCGTGCATATCCTTTCGCATGGAAAAGATGCCTTGGCACCGGATGGTAGGCTCTTCATCCAAGAAACGTTCTGGGACCAACAAGAGAACCTCACTGCTACCTACTGCTTGCACGGAACGTCCTTGTATTTCACCGCCATGGCGAACGGCAATAGCAAGATGTATGATTCCGCCCGCATGAAGCAGTACGTGGAACAAGCCGGATTGGTGGTGGAGCGCGTGGTGAACACCGTGGGTTATTTCCACTCCATCATGATCTGCAAATTGCCCTAGCAACGTTGCCCAATGGACCTGTCCATCGTCGTACCGCTGTTGAACGAACAAGAGTCGTTGCCGCATTTGGTGGAGTGGCTCCATCGGGTGAACCGTGGTATGCACGTGGACTACGAGATCCTGCTGATCGATGATGGAAGCACGGACGGTTCGTGGGAAGAGATCTCCCGGTTGGCGGGGGAAGATGCGCGGGTGAAAGGGATCCGTTTCGGGCGCAATTACGGGAAGAGCCCGGCGTTGAACGAAGGATTCCGTGCGGCACAGGGCAATGTGGTGATCACCATGGATGCCGACCTGCAGGACGATCCCGACGAGATCCCCGAACTCTACCGCATGATCAGCGTGGACGGCTACGACCTGGTGAGCGGCTGGAAGAAGAAGCGCTACGACCCGATCACGAAGACCATTCCTACCAAGCTCTTCAACTGGACCACCCGACGAGTGAGCGGGGTCATGCTGCACGATTTCAATTGCGGCTTGAAGGCCTACCGCAAAGAGGTAGTGAAGAACATTGAGGTGTTCGGCGAGATGCACCGGTACATACCCTTCATCGCCAAGAAAGAAGGGTTCCAAAAGATCGGTGAGAAAGTGGTGAAGCATCATCCGCGACAATACGGAACGACGAAATTCGGGTTCAGCCGGTTCATCAATGGGTTCCTGGACCTGCTTACCATCACCTACATTTTCCGATTCGGTAAGAAACCCATGCACTTCTTCGGGGGGCTAGGTACCTTCATGTTCGTGCTCGGTTTCCTGGCCACCTGCTGGGTAGTCGGTGAAAAGCTCTGGTTCTCGTTCGTGCTCGATGCCGAGGCACCCCGCGTTGCTGAATCGGGCTTGTTCTTCGTGGCGTTGGTGGCCATGGTGATCGGGGTGCAACTCTTCACCGCTGGCTTCGTGGCCGATCTGGTAAGCCGGAACGGTACTGATCGTAACCGGTATCGGATCAGCGATAGGGTAGGCGTATGAACATGAATGACCATGGCAGATCACTCGCTCATGGTGCCACTTATTCATTGTAGATACGCCTCCGTTGTTCCTGTGATCCTTATGGCTGATCCAACAGGCGTGTGCAAATGAGTTCGCGCACTTTCTCCTACGTGCTGTTGTGCGTGCTGCTCGGCGCATTGGCAAGGCACCTCTGGTTGGCGGCATACGTGCATCCTTTTGGAGATGATTTCAGTTATGCCGTTGCTGGCATGCATACCGAACTTCTTCCGCGATTGGCCGTGGAATACGATTCGTGGAACGGCCGCTATTTCTCCAATATCCTGCTGCTTCGTGGACCTCTGGTGCTCGGCCTGCAGAAAGGTTTGGTCCTCTATCGATGCGCTGCGGTCTTGTTGATCTTCTTCACCTTGTTCGCGGCCTACCGCTTTCTACAACAAGCGTTCGGCAATGCCATTTCCACCATTGCGCGGTGGTCCATCGCACTCGTGTTCCTGCTGTTCTACTTGCATCGTATGCCGGATGCGAGCGAAGGATTCTACTGGTACACGGGAGCCATGACCTACCAGTTGCCAAACGCGCTCAGCTTGCTTCTTCTGGCGAATTGGATCAGTCACTTTCGCAGGGATGGCGTTTCGGGAAAAGGCTGGATCATTGCACAGGTATTTCTGATCATTGTCATCGCGGGGTGCAACGAACTGCACATGGCACTTCTGGGTCTTCTTCATCTTGCATTGTTGGTGTTCAGCTACCGTCGAAAAAGCAAACTGGATCCCATTATCATTGGGCTGCTCCTGGTTTCCGTCGCTTGTTCAGTCGTGGTGTTCGCGGCTCCTGGTAACGATACCCGCGGTGCCCTGTTCCCGCATCGGCATGAGTTTCTCAGGACCCTCGGCTACGCTTCGGCACAGACCGCACGCTTCACCGGAACATGGTTGTTCCTTTCAACAGGCGTGCTTTTTTCGCTTGGCTTGGTGATCCAATTTCGTGCCTTTGGATCGGACAACGTTTTCCATACCATGCTCCAGCGGGTCAACAAATGGTGGGCATTGGTTTTGCCCTTCGCACTGGTCTTCGTGCCTATGGTGGTCACGTATTGGCCCACGGGGTTATTAGGCCAATACCGTACGGCGAATGTGGCGTTCTTCTACTTCATTCCGGCATGGTGCTTTGCGTTGCTGGTGTGGGATGTGCAGGTGTTTCGCACCGGACGTTGGCGCTTTCCGGATCTGCATCAACGAACTTTTCAGTGGTCTTTCCTGCTGCTCTGCGCGATCACGTTCTTCTTCCTTGGAAGGGATGGGCGTGTTTCAAGCGATCTCTTCACCGGACGTGCAAGGGAGTATGATCGAGGTTTAACTGAGGGCTACCAGTTGATCACAAGCGCCGTGCAGGACAACGC
>Ga0105046_10013009_pt1 | contig 12896 bp, 13 predicted proteins | sample MAT03_FD_78385 | JGI IMG/M metagenome (GOLD analysis project Ga0105046, IMG submission 78385) | Freshwater microbial communities from Lake Fryxell liftoff mats and glacier meltwater in Antarctica - MAT-03 (megahit assembly) | ecosystem: Environmental > Aquatic > Freshwater > Ice > Liftoff... | reverse complement strand
CATCCGACGTCATCCGGCGTCATGCAGCGTCATACGCGTCACGGGCGTCCAGCCGAGGCTCAGCACCTCGATGAGGGGTACAGTCCAGCCATGGCAGCTCGGTTCACGTATTCGCGCTGGGACGGCTCGCAGCAGGGCTTCGACCTCGACGCCGACGCCCTGTTCGACCAGCTCAACGACGACCTCCTCTATCACGGCGACATCAACAGCGCCCTGCGCCGGCTGATGCAGCAGGGCATGAACGACCGCAACGGCGAGCGCATGCAGGGCTTGCGAGAGCTGATGGACAAGTTGCGTCAGGAGCGCCAGGACCGGCTCGATCGTTCCGACCTCGGCGGCGTGTACCAGGAGATCGCCGACGAGCTGAACGACATCGTCGACGAGGAGCGCCACGCGATCGACAACGCGACGAACGAGGCGAACAACAGTGGCGACGAACGCCGGGCCGAGGCGGCCAAGAACGCTGCCGACGACCGCAACTTCCGGCTCGACATGCTGCCCGACGATCTCGCTGGCAAGGTGCGCGAGCTGAGCGCCTACGACTTCGAGTCGGCCGAGGCCGCCCAGCGGTTCGAGCAGCTGATGGACAAGCTGCGCGAGCAACTCATGCAGCAGACGGTCGACCAGATGAGCAGTGCGGTGCAGAACATGTCGCCCGAGGACATGGCACGCATGAAGGACATGATGGCGGCGCTGAACGAGATGATCGAGCGCCAACAGCGCGGTGAGGACCCTCAGTTCGAGCAGTTCATGGAACAGTTCGGCGACTTCTTTCCAGAGAACCCCGAGAACCTCGAGGAGCTGCTGCGGCAGATGGCCCAGCGCATGGCCGCGATGCAGGCGATGCTCAACTCGATGTCGCCCGAGCAGCGCTCGCAGCTGCAGCAGCTCAGCGATCAGCTGATGGAGGACATGGACCTGCGCTGGCAGATGGACCAGCTCGGTCAGAACCTGCGCGGCATGTTCCCGCAGATGCAGTGGAACCAGAGCTACGACTTCGAGGGCCAGGACCCGATGGGCATGGCCCAAGCGATGCAGACGATGCAAGAGCTCGGCGACCTCGACCAGCTCGAGAACCTGCTCCGCAACGCCACCAACCCCGGGGCCCTCGCCGAAGCCGACATGGACCGGGTGCGCGACCTGATGGGTGACGACGCCGCCAAGTCGCTCGAGCGTCTGGCCGAGCTCACCAAGATGCTCCAGGACGCGGGCCTGATCGAACAGAAGGAGGGCCGGCTCGAGCTCACCCCGAAAGGGTTGCGCAAGATCGGCTCCAATGCCCTGAAGGACCTCTTCAGCAAGCTCGACAAGGACAAGACGGGCCAGCATCAACTCGACCGGTTCGGCCAGGGCCACGAGCGCACCTACGAGACCAAGCAGTACGAGTACGGCGATCCGTTCAACCTCGACCTGCAGCGCACGATCCGCAACGCCGTGCGCCGCAACGGCGCCGAGACGCCGGTGCGGCTCTCACCCGAGGACTTCGAGATCGAGCGCACCGAGCACACCACCAAGTCGTCGACGGTGCTGATGCTCGACCTGTCGTTGTCGATGCCGATGCGCGACAACTTCCTGCCGGCCAAGAAGGTGGCGATGGCGCTGCACTCGCTCATCACGTCGCAGTTCCCCCGCGACTACATGGGCATCGTCGGCTTCAGCGAGACGGCCCGCATCCTCACGGCGGCGCAGCTCCCCGAGGTGAGTTGGGACTTCGTGTATGGCACGAACATGCAGCACGGATTCGTGCTCGCCCGCCAGTTGCTCAGCAAGCAGACAGGCACCAAGCAGATCATCATGATCACCGATGGCGAACCAACGGCCCACATCACTGCGCGCGGCGACGTGTTCTTCAACTACCCACCCGTGCAGGAGACCGTCGAGGCCACGCTGCGCGAAGTGGTGCGCTGCACCCGCGACAACATCCGCATCAACACGTTCATGCTCGACGCGAACAGCTCCCTCAAGACCTTCATCGAGAAGCTCACCAGCATCAACCGCGGTCGCGCCTTCTTCACCACGAACGAGAACCTGGGCGACTACGTCCTCGTCGACTTCATCGAGCACAAGAAGCAGCTGGCACGCGGAACCACGTCACGTCGAGCTGGCTGATTGCTGGTCGGTGGCGGACTCCACCCCCCAGATCAGCGGCCGTCGACCGCGGACCGCGCGCCCCTCGTCTGGGCGATCCTGGACATTTTCTCCCGTCCGCCACGCTTCGCGGTCGAATTGCCGATTCTTTCTGAAATCCCCTCTTGCATCCACACCATGTGATAGGGGACAATGACACCGTTGTAATTACAGCGGAGGCACACAGATGACAGGTCCAGCGCAGCAGGACGAACCGATGGACTCGAAGAACTGGCAGGACGAGGCGAACTGCCTCGGTGTCGACCCCGACCTGTTCTTCCCCGAGCGCGGTGCGTCCACGCGTGAGGCAAAGGAAGTCTGCCGCGGCTGCGTGGTGCGACTCGACTGCCTCGAGTACGCACTGTCCAACGGCGAAAAGTTCGGCATCTGGGGTGGTCTGTCCGAGCGTGAGCGCCGACGGCTCCGCCGCCAGCGCGCCCTCGCCACCCGGAAGGTCACGGCCTGAGCCTGGCTCGAGCCTCCGTCCGGCGCGGTTCCATCTCCACCTGCCAGTGCTAGCCTGATTTCATGCTCGCATTCCTCGATCCGCCCGAGATCATCCTGATCATCGTCGTCGTGCTGGTGCTCTTCGGTGGCTCGCAGCTGCCGAAACTGGCCAAGAACCTGGGTAAGGCCCAGCAGGAATTCAAATCCGGTCTGGCCGAGGGTCAGAAGGACGGCGACAAGACCGAGCCCAAGACCGACACCAAATCCGACACCAGGTCCGACTCCGCCAACTGATCGGTCCGTGCGCCATGGTGCGCAGGATCCATCGACGAGCTGGAGTCGTCGAACGCAAACAGGGCGCCACTCCCGTTGGGGAGTGGCGCCCTGTTGCGTGTCGGGCGGTCGTGTCAGCCGGTGGTGACCCGGCGGCGCTTGAGGATGCGGCGTCGCTCACGCTCGCTGCAGGCACCCCACACGCCGTGCTCGATGCGGTGCTCGAGCGCGTACTCGAGACACTGATCGACGACTGGGCAGTCGGCGCAGATCTTGCGGGCCGGTCGACTCCGACGCCGTCGCTCGGGAAGAACACGGCGGGCGGATAGTTGCGGCAGTTGCCGGCACTCATCCAGGAGGTGACGGAATCGTCGTCTGACGGCCGGGGGGTGACGGCGGGCTCGGAGTCGTGCGACGGCGTCCGGAGCGAGAGCTTCCGGTTCGACGGCTTCGGGTTCAACATCGGTGTGGGTTCTCCTTGAGGATCCGCGACGAATCACGGCTGAGGTGTGCGCCCGCACGAGGCCCCGAGGGGTCCCGACAACCACACGCCGATTTCGAACTCCAGAGGAGCACTGCTCTTCTGACGCTCGACGCCGTGGTGTGGTTCCCGATTTCCAGGAGAACCTACCAGCCGTCGTCGGTGTGTTGCGGCATCGGCGCCGGGAGGAGTTCTCGACAGTCAGGCGAGCAGCGGGGACAGGGAGGTCGTTCATCCGGTCGGGGGTGAGCCTGCACCTGGTGTCCACCGACGCTGAACTCGTGTTGCGCCGCTGCCGGTAGACTCCCGCAGTCGATCGTGACCGTGGTCCCATCGTCGTTCCCAGCAGGGCATCCCTGTCCGGGGGAGCGGCGAGGGTGCGGGCACGCCGACACACGACGTGTGGTCCCGACCGGGACCGCTGAACTGGGAAGCTGATCGAGGACGTCTCATGACCGACATCGCCACCGAGCAACCGAGGGCACACGCCCGCATCGTCTATCTCGGCCCCGTGTCGCCGCACTGGGAGGTCTACGGCGACTACGGCGACCGCACCGTGCTCGACGAGTTCCGGACCCGCGTGTTGGCACGGCTCGTGCTCCTGCCGCGTGACGATCCCCAGTACCGACGCAACCGCGAGCGGATCATCCGCGACGCCGAGCGCGAACGGATCAGCATCGAATGGGATCTCGGCCTCCCCGAGTCCAACTGATCCGGTTCTCGTCGCTGCGGTCGCTGGCCGTCGGGACAGGTTCCATCGATGGCACGGAAGGCCGAGTGGCAGATGGCTGGTGACACCCCCGAGCTCGATCGCGAGCTGCTGAACCGAGAGTTGAGTTGGCTCGACTTCAACGACCGCGTGCTGTCGCTCGCTGCCGAGGTGGGCATCCCGCTGCTCGAACGGGTGAAGTTCGTCGCGATCTCGTCGAGCAACCTCGACGAGTTCTTCCAGGTGCGCGTCGCCGCGCTGAAGGACCAGGTGGCCGCGGGCCTGATCGCCCGCTCGCCCGACGGGCTCACCCCGTCGCAGCAGCTGACCGCGATCGGCGAGACCGTCGGGTCGTTCGTGCTCCGTCAGGAAGGCCTGCTGCTCGGCTCGCTCCTGCCCGAGATGCGGCGCAACGGCATCGAGGTGCTCGACTGGGCCGAGCTCGAGCTGGCTGATCGGCACGAGCTGTCGCAGCTGTTCGAGCGCCGGATCTTCCCCGTCCTCACTCCGCTCGCCGTCGATCCTGCCCACCCCTTCCCGTACATCTCGAACCTCGCCCTCAGCCTCGCGGCGATGGTGAGCGATCCCGACACCGGCGAACGCCGCTTCGCACGCGTGAAGGTGCCGAACGTGTTCCCGCGGTTGCTGGCGCTGTCGGGCGGACAACGGTTCGTACCGTCCGAGCAGGTCATCGCTGCGCACATGCATCTGCTGTACGCCGGCATGGTGGTCGAGGAGTGCGCCGCTTTCCGTGTCACTCGCAACGCCGACCTCACGCTGGAGGACGAGGAGGCCGACGACCTGCTCGCAGCGGTCGAGCTCGAGCTCCGCCGCCGTCGTTTCGGTCGCGCCGTGCGGCTCGAGGTGCAGAGCGGGATGAGCTCCGAGATGGTCGAGCTGCTGGTTCGTGAGCTCGACCTCGAGCAGGCCGACGTCTCGTATCACGCAACGTTGCTCGACCTCACCTGCCTGTTCCAGCTTGCCGGGCTCGATCGCTCGGAGCTGAAGGACACCCCTTGGCCGCCGGTCACAGCCGGCCGCATCGCCGCCGCCGACGAGGCCGAGCGCAGCATCTTCTCCGTCATCCGCGAGCGGTCACTGCTCGTGCACCACCCCTACGAGAGCTTCGCCAGCAGCGTCGAGAGCTTCATCGCCCAGGCGGCCGACGATCCCAAGGTGCAGTCGATCAAGATGACGCTCTACCGTGCGGGTGGCGACAGCCCGATCGTGCGCAGCCTCATCCGTGCCGCAGAGAGCGGTGTGCAGGTAGCGGTCCTCGTCGAGTTGAAAGCACGCTTCGACGAGGCCACGAACGTCGGCTGGGCGAAGACGCTCGAGCGCTCGGGCGTGCACGTGGTGTACGGCCTGGTGGGGCTGAAGACCCACGCCAAGTGCGTGCTCGTCGTGCGCAACGACGACGACGGCCTCCGCCGCTACTGCCACATCGGTACCGGCAACTACAACTCCAAGACCGCCCGCATCTACGAAGACGTCGGGGTGATCACCTGCGACCCCGGGGTAGGTGCCGATGTCACCCAGCTGTTCAACCACCTCACGGGCTACAGCCGCACGCACGACTTCGAGAGCCTCCTCGTCGCGCCACGCGAGATGCGCAACCAGCTCACCGACCTGATCGAGCACGAGTCGAACTACGGCTCCGACGGCTACATCCGGGCCAAGTTCAATTCACTGGCCGACCCCGGCATCATCGAGGCGCTCTACCGCGCTTCGCAGCGGGGCACGAAGATCGATCTGCTCGTGCGCGGTATCTGCTGTCTCGTGCCCGGCGTGGCAGGGGTGAGCGAGAACATCCGGGTGCGATCGTTGCTGGGTCGCTACCTCGAGCACTCGCGGATCGTCTGGTTCGCCCATGGCGACCAGCACCATGGCGACCAGCACCCGGGCGACCAGGGTGATGGGGAGGACCAGTCGCTGTTCCTGATCGGTTCGGCCGACTGGATGCCGCGCAACCTCGACAGGCGGATCGAGGTGATGGTGCCCGTCACCCATCCCAAGCACCAGACGTGGTTGCACGCAGTGTTCGAACACACCTGGGCCGACGATGTGGTGCGGTGGGAGCTCGACGCCGAGGGCCTGTGGCACCGCCGCGGTCCCGAGCGCTTCGACGAGGGCGACGCCCAGGAGCGGTTCTACCGCTGGGTCGCCGCAAAACAGCGCCGCTGACCCAGGCCACGAGTGCCACCGGCGGCGGCGACGTCGTTCGCGTGTGCTTCGGGCGCCGTTCACCTCTCGTTCACCTGATGCACAGGTTCGTGCCATCTGGCCTTCCTACGGTGCCTCTCGTTGTTCCCCAGCATCTCAAGGAGACAGACAACGTGAACACTTCGAAGCGACGCTTGGTACTCGCCGGCGTCATCAGCCTGTCGCTCATCGCCGCCGCATGCGGCGGTGACGAAGAGACCGCCACGACCGATGCGCCTTCGGCCACCGATGCGCCTGAGGCCACCGATGCGCCCGCGGCCACCGATGCGCCCGCGGCCACCGATGCGCCCGAGGGAGGTGCGATGGAGCTCGCCGATGGCGAGGTACTGGTCACCGGCTCGTCGACCGTCGAGCCGATCAACATCCGGGTCGGCGAGCTCGCCGGGGAGATGAGCGGTGGCGGACTGGCTGCGACGGTCAAGGGCCCCGGTACCGGAGACGGGTTCAAGGAGTTCTGCGCCGGCGGGGCCGACGTCACCGGCGCATCGAGGCCGATCAAGGACGAGGAGATCCAGCTCTGCGCCGATGGCGGCATCGAGTACGTCGAGCTGCTGGTGGCTTTCGACGGCCTGACCGTGGCGACCAGCCCGGCCAACACCGCGGTCGAGTGTCTCGATCCTGCGGCGCTCTACGCGCTCCTCGGCCCCGAATCGGAAGGATTCGAGAACTGGAACGACGCCGATGCCATCGCCACCGAGCTGGGCTCGGCCTACGTACCGCTGCCCGAAGCGCCGCTGGTCGTCAGCGGCCCGGGCGAGGAGAGCGGTACGTACGACACGTTCGTCGAGTTCGTCGCCGGGCCGTTCGCGGAAGATCGCGGCATGGAGGAGTTCCTCCGTGCCGACTACGCCTCGAGCCCGAACGACAACCTCATCGTCGAGGGCATCGAAGGTGCGGACACGTCGCTCGGTTGGGTGGGCTACGCCTACTACAAGGCCGAGGGTGATCGGATGAAGGCGATCGCGATCGCCGATGACGACGGCGCCTGCGTGGCCCCGACCGACGAAACCATTGCGGATGGCTCGTACCCGTTCTCCCGCCCGCTGTTCATCTACGTCAACACGGCCAATGCCGCGCAGAACCCTGCGGTCGCTTCGTACATCGACCTGTACCTCTCCGATGAGGGCCTCGCCGAAATCGGCAACGCCGGCTACGTCAACCTCCCGGCAGACATGGTCGAGACTGCCCGCGGCGCCTGGGCAGGGCGTTGATCACCAGTCACTAGTCTGGGCCGGCTGTCGATCACCGATCGACAGCCGGCCCTGGATCTCTCCGACCGGCCGTGGATCTCTCCGACCGGCCCGGCATCTGTTCGAAAGGCAAGCGTGTCCCTCTCATCTCCGAGCCTGACGCTCGACGATCTTCGAGGAAGTGCCAAGCGTCGCTCGAAAGAGAAGCGGATGCATGCGTTCTTCCTGATCGCGGCCTCCACATCGGTCGTCATCAGTGCGCTCATCCTCTACACGCTGGTCGATGGTGCGATCGACTTCGTCCGCGAGATCCCCTTCAGCCAACTCATCGACCGCTCGACGCAACCCGGATGGTTCCCTCGGCGAGAGCGATTCGACCTGCCCACGGTGCTCTTCGGCACGATGATCATGAGCCTCATCGCGATGGTCGTGGCGGTCCCGCTCGGGCTCGGTACAGCGGTGTTCCTCAGCGAGTACGCGAGCGGACGCACCCGCCGGATCATCAAGCCGATCATCGAAGTGCTCGCCGGCATGCCGTCGGTCGTCGTCGGATACTTCGCCCTCAAGTTCATCGCCCCCGACATCGTCGGGCCGTTGTTCAACCCGGACAAGGTGCAGAACATGCTTGCTGCCGGCATGGGCATCGGCATCCTGACCATCCCGATCATGGCGTCGGTGTCGGAGGACGCACTCTCGGCCGTGCCGGGCTCGCTGCGCGAAGCGAGCTTCGGGGTCGGTGCTCGGAAGTCGAGCACGGTGGTACAAGTGGTCCTTCCCGCCGCGGTGTCGGGCATCGTCGCTGCGTTCATCATCACGATCTCACGCGCGATCGGAGAGACCATGGTTGCCACGATGGCCGGAGGGCTCGACGGCAGCGGTGCCCGGGCCACCAACCCGCTCGACCCCGGCCTGTCGCTCACGGCTGCGATGACCAACGCCTCGGGGGGCTCGGACAACGTGGTCGCCGGCGCCCCGTTCCAGGTGCTGTTCTTCCTCGGACTCCTGCTGTTCCTCCTCACCATGTTCCTCAACCTCATCGGCAACCGCTTCGTGCGTCGCGTCAGGCAGAAGTACTGAGATGGCACTCGTTTCACCCAAGGTCAAGGCAGCAACTCGCGACGACGTGCGCGCCGGGCTCACCCGACGCGACAAGAACGTCAGTGGTCTGGTGTTGCAGATCGTGCTCCTGATCGCGGTCACCACGACCTTGCTCATCCTGTTCACCCTGCTCGCTCGATTGTTCGTGCCAGCAATGCCGGTGTTCGCCGAGCGCGGGACCGGTTTCCTGACCGACACCATCGGCTCGAGCCCCGACAAGGTCGGCATCTGGCCCGGGATCTACGGCTCGCTGATCATCGGCCTCGGCGTCGTCGTAGGAACCATCCCGCTCGGCGTGGCGGCAGCGGTCTACCTCGAGGAGTACGCCAAGGATCGCTGGTACAACCATCTGATCGTGGTCAACATCCGCAACCTCGCCGGCGTGCCGGCGGTCATCTACGGCATTCTCGGCCTCACGATCTTCGTTGGCTGGCTCAGTCCGGTCACGAGCGGCAAGACCGTGATCGCCGCGACCTTGACGCTCGCGGTGCTGGTGCTCCCGGTCGTGATCATCACGGCGTCGGAGGCGATCCGGGCGGTTCCTCAAGGCCTACGCGATGCCGGCTACGGCGTCGGTGCGTCGAAGTGGGAGGTGACGCGTGATCATGTGCTGCCGTACGCCGCACCGGGCATCCTCACCGGCACCGTGCTCTCGCTCGCGCGGGCGCTCGGAGAGGCCGCGCCGCTCATCTTGATCGGGGCGATCACCGGGCTGCTGCCACGAACGTCACTGGACGGACCGTTCACCGCCTTGCCGATGACCATCTACAGCTGGTCGGCCAAGGCCACACCGCCGGACTCCACGTTGGAGTTCGCCGAAGTTGCCGCCGCCGCCGGCGTCGTGCTCTTGTGCATCGTGTTGCTCTTCAACATCGTGGCAGTGAGCATGCGGAACAAGTACGAGAAGAGGAGGACCGGCACATGAACCAGGAGACCGTCGTGAGTGAATCCGAAGGCGAGATCAAGATCCACATGGCGAGCGAACCGGCAGCTGTAGCAAACACTGATCCCGCCGTGTTCGAGACGAAGGACCTCAGCGTCTTCTACGGTGATTTCCGCGCAGTCCGCGACGTGAACCTCACGATTCGTCAGCACGAGATCACGGCATTCATCGGACCTTCCGGGTGCGGCAAGACCACTGTCTTGCGATGCTTCAACCGGATGAACGATTTCATCGAGATCGCTCGCGTCGAGGGATCGATCCGCTTCCACGACGTCGACCTGTACGACTCGGCAGTGAACTCCACCGAGGTCCGCCGGCGGATCGGCATGGTGTTCCAGAAGCCCAACCCGTTCCCCAAGAGCATCTACGACAACGTCGCCTATGGGCCACGGTTGGCCGGCGTGAAGAAGAAGGACGAGCTCGACGCGATCGTCGAGAAGTCGATCCGCGGCGCGGCCCTCTGGGATGAGGTCAAGGACCGCCTGAAGGCCTCGGGTCTCGGTCTGTCCGGTGGCCAGCAGCAGCGACTGTGCATCGCCAGAGCGATTGCGGTGGAACCCGAAGTGATCCTGATGGACGAGCCCTGCTCGGCGCTCGATCCCATCGCCACTGCGCGCATCGAGGACCTGATGAAAGAGATCAAGCGCGAGTACACGATCATCATCGTCACCCACAACATGCAGCAGGCCGCCCGGGTGAGTGACCGCACGGCCTTCTTCACGACCGAGGTCAACGCCGAGAGCGACCGCAGAACCGGCTGTCTCATCGAGTTCAACGACACCAAGAAGATGTTCTCGAACCCCGACGACGAGCGGACCGAGCAGTACGTGACGGGACGGTTCGGCTGATGGACGAGCTTCGCAGGAGCTATCACGACGATCTCGCGCACGCGAAGGACGAGCTCGTGCGTCTGGCAGCACTGGTCACCGAGACGATCCCTCGGGCGACCGCTGTCTTGCTGGACGGCGATCTCGAGGGTGCGGACTACATCATCCGGGGCGACGACGAGATCGACGCCCGGTCGTTGGACCTCGAAGAGCAGTGCTACCAGATCCTCGCCCTGCAGGCCCCGGTGGCGAGCGAGCTGCGCCAGGTGGTCGCGCTGATGAAGATGGTTGCCGAGGTCGAGCGCAGCGCCGACCTGCTGTGCAACATCTGCAAGGCGGCGCGTCGTATCTATGGCCACGAACTCGACCCGAAGTTACGCGGCATCATCGCCCGGATGGGCGAGCAGGCACAGCAGTTGTACGACGCTGCCATCGAGAGCTTCGTCGAGAACGACGCCGCGAAGGCAGCAGCGATCGACGACATGGATTCGTACCTCGACGGCTTGCAGAAGCAGTTCGTCCAGGCGATCTTCGAGAGCCACGCTGCAGGGCGGATAGACCTGCAGGTGGCCGTGCAGTTGGCGGTCGTCGCACGCTTCTACGAACGCATCGGTGACCATGCCGTGAACATCGGAGAACGGGTGAATTTCGTGGTGACGGGGTGGATGCCGGAACACAAGGGTGCCGCCCGGTACCGGGATCGTGTCGATTCCACCGGCGAGATGCCTCGGATCGCCAATTCGACGCGCGATGCTGCCCCCGATGGCAGCGGCGCCGGCTGACGCCGCGGACCATGGGCCTGCTCCACCGCCGTCGGGACGTTCTCGACGGCGAGTCACACGAAATGGACGACGCACGTGCTGAGATCGCTCGAGTCCACCTCCAGCTCGATCGCGCCCAGTCCGCGCTCGACGGTCTTCCGATCGGGGTCGTGTTGGTCGATGCGTCGGGCACCACGCTGAGCAGGAACAGCTTCATGACCAAGGCCAAGGGACACGGTGATGTCTTGGTGCAGGCTGCCGCCGATCGGCTCCTCAAGCAGGCCCTCGCCGGCAAGGAGTGCGTGACCTCGGTCGAACTGTTCGGCCCGCCCATGCGTGTGATGCAGGTGAAGGCCACCCCGCAGGTCGACGGTGGGGCGCTCGTGATCGTCGAGGACATCAGCGAGCGCGCTCGGCTCGACGCCGTCCGCACCGATTTCGTTGCGAACATCAGCCACGAGCTCAAGACGCCGGTCGGCGCGCTCGCCGTGCTCGCCGAGGCAGTCTCCGAAGAGGACGATCTGACCGTTGTCCACCGCCTCGCGAACAAGATGGTCGACGAGGCGCATCGGGCGGCCACGTCGATCGACGACCTGCTCGAGCTGTCGCGGATCGAACTGGGTGGCCGAGCGGTGAAGGACCCGGTCGTGGTGAACGAGGTGTTGCGCAGCGCGGTGATCCGTTCGCTCGCAGCCGCCGAACAGCGAGACATCCGCATCGACCTCGATGAGCCAGACCAAGGGATCGTCGTGCTGGGCGACCGTCGCCAACTGGTGTCGGCGCTCAGCAACCTGATCGACAACGCCGTCAAGTACAGCGGACGAGGTTCCGAGGTGCTGGTGTCGGCCGACGCGGACGACGACTTCGTGCGCATGCGCGTGGAGGATCGCGGTGTCGGCATCCCGGCCAAGGACCTCGACCGGATCTTCGAACGCTTCTATCGCGTCGACCGGGCGCGCAGCCGCGACACCGGCGGCAGCGGACTCGGACTCGCCATCGTGCGCCATGTGGCAACCAACCATGAAGGAGACGTCCAGGTGCGATCGACCGAGGGCGAAGGCAGTGTGTTCACTGTTCGGATTCCGCGACCTGCGCCGGTAGTCCGATGAGCACGCCCGTGGTGCTGCTCGTGGAGGACGAGGAGAGCTTCATCGATGCGCTCATCGTCGGCCTCACTCGTGAGGGGTTCCGGGTCGAGGTGGCGCGCGACGGCTACGAGGCGTTGGAGCGCTTCGACATCGTGCAGCCCGACCTGGTGCTGCTCGATGTGATGCTCCCGCGCATCAGCGGCATCGACGTCTGCCGTCAGCTGCGCAAGCGCACCCAGGTGCCGATCATCATGGTCACGGCCAAGGGCTCCGAGATCGACACCGTCGTGGGGCTCGAGGTCGGCGCCGACGATTACGTCACCAAGCCGTATCGCATCCGTGAGCTGGTGGCCCGGATGCGAGCAGTGTTGCGCCGCAATGCTCGAGACACCGCAGCGGTACCCGACCTGAGCATCGGCGCCATCGTGGTCGGCGACGTGACGCTCGACCCGGACGAGCACCGTGTCACCGTCGACGGTGAACTCCTCAACCTCCCACTCAAGGAGTTCGAGTTGCTCCACCTCATGCTCGCCAACGCCGGCCGGGTACTGCCCCGCGAAGTGCTCATCGATCGGGTGTGGGGCAGCGATTACGTGGGCGACACCAAGACGCTCGACGTACACGTGAAGCGCCTGCGCAGCAAGATCGAACCCGATCCCGCCAATCCGACGCGCATCGTCACCATCCGCGGACTGGGCTACAAGTACGAGCGCATTCGCAGCTGATGGT
>Ga0105046_10013005_pt1 | contig 12900 bp, 9 predicted proteins | sample MAT03_FD_78385 | JGI IMG/M metagenome (GOLD analysis project Ga0105046, IMG submission 78385) | Freshwater microbial communities from Lake Fryxell liftoff mats and glacier meltwater in Antarctica - MAT-03 (megahit assembly) | ecosystem: Environmental > Aquatic > Freshwater > Ice > Liftoff... | reverse complement strand
TCGTCATCTCGTCATTCTCCCCTACCCTCTTCTTGCAAACTCAGCCGTTACACCTTCAGTTTTCCATGCATCTAGATGATCTAGCAAGTAGGCACGGGCAGCTTCCCAGTCGTTTGGAATTTCTCCCTCAATAATCGCCTCTTCAATCATCCATTTCATGTACCCCACAACCCTGCCTGGCCCTAGACCGCTGATCTGCATGATTTCTTCACCGCGAATGGGGCTTTGGAAGGCGCGTAAGTTATCGCGCTCGCGCACGTCTTCTACTTTAGCTTCCACAACTGCATAGTTACGCAGATACTTGACAGCTCGGTTTTCGTTCCTTGTAGTGATATCTGCTCTGCAGAGCATGAAGAGATCACCTATCGAATCTCCTGCATGAATGGCGAGTCTGCGTATTGCAGAATCGGTTACGCCTTCATCCACGAGTTTCATCGGACGTTGATGGAGCCTAACAATAGTCTCAACATAGGGCAGGTGCTGCATAGGGAGCTTCATTCTACGGAAGATTTTATCCTGCCATCGTGCGCCCACTTCTTCGTGGCCATGAAAGGTCCATCCAACGCCTTCAACAAATCGTTTCGTTCGCGGCTTGGCAATATCATGCATCAGTGTAGCAAACCGCAACCAAATGTTGTTGGAAAACTGCGCAAGATTATCGAGAACTTGTAGCGTGTGAAAGAACACATCCTTATGGCGGTATTCGCGCGAGCCGTTACTAACAAGTTCAACCCCTGCAAGGCGGTGCACCTCTGGGAATACGTGTTCTAGGAGCCCCGTTTCAAATAAGATATTGAGTCCAACACTTGGCTTTCGCGTAGCCAATATCTTGAGAAACTCATCAGTCACTCGTTCTTGCGATATAATATCGATGCGTTTGGCCATCGACGCAATCGCTTCTGTAACTGCTGGTTCAAGACTAAATCCAAGCTGCGCGGCAAAACGTGCAGCACGCATCATTCGTAACGGATCATCATTCATTGTTACCGTTGGATCTAGCGGAGTGCGCAGAACCTTACGTTCTAGATCTTCAATGCCATGGAAGAGATCCACAACTTCACCAAGGTTGTGCGCTTGCAGCGAGGCGGCCATTGCGTTAACGGTGAAGTCGCGCCTACGGAGATCATCATCAAGCGTTCCTTCCGTTACAACGGGATTGCGCGTTCCGGCTTGATACCTCTCGCTTCGTGTGCCCACAAACTCAAGCTGGTGACCGTCTACGGGTACCATTGCTGTTCTAAAACGTTCATACTCCACGGTCTTTGATCGAAAAACATTGGCTACGTTGCGAGCAAAGGCCAGTGCATCACCCACAACCGTGATATCAATATCCGTGCGTTGGCGCCCCATGAGCGCATCACGCACATATCCGCCAACAACGTATGCTTCTGTTCCTTGCTCGTTGGCCAATGCAGCAACGCGCAGGAGTATTGGATCCGTGATGTCGATCCGGACGGTGTCTCGCTCAGTAGTCATTGAATGATTCAGTGATGCGATCAGGCAGAGTAGACAGGAACGTCCTTGATTGCGCGCACGCCGGTGCTGCCCTTGTCTCTACGCTCCATTGCCACGAGGGCCGAAGCGTAAATCTCTTTCCATGTTAGACCAAATTTCACCATCAACTCTTCTGGTTCGCCAGAGCCACCGAAAGAATCCTTTACGCCAACAAATTCAATCGGCACAGGCGCATTCTTCCCGGTGCATTCAGCAACGGCGCCGCCAAGGCCAGCATGCACTTGATGTTCTTCTGCAGTAACAACACATCCACATTCGCGGGCAGCGGCAGTTACTGTTTCAAAGTCAAATGGCTTTACGGTGTGAACGTTTACAATACGTGCCGAGATCCCGCGCTTGGCAAGTTCGATAGCCGCAAGGTGTGCTTCCCAAACGAGAGCACCATTGGCAATAATCGCGACGTCCGAACCTTCACGGACAACGTTTGCTTTTCCGAGTACGAACGGTGTATCGGGCGTTGTGAAGAGTGGAACGGGTGACCGGCCAAAGCGTATGTAGGCAGGGCCAACCATTTCGCCCATCGCAATCGTTGCCTTCTTTGCTTCTTCGTAGTCTGCAGGAACAATCAACGTCATATGAGGAAGTGTCCGCAAGAAAGCTACTTCTTCTAGGATCTGGTGCGTGGCGCCATCTGGGCCCACACTAACTCCTGCGTGACCTCCACCGATTTTTACGTTGGCCTCGTTGTAGGCAACAGAGATGCGAAGTTGGTCTGCATTTCGAAGCGCACAGAAAGCCCCATACGATGCAAAAAATGGAATCTTCCCACTCAGTGCAAGTCCTGTGGCTATAGTTGTAGCATTCTGTTCGGCAATACCAATAGAGAAAAATCTATCTGGGAATTTGTCTCTGAATAGCGACGTCATCACCGAACCTGTGATGTCCCCACCAAGAACAACAACGTTGCTGTGACGCTCGCCAAGAGTAACGAGTCCGTCACCAAATCCAAAGCGTGTAGGTTTTGATCCAAGAAGTTCCATTTTCAGTTTCAATCTATCATTCGTGATACGTCATTTCGTCATTTCGTCACTCGGCATTTGCCAGCTCTTCCAATGCAGCAACTGCCTGGTCCTTTGTAGGGGGCTTTCCATGCCACTCAAACTTATCATTCATAAACGACACGCCATGCCCCATAAACGTCTGACAGATGATGGCTGTTGGTTTACCCGTTCCGTTTTTCTGATTAGCTAAGAAGTGGTCGAACCCACGCATGAGATCTGCAAAGTCGTGACCATTTACAACGATCGTATCAAACCCAAAGGCTTCGCATTTCTTATCAATTGGATAGACGTTCATTACGTCTGGTACACGACCATCAATCTGGCAGTCATTGTTATCAATAAGCCAGCAGTAGTTATCGAGTTTGTAGTTTGAAGCGCACATAGCGGCTTCCCATACAGAACCTTCTTGCAGTTCACCATCGCCTGTTAGCGTAAACACTCGTCGGTCATTCTTGTCTATGAGTTTGTCGCTCATAGCCATACCCACAGCAATCGAGATACCCTGACCAAGTGAGCCAGATGATGTTTCTATGCCTGGCAGGTGCATGTCGCGTCCTGGGTGACCTTGAAGGCGCGTATTGTACTTTCGAAGTGTTTCCTGCTCCGTTTTAGGGTAGCAACCAGCATTTGCCAATGCTGCGTACATAACTGGGGCCATGTGTCCAGCAGAGAGGACAAATCGGTCGCGAGGCGCCTTCATATCCTTGGCCTCATACCTCATATAACCACCGAAATACAACGTGGCAAAGATATCTGCGGAGCCAAGAGGGCCACCGCTATGACCAGAGCCCGCCCGCACCAGCATTCTGATAATATCCCGGCGGATCTCATTTGCAATGGGGGCCAATTCCTCTGGGGAACGACGTTCGTTTGAGAACGTCGTGTTATTGAAATCGATCGATTGTTTAGTTTCGACGGTCATACTGATCTGTATCTCATCGTGGAGAAAATCCAACGCAAAACTATGAAACGAATCGGCACGACGCTTGCTTGCTACTATCTTTGAATTTGCGCCTTATTTAACGGGGTATTCGCCATGGTACGTTACACCTTCCTGATAGCTGTAACAATCTGTGCAATGATGCAAATGCGCGCGCAAGCCCCCAAGGTGGCGTTAGATGCGCTGAATAGCGTGAATTCTATGCAGGGGACGGAATTCTTCATTGCAGTTCCGCCCAATGAGCTTAATCCGTACCCAACCAATGGGCTTGAAGTTTACGTGTGTTCCCAGTTCGATACGGAGATAACCGTAACTGATTTTGGGGGTGGTAAGACGTTCAAAAAGGAAATTGCAGCCTACGTGATTTGCACTCTCTCTGACAACCGTGAAGAAACGAATTGGACCTGGGAGATCAGAGAGCCAGAACAGAACGTCAAGAAGGGTGTACGGATTACTTCCGAAAAGCCAATCTGTGTGTATGTTCTTAACTCAAAAACAAATACCTCAGACGGCTACCTAGCAATACCAGTTTCTGGTTGGGGAGCATCGTATGTTCATGTAGGATATTATGACTTCAAAGAATTCAAGCCGTGGGCCGGTGGTTTTGTGGTAGTTGCGTCTGAGGATGGAACGTCAGTTCAAATGGCGCTACGCGGCGCAGGCGGTAGTGACGCAGTAACCGCCGGAGGGAAGAGAATTGGAGAAACCATATCAGTTACCCTCGATGCTGGCGACGTATACATGGTAAAGGGGGACGGGCAGACGCGGGGTACGTTCGACCTTACCGGGTCTGCCATTACATCGAGCAAACCCATTGGCCTGATATCGTTTCATGAACGCACAACCATGCCCAACATGTTGATTCATGGAAACGGGCGGAATCACTTAGTGGAAATGCTTCCGCCTGTTAACACGTGGGGCAAAAGGTATATCACCAAGGAATTTTCAAGGGGGAATGTAAACGGGATGGGACGTGGCGACATGTTTCGAGTGGTTGCGAAAGAACCGGGAACACGTTGGACGTTGATGTATTACGATTTGACGAGTAAGGCACTAGTAGGAAGTTCGGGCGGCATCATTGAAACAGCAGGTGGTTTTGTAGACTTGTTTCAATCTGGGGAGCCTCGGACATTACCGTACGGATTTTCCGTTTGGGAAGCTGACAAGCCAATTCACGTGATGCAATATTCGTGTTCTTCATCGTTTGACGGCGATTCTATTCTAGACCCGTTTATGGTTAATGTAACGCCAGAAGAGCAGTTCATTGTAAGCACGATTTTCCAAACACCTACAAATGCGAAGTTCGGGAGGCATAGATTTAATCTGATTGTTAAGACAGATACTGCAAGTCCGGATTACGTTAAGAACCTAGAATCGCTTGAAATTGACGGCATCCCGGTATGGAGCCACCCAAGTGCTGTCTCGCCTAAGCTCAAATTTTCACTGATGCCCGGCGGTTTTCACTGGGCAACGATTGACTTTGAGTCTGATGCCCTCGCACATAAGGTAACCTCTAATGGAAATTTGTCGTTTAGTGGCTATATCTATGGATTCGGAGCTTTTGACGCTTATGGTTGGCCTCTTGGCGGACTGCTAGCCGAGCTTGGCACACTGGACACGATGCCCCCTATTCTTGTGAAAGGAACAAAAACTCCTGGTAGGTTCAATTATGCCGCAACAGAGGCAAGAAATTTTCCAGCCATTGTCTCGGCCAATCCCCAAGCCACTGACCAGGTGGAAAGGGGCATTGCCCGGGTGGACACGGTAGTTGGAAAGGGCAGTTATAACATTAAGATTCTTGGGCCCTCGGCAGCAGAATTGCGCCGCCCACTCCGCACAACACAAACCGAATTCTCGGTCAATGTATCCAACCCGAGATTGGATGCCCGCGCCGTTTTTTATGTCCAAGACTGGGCTGATAATCGTACAGTTGATTCCATTTCGTGCCTAGCGGGCCTACCTATAGATAGCCTACGTCCTGAAGTTGCGGCTGTTTCGTACGCTAAAGGCGTCTACACAAGGCAGGTTTCCGAACTACGTACCGACGCAAACGTGCCAACTGACTGCCTGGGGACAAAATTTCAAGAAGAGTCTGGATTAAAGGCCATTTCTTTTATCACCGAAAACGTCCAAAACATGCGGTATGCACTTCTCACGCAGACTACGTTCAAGAGAGAGCCGAGGACAACGGAGGCCAGATTTACCTGGACGGTAATCGACTCAACGAAGAACGCTCATAGCTACTACAACGTAGCGGATTGGGCAGGAAACACCGTATCGGATACAGTTCAGTATACCGCCGTAACCGATGTAGAGTCAGAGCCAGTTGAGTTAGCACAGCTTAGCCTTCATCCAAACCCTGCTCAGAGTGCTTGTACAGTGTCTTGGGCATCTGTTTTTCGGGCCACTCGCTTGGAAATTCTAGATCTGATTGGAAACGCAGTGTTTACTAGTCGCCTAGATAATTTAACAAGGGTATCAGTTGATGTTAGCGCCTTGCCCACGGGCATCTACGTGGTGCGAATTACTAGCTCAAACTCCCACTCTGCGCAGGCTTTATTGGTCAAATAGACTCCAAATATCATTATCCTATCATTTTCTGTAACTCATTGGTTGCAATTTTGTTTATCATAGTGGCAATGGATCCTAATTGTGGTCTATTCGCATGAAAATTGGTATGACTTTTTGATGTTTGGAGGAATTCATGGGTAAGCGTTACGCTCTGCGTTTGCTACTTAGTTTAGTTTTGGCTCTCGCTGCAGTTTCTGGGGTAACAGCCCAACGGAAGCTCCCTAGTGCCGAGGAAATGCTTGATGTTAACGGGGCTCTGGGAACCGAGTTTTGGATTGCCATCCCTCCTAACGAGCTCAATCCTTACCCAACCAACGACCTCGAGGTGTATGTAGCTTCAGCCTTTGATACAGAGATTGAGGTTTCAGATTTCGCGGGCAACAAGGTTTACAAAAAGACCGTGAAGTCATACGAGGTTCGCACGCTTTCGGATAAGCGTGGCGAGACAAATTGGACATGGGAAATACGAGAGGCTGAACAGAGCGTCAAGAAGGGTGTTCGGATTCGTGCAAAGAAACCCATATCAGTATATGTTCTAAACTCAAAAACGGCCACGTCCGACGGTTACCTAGCCATCCCAGTTTCCGCCTGGGGCAAAGAATATATTCCAATTTCGTATTACGATTTCAAAGAAATTAGGCCTTGGGCCGGCGGATTCGTCATAATTTCCCGAGAAAACGGCACAATCGTAAACATTGATCTTAAGGGAACAGGCGAACTTGATGGGCGGACGTCAAACGGTAGGAGGATTAACACCGGACAGCCATTCCAAGTTAATCTAGACGAAGGCGACGTGTATATGGTTAAGGGAGACGGACAGACACGCGGGGTTTTTGATTTGACTGGAAGTACGGTGAAGGCCGATAGACCTATCGGTTTTCTCTCTTTCCACGAACGAACTACAATGCCTAACCTTCTGGTGAATGGCAATGGCCGGAATTACCTCGTTGAAATGACGCCCCCTATCACAACGTGGGGTAAACAATACGTAACAGTTGAGTATCAACGATTAAACACTAATGGGCTGGGCAAGGGCGATGTCTTCCGCGTTGTTGCACGCGATGCCAATACTAGGTGGTCATTGAAGTATTACGATAAGATATCGAAGCAACTCATCGGCCAAGGGGGTGGGTATTTAGCTAAGGCCGGAGAGTTTGCAGACATCACGCAATCGGGAGCTCCAACAAATATCACAAGTGGTTTCTCCGTATGGACGGCAGACAAGCCGGTCTTCGTGATGCAATATTCTTGTTCTTCATCGTGGGACGGAGATCCAATTCTCGACCCATTCATGATTAACGTAACACCTGAAGAACAGTTCATTGGAAGTACGATCTTCCAGATGCCAACTAATACGAAGTTCGGCGCACACAGATTAAATCTGATTGTGAAGACGGACACGTCCAGCCCAGACTACATCAAGAACCTGGAGTCATTGGAAATTGACGGAATCCCAGTATGGCGCCACCCCAGGGCTGTGTCGCCAACACTCAAGTTCACAAAAATGCCCGGTGGTCTTCATTGGGCAACAATTGACTTCGGAACCGAAGCAGTTGCGCACAGAATCAAGAGCAATGGCAAGGTGTTCTTCGGCGGTTACATCTATGGGTTTGGTACCTTTGATGCCTACGGCTGGCCTGCTGCTGCGGGTTTTAGGCCAACGGCATCGTTCGACACGATGCCGCCGCGGATCAAGGGCGACTCACTTTGTGGCGACTACGTCTTTGAAACAACTGAGCTAAGAAATATTCCAGATCCACCCACCACGCCGCCAAAGGATTCTGATCAGGTAGAATCTGGAATCGCTTTGATTGACACCGTGGAAGGCATGAACAGCTACAACTATGAGCTTGTTCTTGTTACCGATCAGATGATGGGAAGAGATCCGTCTTACAAGCGGTTCAAATATGAGTGGCATGTAATTGATAGGAGTATGGATGCCTACTGTGTCTATTACGTTCAAGACTGGGCAAACAATGTAACATTCGACACCTGCTTCTATTTTGCAGATAAAATCTCATTCGATCCAACCTCGTTAAACTTTGGGAAACTTCGGTTGGGTGCCAATGCAACTGCTGACATCACGATTACGAATAACTCAGACGGCGAAGTTACTTTAACCGATACACGTCTTAAACTTGGAACGTACTACACCATAATGTCGGGTGCAATTCCTCCTGTTATTAAAATCCCGAGCAAGGGCACTCATACCATCTCCGTGAAGTATGACGGCCGTAGGGAAACCAAGGACGTTCGTTCGGACTTTGACGTAGACACACTTGAAGTAAGAACTACCTGCGGCATCTTCCCTCATCCGATTACAGGCGTTGCCGCAATTCCGCGGATTGTTGTTGAAGACTTTGATGCAGGCACAATAGGTCTTGATCAACGAGTATGCAAAACCGGTGGATTGAAGATCACCAATCCTGGCTCTGATACACTCGTTGTTACGGCGATCAGTGGCTTTGCAAGCACTAACTTCATCCTTTCAACACCCTTCACTCCAGCGCTGCCAATTCGAATTGCACCAAAGTCCTCCGTTGATCTCAAAGACGTTTGTTTTATGAGCCCAACGATTACGGTTGATTCCATCGATGTAACGTTCTCGAACAATGGTGATGGACCCGACTCAATTTCACATTGGAAGGCTAGAACGCAGGCGCCTGGACCTACCATCGTAGGTTACGACTGGCGTGAGCGCCGCGTAGGTACACTACATCAGGCTTTTGGCTCCGTTTCGAATACCGGCAACCAGGCACTTAAGCTTCTCGACGTAACGTTTACAGATGGCTCCAAGTATTATCCTGCAGGATCTATTGAAGCCAACTATGTATTTAAGATTGTTGGACTATTCGACAATGGAACGCCTGTTGCAACGATCGATCTAAGCAACGGCATGCGCGTAGACGTCCTGGTTATGTTCAGGCCAAATGCGGAGGCCAGCTTCACGGCCGATATCACCTCTGTGTGGGAAGGAGTTTCTGCCCCTCCAACTGCAATACTTGTGGGCATCGGAATTCTTCCGAAGATTGATACCGACCCGATCAACTTAACATGCGCCGATACTCCTGAAGGTATAGTAACTGCTCGCACCATAACGATTACGAATGCGGGAACGATGCCTCTTGCTGTAAGCTCGGTGCTATTTGCGGCTGGAGTACCTGCGGCCTATGCAATCGTAACCACGCCTGCTCTACCGTTTACTGTAGTACCACTAGGCGGAACCGCAGTTATAGACGTGTCGTTTACCCGTCCGTTCCTTGCCCTTGGTGCATTTAACGCCACGCTTGAGATCACCCATGACGCAACCCCAGGCAACGGACAAGATGCAAGTACTCTTGTACCTATCGGCCCGCATGCCGAAACATTCAACGTTTCATCTTGTTCAGAGCCAGATGTTTCAACGGGCGACCTTGACTTCGGGCGTCAGCGCGCAAATTGCGACTCACCGATCTTGGACTTCCCACTTTCGAATCCATCGGGTTCCCTGAAGCCCCTTGAAGTTCGCGAAATCGTTGAGTCGGGTCCAGACGCTGCCTTCTTCGAGATCGTGCGCATCCTTGACCAAGCAGGCACACCTACCACCCTGCCGCTTACAATTCAAGCTGGTCAGACGTATCGTGTTGAAGTTCAATTCATACCAACAGAACCAAATGCCGCTCCATGGGCTAACAGAACATACACTGCTCAGTATGACATTACGGGCTATGGACAAGGCAATCCAAATCCGTTAAAGACGGTTACGGCAAATGTTAGCGGAATAGGGTATGTAGTTCCGGTACAATTCGATCTCACGAACGACATTGGCGCCGGCGGCTCAAAAGAGCCAGGCAGTACGGTGGTGTTCAGCGTGACTGTTAGCAGCACCGACTGGGCAAATGCTGATGTAACCGCATTCATCGCAGATGTGATCTACGATACTGAGACAAATTCATATCAGAGTGGGTCGGTTCAAATTGGTCCTTCATTAGCCGGAGGGTGGACCATTGGCGATCCTGTGATTTCTGCCGTTAACGCAACACAATCACGGATGCGGTTCACCGCTACGGGTGGAAATCGAATTGCCACCAATGGTCTCGCCTTTAGCTTCAAGACTGGGTTGCTGTTGGCAACCCAGTTCACAAGCAAACAAGATCTTGCTGTAACACTTCCACGTCTATGTCAAATTCCATCAAGCACGGGTGATTCAACGGCCATCTTCAACTGCGCCCTTACCCGTCGTGTTGTAAGTGTTGGGGCAACTACGCCGAGTCTAGCACCAGTCTCGCCAAACCCAATTAACACTGGTGTGGCTCACGTGGAGTTTGGAGTGGGGATTTCTTCGCTAACCATTCTCGACCTCGTGAACGCCCAAGGTGTTACGGTCAAGACCTTTGTGAACAACCCTCTGCAATCCGGGAAATATCACATGGAATTCTCTACCGAAGGGCTTTCTTCCGGCGCGTATTTCCTACGCATCCGCACCGCGGCCTTCACAGCTACCCAGCAGGTACTGGTTGTGAACTAATAGCTTGCAAAGCGATTCTACCAAACGGCAGTACCCCCAAAAGTGGGACTGCCGTTTTTTTTTGTTCTGGCACGGGAGTTGGTGCATAAAACTTTAGTGACTATTTTAGTGTCATTGGGATAGTCTAACAAAGTCATGCAGAACCGCTTCCACCATATCCGTACAACAATTGCCACGATAGGGGTTCTTACCCTCGTTTTTGCTGTTAGTGCCACGCACGCCGTTGCTGATGAAGCAAAACGCGCCGCGTCTGCGCGTGCGGAGTCAGCAAAGGAACGTTCCGCAAAAGCCGCTACATCGTATGCCACGCCAATATCTGGCGCGGTTTCTACAACGGTGCGTGCTCTAGGATCACACCGCCCACAAGCAGGACCAAAGGTTTCTGCAAAGGTGAACGTTGGCGCAGACACCACCAGAAAAGAAAACAGAGTAGTCTTTGCCCGTGTTTCCGCAGATGTTTTTACTGCCCGCATCGAAGTTGCCTTGGACGAACAATTGATAGAAGTAGGCATCTACAATATGTTGGGCAAGAAGGTGATGGACGTTTACAAGGGCTCTGCAAGCCGCGGCATCCACGATTACTCGCAACCTATTCCAGACCTGCCCGAAGGTGTGTATATCTGCATCATGCAGGGCAATGACTTCCGCAAGGCAGAGAAGTTTTTCTTGAGCCGATGAAGTTCTCTACCAAGGCCATCCATATTGGCCAAGAGCCCGATGAGCTCACTGGTGCCGTAACCGTTCCCCTTTACCAGACTTCTACCTACGCCCAAGAAGAGATTGGCAAACACAAGGGTTTTGAATACGCTAGGACGCATAACCCAACACGTTTTGCCTGGGAGGCAAACCTTGCTGCTATGGAAGGGGGCTCTCATGCCTACGCATTCGGTAGTGGCTCTGCCGCAATAGATACTGTAATGCGCATGCTCAATGCTGGCGACCACGTGGTGATGGCAGAGGATATGTACGGCGGTACGTTTCGGCTGACAAGTAAGGTTCTCTCTCGGTTTGGCATAACGTTTAGTTACGTCGACATGCGGAATGTCCAAAACGTAGAAGCAGCACTCAAGCCCAATACGCGGATGATATACACGGAAACGCCTACGAATCCGATGATGTCAATCACTGATCTCGCCGCCGTTGCAGAAATTGCTCGCGCTCATGGTGCAATCATGGTTGTAGACAACACCTTTGCGTCTCCCTAGTTCCAACGTCCGCTCGAACTTGGTGCACATATAGTGGTTCATTCGGCAACCAAATACTTGGGTGGACACAGCGACCTCGTGAGTGGCATTGTTGCAACAAATGATGCGGATATCGCCGAACAAATAAAATTCCTGCAGAATGCAGTAGGAGCCGTACCAGGACCATTCGAGTGTTGGTTACTTCTGCGCTCGTCTAAAACCTTGGCCGTAAGAATGGACCGTCACGCATCTAATGCTGCGAAGATCGCCGCCTACTGCGAAGAACATCCGGCGATTAAGCAAACACATTATCCTGGGCTTGCCTCCCATCCTCAACATCTCATTGCAGCCAAACAAATGTCGGGCTTTGGTGGTATGATCTCCATCGAACTCGGCTCTCTAGAACGTGCCGTGGCCGTCACAAAAAAACTCCGTCTCTTTACACTCGCAGAGTCGCTCGGAGGAGTAGAATCCCTCGTCTGCCACCCTGTTAGCATGACGCATGGTTCCATCCCCATAGAACAACGAGAACGCCTTGGCGTAACCGGCGGGCTGGTGCGCCTATCGTGTGGCATCGAGGACGTGGAGGACTTGTTGGAAGACCTTGAGGGGGCGCTTTAGGCGAAAGGGCGAAAGGGCGAAAGGGCGAAAGGGCGAAATCTATTTTCGTTTTTTATTGCGCCAGCTGCGTCGAATTTCCACGCGTTCTCGGTATGATCCTTGATATGCGGGATCTATTTTGAGAATCCATGCGCAGAACTCTATGATGCCGATTGAGATTCTCCCCAGCAAAGCGCAAAGCTCCTTGGACAACAGCTCGTCAATGAACTTGCAATCAGCTGCGGCGAGAATACAGTTTTTACATTCTTGTGTAGACCCTTCGGCGTAAAACATCAGCATCAGTCTTTCGCCAGTAGCACCACGTCCATATCCTTCAGCAAAGTTATTTCCGATTGAAAGCGCGGCCCGTGAAAGCTGATCAGCAAGATTGAATTCTCGCTTGTTCTTTAGATAGTTGCTAACCTCATAACATTTTACCGAGGTGCTTCGGATGAGCGCATATAGCTCAAGATTTTCTAGGGCCATATAACACTCGTACATTCAACGCACGAGAATGTGACGCCTAAATGCGAACCCCTTTCGCCCTTTCGCCCTTTCGCCCTTTCGCCCTTTCGCCCTTTC
>Ga0105046_10013003_pt1 | contig 12901 bp, 9 predicted proteins | sample MAT03_FD_78385 | JGI IMG/M metagenome (GOLD analysis project Ga0105046, IMG submission 78385) | Freshwater microbial communities from Lake Fryxell liftoff mats and glacier meltwater in Antarctica - MAT-03 (megahit assembly) | ecosystem: Environmental > Aquatic > Freshwater > Ice > Liftoff... | reverse complement strand
TTAAAAAACCAAAATTGAAATGAAGCTTAGTGTTTTTATTGTTTCAACAATTGGAGCGATTGAATTATGATTGGAAACCGGGTATTTGAAATGGAAAAATTGAAAGAATAAGTATATTAACAGGAGGAACTTTACCACCTGTTAATATAGGGTTTAATCTTTTTCTTTATCTTCTGTTTCTTCTTTTAGGTTCAATAACTTGCCGTTTTTATCGAAAACTATTTCGTATTCTTTTTTATCTTTTTTAGCTGCTATTTCATAAGTTACAGTGCCCTTTGCATCCGTAGATTTTTCAATTTCTTCCAGTTTGTAATTTGCAAAATCTTTGGCTAGTGTGGCTTTTATTGGTTGAGCCAGTTCGCTTTCTTTAATCGCGGTTTCACTTTCAATAAATTTACCAGATGCATCAAATACTGCCGATGTTTCAACTCCATTTATCAAAAATTCTGCTTCGTATTCCCCGGGTTTTTCTATACTCCATTTTATCTTTTGAGCATCTGGAAATTTAGTAGTAAAGGCTGATTTTGCTAAAGCAGAAACTTCTTCTTTCTTTTTTTGCTGAGCAAAGCTGTTTAGGATAAAAGAAGCACCAAGTGCAATCATTACTAGTTTCTTCATACGTTCTATTTTTAATTTGTTAATATAAAGCGAAGGTAGATGTCGAATTGGTAGAAAATTGGGAATTATAGCTGATTATCAAATTTTAATGAGTTGTTTTTCTCTGATTTTTTTTGATTTCCGAACGTATAGGTAAATCCGGCATAAATCATTCGGGCACTTCTTCTCCGAATAATTTTCTCGTATAATTCAGGTGTATCAATAATTGTTGTATTTCTCATCGAATTAAATATATCTGAAACTGTAATAATAAATGCCACTTTCTTTTTCAGAAATTCCTGCTTATAGCCTGCATTAAATAAATAGGTGGGCAGTTGTCGACCTTGTGGGGTAAGACGTTCGGCCATATAACTTGTGGTAAGTTGCAAAACTGTACTTTTAGTAATATTGATTCCCGCACTTAAGTTGGCACTCCAGGCAATGGTCGATTTACTACTACTATATCCGAGGGTCGATGCATCAATAATATTGTAATAAGTATTGGTACTCAAATTTACATTTGCAAAGTTTCCGATACTGGTTGATAATACCAGTTCTAACCCCGCTGAAGTGCTTTTCGATAGGTTTTCGCGGGTGGTGAGTTTAACAGAATCGTTTATATACCTTATTATATCGGTCATGCTGTTGTATGTGTAACGATAATAGACGGTTGATAGAAAAGAGGTTCTTTTCTTTTTAAATTGGTAACCGAGTTCTACTGAGTGTATATCGGCAGGTTTAAGGTGTGGATTTCCAATGCGGAGGTTATATTGATCCTGATATTCCGGGAATGGATTCATCTCATCTCCTTCGGGCCGACGTATCCTATGACTGTAATTTAGCTGTAGTTGGTGAAGATCGGATAAGTTATAAGACATATGCAGCGATGGGTAAAGCCGAAAGTATTGACTCTTAATCACCGTGTCCGTCGTTAGCTGGTTCGAATTTACAAAGGTTTGTTCAGGCCGTATTCCACCCAGAAAACCAAATTTGCCGAGTACCTGCTCATAGGTAACGTAAAGAACATGGATATTTTCCTTATAAATAAAGCGGTTTGTTTTTTCGGTATCTTTCTCCCAAATTGTTAATTGGCTATTGAACGATTCTCCAAAAAAGTCCATGTCATTCTTCCGGTTTTCAAGAATATAGCCCAATTCTATTTTTATGTCTTCCGAAATGGGATTGGTATATTCTAAAGAAAGTTGTGATTCGTCATCCCCTTGTTTGATCAATGTATTATCGAAGGTGGGGGAGCTTGCCGGAATGCGGTATATGTTGCTATAATGGTTGTCTTCCTCCTCGCGTGATTTGGATGCAGTATAATCAAGGTTTAGTTCGTGGCCTTCCTTAGCAAAAGTATGCTGAACTGATCCGTTAAATTCCATATCTTTCTCAAATTCCGGATCACGGCGTAAACGGTCGTACTCCCTGGTAACTGTCAAGTCCGAATTCAGGTAGGTATTTAGATCCGTCGAACGACGGTCGAATCGGCGATAATTGTAACTTCCCGAAACTCCTACTTTGGTATGGTCGTTTAGATTATAATCTACACCTGTTTGCAGGATATTGGAAACAGGTCGGGAATGGTCAGTTGAATTGAGACGCGAATATGAAACACTATCCTTTTCTATGTTGGTGCGCTTGCGGGAGTCGTAGGTATACCTCAATCTATCGTCCTGGCGTATGCTGTAACTTCCAAAAATATTCAGTTTGCCGGGATTGTAATTTGCCATGATGCTGCCATTGTATCTTTCATCGTTTCCTGCATTTGTTGAAATAGTTCCGTTAAAACCCAATTTTTTATTCTTTTTAAGTACAATATTGATAATGCCGGAAGTGCCGTCGGGTTTGTATTTTGCTGATGGGTTTGTTATGATTTCAATTTTATCGATAGAGCTGGCAGGCATTTGCTGTAAAACGGCTGCCCGGTTAGTGCCCATTAAGGTGGAAGGTTTTCCGTTAATTAAGATCATTACGTTTTCCGAGCCCCTTAAGCTTACGTTGCCATCAATATCAACCTGAACCGAAGGGATATTCTGCATTAAATCGCTCACCGAACCTGTTTTGCTCATCAGGTCTTCCCCAACATTAAATGTCTTTCGGTCGATAGAATTTACGAAAGTCAATTTACGAGCTGTTACTTCAACTTCTCCAAGTATTTTGGTGACCTCTGAAATATATAATTTTCCAAGATCTATTTTTGTTTGTTTTGAGTCGACAATAATGAATGGATATTCCATTTTGTCAAACCCTATAAAAGTATAGCTGATTTTGTATTGCCCAAATGGTAAATTGTCAAATTCAAATAATCCATTTTTGTCGGTTATTGCCCCTTGAACCTGGGTAGTATCTTGGGTGTTTTTAACGATAACATTGGCAAATTCAAGAGGTTTGTCCGAAGCCTTTTCAATAATAACACCTTTAATGCTTGCTTTTCCTTGTTTTTGAGCAAATAACACGGTTGAGGCAAGCAGTGCAAGTGAGCTAATAATCAATATTTTTTTCATGAATGTACTTCGAATATTTTCAACGAAAGTAGGGAAGAACTTTGTAGAAAATTGGGATTTCCTGAAAAAAAGGATTCTGACAAAATGTTATTGTTGAGATAAAAATGTTTAATAACTTTTAAAGAATATGCTAGAGGAGTTCATGCTTTTTCTTTTGAACCTTGTTAAGCCATTTATTTGCTTTATAGGTAAGAAATGCGCTTCCTGCTCCTATAATCATCCCACCCAATACGTCACTCGGATAATGCACTCCGAGATCCATACGCGAATAACCCACTGATCCTGCCCATAAGTAGGATGGCACTATAACATACCATTTTGGATATTCCAGACTTAGCATGGTAGCTGTTGCGAAGGCTTCGGATGCATGACCGGAAGGAAAGGACGGGCTACCTCCGTCAGATTTTTTTATAATGTCAGAGTAGGTTTCAAAAGGCCGTTTCCGATTTATTGAATATTTGAGAGAATAAGTAACTCCAAAATTAATAACACTTGCGGCAGAAATTAAATATGCGTTTTTTAGTATTTTATCGTCATGTTTAATGATTCCTACTATTCCTATAGTAATTGGAACGCCCAAGATAATTGCATTATTTGTATTTGAAGCAAATTTGAAAAAATTGTCAGAAGGCTGGGGTCTGGAAGAATTCAACGAACGAAGAATTTGAATGTCGATGTTCTGCGAATAAACCTGTGTTGAAATAAATACCGTCAGAATTAAAAGGATTCTTTTTATCATTAACTTACATTAGAACAGTATAACAATAACGTGGAACTTATAGTTTTATGTTTTTATTATACAAAAGCCTTAGCATAGTTGGCAAAACTATTAACAACAATGGCAATGCTACTAAGAAACCCCCAATAATGGCAATAGCCAAAGGCTGATGCATCTGTGCCCCGGCCCCAATACCTAAAGCAATTGGCATAAGGGCTATGATGGCACCTAGCGCAGTCATGAGTTTTGGTCGTAACCGGGTCGAAATAGCAAATACGATTGATTCGTCCACTGGCATTGTTTTATTGGCATTTTTAAATTGCAGAAAAGTGAAAATAGCATTTTCGCCAATAATGCCCACAATCATTATCAATCCGGTATAACTTCCAACATTTAATGGAGTCCCAGTAAAATAAAGAGCAATGTAACTGCCGGCGATTCCTAAAACAGCAATAAATAAAATGGTAATCGCTATGCGGAATTCTTTGAAAAGAACTAATATGACGCAAAAAACCAGTGCACTTGAGATAATAAGGATAATCAACAATTCACTAAACGATTTTTGCTGTTCGGCAAATGCTCCGCCATAGACAATGCTATATCCTTGTGGCAATTTAATCTGTTTGGATACTTCATTCTGTATATCGCGAATAGCACTTCCTAAATCACGGCCATCCAACCGTGCTGTCACTACTCCCATGTTTTGAAGGTTTTCCCTTTGAACTTCGGCATCGCCGGCTAGTAATTGCACAGTTGCAAGTCCTTCCAGAGATTTTAGTTTTCCGTTAGGCAAAAAAACCTGTAAGCGGCTTATATCTGCTACATTCATTGTTTGGTTATCCGAATATATAAGTCGGATATTGGTATACCGGTCCTTATCGGCCACTAAACCAACAATATTGCCTTCAAGGGCTGTTTGCAGCTGGTACTGGAGATTAGCAGGAGTAATGCCAAATCGTCCTAATTGTGATTCATTTGGTTTAATACTTAGGTAAGGACCAGCTATGATAATTCCATTGAAAACATCAGCGATTCCTTCTACTTTTTCGACGATACCAGCCACCTGTTTTGAATATTCTTCGAGTTTTCGCCTGTCATTGCCAAACACTTTTACTTCAATTGGCTGAACCGATTCCATAAGATCGCCGAGCATATCGCCAATTACCTGGCCAAAATCTATTTCAAGGGCTGGCTGGCTTGCTTCAACACGGGTACGAATATCGTCTATCACTTCGTTGGTAGTTCTATTCCTGTTTTTTCGAAGTTGAATAAGGTAATCTCCATCGTTAGGTTCCGTAATGAAAAACCCCATTTGTGTTCCAGTTCGTCTAGAGTATGTTTCCATTTCAGGAATTGACACAATTATTTTTTCAACTTCACGCAGAATCCGGTCGGTTTCTTCGATTGAGGTTCCGGCAGGAGATTTGTAATCAAGCACAATGCTGCCCTCGTCCATCTCGGGAAGGAAACCTGTTTCAAGTCTTGGAAATATTAAAAAAATAGAAACGATTAGCACAACTGCGAACGATATACTTATCCACGGTCTTTGAATGGTTGTGGAAACCCATCGCTGGCTTTTAATATGATGTTCCTCTTTTTTTCTTTTAGCAATTGTGTGGTTTTTTTGGTCAGGAGTGAGCAACAGGTATATGATGGGGAGTCCTATCCATGTAACCACAAAAGAGCAGGCCAGGGTAATAATCATAGCATCGGTCATTACCTTAAAATAAGCGCCTGCCACTCCAGTCATAAGTACAAAAGGAAGAAAAATTACGATGGTACTGAGTGATGATCCCACCATAGCTGGGAAAAGGTAATGGATAGCCTCCCTAACAAGTTTTGAGGATTTTTCGGTTGGGTTTTCCTCATGGGTACGATGGATTTGTTCCACTACCACAATGGCATCGTCAATTATTAATCCTATGGCAGCTGCAATAGCGCCCAGCGTCATAATATTTAAGGTGTGTCCGGTAGCATATAAAACAACCAGCGTAAGTAAAAGGGTTACCGGAATTGTCAGAAATATTGTAGCACTGGCTTTAAGTGAGCGCAGAAAAAGAATTGCCACCAGAATAGCCAGGATTAATCCTATCCATAGACTATCGGTTACACTGGTCATGGTTTCTTTTACAAAATCAGCCTGAATATAATACGGTTGAATATTTACATCTGAAGGTAACGTCTTTTGAAGGTCAGTAAGTTTAGTCCGCATCCTGTCAGATAGCTCAATCAGGTTAGCGTTGGGCTGTTTGACTACTGCAATAAGAATTCCTTCTTTACCATTCGCATTTATCTTGATATATTCTTTCGCTTCCCGGATTTCAATAGCAGCAATGTCTTTAAGAACAGTTATCCGTTTTCCGTTATTGCTTATTACAAGTTCTTCAAGTTTGCTTTTCTCATCAACAATTGCATTGGTTACAGTTAGGTATAGCAAACGATAATCGGTGAGATACCCGTTAGATTTCACAAACCCGGTTTCGGAAAGGGTATTGCTAACCATTTCAGGTGTAATGCCTAATGCACTCATTTTAGAAATATCGAGCTGAACCCAATATTCCTTTTCTTTTCCACCGATAACACGTATTTCTGAAACGCCATCTACCTGCGAAAGAAAAGGTTTTATGGTGAAATTGGCCAGATATTTCAAGTCAATTGGAGAACGGCCTTTACTTTCGAGGGTATATCCAATAACCGGGAGAATAGAAGGATTCATCCTTTCCACATTGATTTCTACGCCGGGAGGAAGGGTGTTTCGGATTTCATTAATTTTTGATTCGATCCGCTGCTGGTCGACGTCTATATCCGATTTCCAATCCATAAAAGCAGATATTTCGCAGCTTCCTCTGCTGGTAGAACTGCGAATGGTTTGCAAATCGGGAACTTTTTTTATAGCCAGTTCAAGGGGACGGGTAACGGTAAGCATCATCTGGTCGACGGGAAGTTGTCCGGCATCGGCAATCACTTTAATTTTCGGGAAAGTAATTTCAGGAAAAAGAGATGTTTGCAACTTGCTATATGCAAACAAGCCTCCCATAATTACAATAACAATAGCTACTGCTAAAGGGCTTTTATAGGTTTTGTAAAAACGGTTCTTCATTTCATTTTGTTTTCTATAGAAACCTGAACCGTATCGGGCAGTCCATAATTACCCGATACTAATATTTTATCGGTCAAAGTCAGCGTGGGCGACAAAATTTCAATCCTGTCAGAAGTTTCTATCCCTTTTGTAATGGGGACTTTAATGGCAGTAATGGAATCTGACATTTTCATTATCCAGAACTCATTTTGTAATTCGTTTGCCAGAATGGCGTCTTTGGGAAGCGAAACCGCATTGGTCTTAACTTTTCTTATAAAATTGACGATTGCATTAAGATTCTCAGGGATTGGCTGGGTTGAAGAAACCCTTATAATGTAACTTTGGGTTTGCGATATCGGATCGACTAATGGAAGCGACGATTCGATAGTTCCTTTTAGTTCAGCACCATCGGGTAAAAGGAGGTCAATTGTTTTGTTATAAGTTAGACAGGGTTTAAGTTCGTAAGGCAAATCGAGGAGAAAAACCAAACTATTTATATCGCTAATGGCAGCAAGCGTTTCTGAATCCTGTACATAATTGCCCGGTTGGTAAGTGAGCTGGGTAATGTATCCGTTGGAGGGCGATGTGAGAGAATTGAGACCACTAAAACGAAGTGAGCTATCTACTTTGTTGACTATGTTTCCAAGATATTCTGATTCTTTCGAACGGATTGTAAACAACTTTTGTCCTTTCAAAACCCGGTCTCCTAACTTAATATTTACTTCCTGCAGGTACCCATTTGTGGTAGCTTTTACATAGGTTTTAAGTAAAAAAGAGGATGTGGCGTTAAGCGCAACAATATCAGTAATTTTTCCGATAGTTATGTTTGTAACGGTAACAGGAACACGGCTTTCCGGAAGGTTTTCTTCCGTTGGATCCTGACCGGATTTACACGATACAATAAATAAAGTGACTATGAATAGAAGAAAGCGTCTCATTTTTTTCTGCTCCAATAGTTAATTTGATTAATAATCCGATATTTTTCGATTGTATTTTGCACGATCATACTTTTTGCCGAAATTAAATTATTGATTGCTAAAATAGATTCTGCAACAGGGGCATCGCCGGTTTCGATTAGTTTATGGTTTGCATCGACGAGGGTTTGTGCAACCTTTATTTGTTTGGCAGCCAATTCGGCAACCTGTTGGTTACCTTTCAACTGATCTAAAAGTTGTTGTATCTGCTGTTGATATTGATTACTAAAAAAATCACGATAATTTTTTCGAGTCTGCTCAGCCATTGCAATCTTATTGTGTTGTATTTTCCGCTGATGCCCATCATAAATAGGAACGCTTAAACTTAACCCAATACTGGTTCCGACATTTTTGGCCGGTTGGAAAACAAGCGATGAAATGTAACCGGCATCAGCAAACACAGAAGCTTTAGGTTGGTATAAAAAATCAATTTGCTTGTCGTTAGTTACCATTTTTAAGCTATCGATAACAAATTGTTGGTAAAACAAGGAGTTTTCCAGAATGGGCAAATCGGCAATTGTTAGTTGCGGCTCATCGATAGGTACCACTGACGGATCTCTGATTCCGCAAAAATAATTCAAAATGGAAAAATTATTTTGAATTTGAATTTTAGTCTGAAGAACCAGCAATTCCTGTTGTTGAAGTGCTGTTAGAAAAGTAAGGTACTCGGTTTGTTTATATAGGCTCCGTTCGGTAAGTTTCCTGAAAATGAGATCCTCTTTCTTTAAGAGGTTTAATATGTCGTTATTAGAAGTATACAATTGCCATAATCCATACACAATGATATATTGCTCTGTAATTGTTTTTTTAAGGTCTTGTTCCGATATTTTTTTCGAATTTGTTAACGATTGGTTTTGCCATTGCAGCACCTCGAATTGGTTTTTGCGATTTTTAGAACTAACAATTTCTTGCGATACAGATATTACAGCACTAATGTTTGCCCCGTTAGTTATGGCCTCATTATATCCCCAGCCATTAAAAACAGGTGCATAGCTGTTGTTGCTGACAGCTTGAACCTGGGGACCAAAACTGGCGCGAATTCGCATACTATCCATCCGGTTTAATAGCATCTGCCCGTCATAATCTTTTAACAGCGGACTATTCTGCAAGCCTTGGCCAACATAGTATTCTAAGTTTTTTTGCTGAGCAGTTATATTTTGAGAAATAAATATAATTGTCAGCAAGCGGTATATCAATCTCATCATCTGTAAAAAAAGTAATGGTTTGCCACTGGTTATATAATCACCAGTGGCGACCTATGAAAGGTAATCTTTATTTCAATATTTCGATATCTAAAACTACAAATGAGTTTGGTTTAATTGCTGGACGACGGTTACTTTCCGCAGGTGTTGCTTCAAATTCAGCAGTAGGCAAATATAAGTGATGAGTAGTTTTGTCTACGGTTATGGTTCTGGCTCCTGCCTGTGTTGGAATTGTTTCCAAAACTTTAAAAGTATTTGCATCTACTTCCTGAACCATCGTAACAGAACCTTCGCCGTTCGAACTATATGCGCGTTTGTATTCAGGGTCGAATGCAACGCCGTCGCATCTGTCGCCAATTGGCAAAGTTGTAATAACTTTACCTGTTTCGGCATCCGTTACCACCATTAGTTTATTGCCACAAACACTGAATAGCCGGTGGGTAATATTGTCTAAAGCGAGTCCGCTGGGCTCTTCTCCCGGAGCAATTGACCAATGTTGTTCTACTTTTAATATAGTGGCATTAATAACATTGATAAGACTTTTGTCCTCAATATTTACATAAATCAGCCCTTTTCCATTGGTGACCGAAAATTCAGGTTTGCCGTCAAGGGGTATAGTGCCAATAACTTTATTGTCTTTTGCATCAATTACTGTCGAATTTGCACTTCCTCCGTTAAAAACAAATACTTTATGTGCGAAAGCATCATATAAAATAGCATCCGGATTTCTTCCGGTAATTTTTATTTGGGCTATTACTTCTAAGGTTTTAAGGTTAAAAACCGTAACCGACGAATCGCGGCCATTACTTGTAAAACCTTTATTTAAATCCGGGGCAATGGCAATTCCGTGAATTCCTTTGGTGTCGGGGATGGAACCAACCACTTTGCCGGTTTTTATATCAATAACAACTGCTGTTGTAGCATGCGAAGCAAAGATACGACCCGAAGTTTCGTCTACCGAAATGTAGTCCCAGCCTCCATCGCCACCTACTGCTATTTTATTGCCAATTTTATATTTTGGCTGCGCCAAAAGCCATGCCCCGTTAATAAGCAAAAGGCCAACAAAGAAAATGCAACCAAGCTTTTTCATAGAAAGGATTTTAAAGATGAGATTTAGTAACTTAGTATAGACAATTTTAAAAGCCATAACTTGCAAATTATTTCCTGTTTTTTGATAACATAAAATTGAATACTGAATATAGTTAAACATAGATAATTAATATTCAACGCGATTGATAAAATTGTCCGAATCTAAGACAATAATAATGCTATGAATTCGATTTTGGTAGTCGTAACGAAGCGATAAGTTGTAGCTTTTACAAATTTCGGAAACAATAGCCAGCCCCAATCCGGTAGATTCGCTTCCGGTATTATGCTTGGCAAAGCGTTGAAAAAGACTTTCGGGAGCTATATTGAGCGGGCTACCTGTATTTGAAAACGTAACTTTTTTAGCAGATGTTGAAATAATAATTTCTCCTCCTTCAAAATTGTGCTTTAAGGCGTTGTTTAAAAGGTTATTGACCATAATTTCGGCCAAATAAGGGTTAATTTTACTAATAACGGGCTCTTTGAAATCTATTGTTATTTTTATTTTCTTTAAATCAAAAAGTTCTTCAATTAATTCCAATCGTTGGTTGATAATATCACAAAGGTTAATTTCAATTTCTTCTACAAACTGTCGGTTTTCTATTTTCGAAAGTAACAGCAATGCTTCATTCAGTTTCGAAAGTCGGGAAACCGATTCGTAGGCTGATTGGATTTGATTATAACGCAATTTCGAAATCGTTTTATCCTGAAGTGCCGATTCGAGTTTTGATTTTATAATGGCTATTGGGGTTTGTATTTCGTGAGAAGCATTTTCAGTAAATTCTTTCAGGTTTTTAAAATCCGATTGAGCTTTTTGAACCATTAAACTTAAAGAACTATTAAGTTGTTCGAACTCGGTAATGTCTGTTTTTATGAATTCTACATTCTGTTTTTGCCCAATTTTAAAAACAGTTAATTGCTCAAGTGTATTATAGAATGGGTTCCAAACTGCTGAAGACAGCCAGCGGTTCGAAAGGAAAAGAATAAACCCGATTAAACCAAAAAGGCCAAGCATAAAGTAAAATATAAGTTCAACAAGGTCTTCCGTTTCAAGTTTTGAAAGGACAATGGTGATTTCGTAGAACTTCTCTTTTGATTTTGCTCCAAATGTAATTTTACGGAAGTATAAAAATTCTTTTTCGCTCCGGTCAAACATTAAAGTGTCAGAAAATACAACCGGAATAGTTGATCGAACGGTAGGTTTTATTTGGATTGATTGATCGGGCGATTCACTCAAATAGGCAATGGCAGGATTGGTAATAAGGTTTTGTTTTACTCTTTCACTCCGGTGTTCGAGAATTTCATTCAGATTGTTGTCAACCACCAGACTTAATAAGACATATAAAATACCTCCCGAAAATAAAAATACGAATAACAAGAGGACTAGAAAACGATAATTAATTTTTGTCTGAAGCTTCATTCTATTCTTCGTTTGCATTAAATGAATACCCTGTGCCATATACATTTTGAAAGTAATCAATCCCTGTTTTTTCGAACAGTTTTCGGCGAAGATTTTTAATTTGCGAATAAACAAAATCGAACGAATCTGCATTATCGGCAAAGTCGCCCCAAAGATGTTCGGCAATTGATTCTTTAGTTAACACTCTTTTGGGGTTAGAAATAAAAAAAATGAATAGGTCGAATTCTTTTTTAGTGAGCAATACCACTTCATCTTCGGCAAATACTTGCCTATATTCTGGCAGAATGCGAAGTTTGCCAATAATCAACTCTTGTTTCCCGCCAAATTTCAATCGACGGAATACCGATTTTATGCGCGAATTGAGTTCAGTAAGATTAAAAGGTTTGGAAACATAATCGTCGGCACCCAGGTCCAGGCCAGTAATTTTATCATCAAAGGAATTGCGGGCAGATATAATGATAATACCGGTATTTGGATGCTGTGTTTTTATTTTTTTAATCAAATCCAAGCCATTGCCATCAGGCAAACCAATATCTAATAATAAACAGTCGTACGAATGCAAATCCAGTTTCTCTGAAGCCTGATCAAGCGTTTCTGACTGTTCGCACTGGTAACCTTCTACTTCAAGAAAGTTAATTATTGTAACCCGAAGGTCAGACTCGTCCTCAACAATTAAAATTTTCACTTTTTAATTCAAATGTAACGTGAAAATTTGTAGAAATTTGGGAAAGCAAGAGCTTTGTAAAATCAAGATTAAATAACCCTAATTTAATTGAGGATTTTCATTAAATTATACAACAAAAACGAATTGCAAATACGAGCTGCAAACTCTATTTAAAAGCCACCAGTAAAAAAATGGGGAATTTCTTTGTTCTCCAGGTACTATTTCCTTTTGAACTTCAAAACACTGCTCATAATGAATTTTATCAAAGCCCAACTTTCTTAAGCTTTCTGAAAGAATTGCCGGGTCAAAGCCCAAATGTCCTGTAACGGATTTTAGTTTCATATAAGACAGTATGTCAGTATTATAGCTACTTATATTTTTCAAATTAGTAGCTACATGATTTTTTTCATCAAGTCGGTTTGTTTTATATCTAAAACATCAATAATTTTTTGTTGAAGCGTGTGTTAAGGTCATATTTGTTATAATTTGATTTAATACTATCTAACATTTCTGTGCAAAATATTGCCTGATATTCTGATTGTTACAAAGTGTCAAATGTGTTAAAAACATAGGTAAGATTCATATAATTAAGTACATAGTGCCATTTTCTGTTTTTTGACAATTATGCTGCATTATTAAAAACCTTTCCTGACA
>Ga0105046_10013002_pt1 | contig 12901 bp, 10 predicted proteins | sample MAT03_FD_78385 | JGI IMG/M metagenome (GOLD analysis project Ga0105046, IMG submission 78385) | Freshwater microbial communities from Lake Fryxell liftoff mats and glacier meltwater in Antarctica - MAT-03 (megahit assembly) | ecosystem: Environmental > Aquatic > Freshwater > Ice > Liftoff... | reverse complement strand
CTTGTTGATGTCACGCTTGATCCGTTCGCGGTCGATCAGGTGCGTCATCGCGATCCGAACGCGCGCATCCGCAAACGGCGTGAGCTTGTCCCGGTTCCGCAGGCCGCACTGCCACGCGATGAAGCTCCAGCCGCCCTGCATGTTGTACCAGTCCACGGCGCGATTGGTCTGAGAAAACTCCGGATCGTTCCGCTTGAGATCAAACTGCTGAGCGGTCGGGCGGGCCATGTCCGCGTCGCCGTTGCTGAAGGTTGTCAGGCGAGCGAGGCTGTCCTGCACCACCGTGAACCGCACCGAGTCCAGCGCGGGCTTGGCGCCCCAGTAACCGTCGTTGCGGACCAGCACGATGTCGTTGGGCGGCGTCCACTGATTCTGCGGATCCAGGTTCGCAAGCTTGAACGGGCCTGAGCCCATCAGCAGCCCCGTGCTCTGGTTGATCTGCGTCGGGCTGAAGCGCGAGTAGAAGTGCTTGGGAATGATCGAAATTCCCGCCGCCTGAGCCATGTTGTCAAAGCGAGGCGTCTTGAAGGTGAACTCCACCACCTTCGGCGAGATCACGGCCACCTTGTCGATGGCGTCGTACACCCCGCGGAACCGGTCCGCCTCGATCTCGGGGTTGTTCAGGATGTCATCGTTCGTGTAGCGCACGTCTTCGGCCGTCACCGGCTGCCCATCGCTGAACCGCGCGTTCTCGCGGATCTTTACGCGGAACCACATCCCCTCCGGGTCCATCTGCCACGCCTCCGCGAGCACGTGTTCCAGCAGCAGCGTCGCCGGGTTGTACCGCCCGATGCTCTCCACAACCTCGTCGTTGACATACCGCCCATACGTGTCCGCGTACCGGTAGGGCGTCAGGATCGGCGGCTGGCCCTCGAAGATGCTCACGAACTCGCCGCCCTCAGCAAAGTCAGGCTTGCTCCTGGGGTCGCTCACAAGAAGGTTCGGCCGATCCCAGAGTTCGCTGGCCCACACCACCGGCACTCCGGCGCGCGCCCAAGACTCGTCGCGGCTTCCCGCCGTTCGTACTGGCGCACCGACGCTACCAGCATCTCCCGGAGCGGGCCGAGTCGCGACTCCGGCGGCGAGCGCCGCCTGCACATCATCAACCTTCGCCGCCAGCGCGGGCAACTTGCTGTCCATGCTCTGCTGCAGGCGGGCCACATGGCGCGCCGTCTCCTCCTGCTGCCGTTCGGCATTGCGGAGCTTCTCAAAGACGCGGTCGCTCTGCCGCATCGAGAGCGCCACCATCACGCCAACGATCAGCACGAGCACGATGAGCACAAGGTCCTTGGCACCAACGCGATTGTTCATAAGCACTCACCAGATCTGAAGGGCTCTGTACAAGGCCAGCCAGCACAATCAGAAGTCACAAGAAGCCACTCACTCAACACACGCTGCCGCAAACCATGCCCAGCAAGCACAGCCAAAAGTTGCGCGCCAGGCCCGGCGAGCATTCTTGACCATACCACGCCGCGTTTCTCCTCGCACTCCCGGCAAACTCGCAGCAATCGCGACAAGTCCATCCGCTGAGGGTCGCCATGCCCCCAGCGCGCGCAGGTGGCCCGCATCCGATGCGCCAGCGCGCGTTCCGTTCCACACTCGCGCGCCCGCTACCGCTTGCGGCGCGGATCCAGCGCCTCACGCAGACCCTCGCCCACAAAGTTCAGCGCCAGCAGCGTGCTCGCCAGCAGCAAGCACGGGAACAGCAGCAGCCACCAGTTCGACCGATACGGATTCAGCTCGCCAAGCCCGTCCGCCGCGAGCGTTCCCCAGCTCGGCAGCGGCGGCTTCACGCCGATCCCAAGGAAACTCAGGAACGACTCCTGCAGGATCGCCTGCGGCACCGTCAGCGTCGCATACACGATGATTGGCCCCGCGAGATTCGGCAGCAGGTGCCTCAAAAAGATCCGCGCGGGTGGCACACCGATTGCCCGCGCCGCCTCGATGAACGGACGGCTCTTGAGGCTCAGCACCTGCCCGCGAATCACGCGCGCCATCGTCAGCCACGACAGCCCACCGATCGCCACCAGCAGCACACCAACATCAAACGCCATCCGCTGCTCGCGCGACAGCATCCGAGGAGGTCGTGCCACAAGCGCTCGCGCACGCAGTTCCTCCGCCAACTCGGGCTCACGCGTCAACATCGCCGCCGCCCGCGCGCCCGGCTCCAATCCCGCAAGCTCCCGCGGCACGCCGCGCTGCTCCATCACCACCAGCGCCTCACGCTGCACAAACGCCGCGCGAGCCTTGCTTCGCGACAAGTACTCATCCAGAACCGCATCGCCCGCCACCGCCAGCAGCACCACCAGCAGCACGTATGGCAAGCCATACAGCACATCAACCACGCGCATCATCGCCGCGTCCACGCGCCCGCCCGCGTACCCCGCGACCGCGCCGTACATCGTCCCAATGAAGACCGAGAGCAACGCCGCCAGCACGCCAATCGACAGCGAGATACCACCCCCAGCCATCGCGCGCACCAGCAGGCTCCGGCCCAGCACATCAGTCCCAAGCCAGAACCGTGGCCACTCCTCGCGCAGCGCCGCTCCCACGGCGCCATCCGTCCGTAGCAACGCCTCATCCGCATCGATCCCCGCCCCCGCCGCGATCACGGCCACACGCTCGCGCGCGACCAGCGAGTTCAAACGCAACGCCTGATCCGGCGCGGGCGATACCCACCACGGCGGCAGCCTTCCACCCGTCGAAACACCCGCGTTGTACCGAGGAACCCCGCCCCCTCCGCCGCCGCCCGCCCCATTCACACCATCACGCTCCGCCGCCGCACTCCCCAGACTCCAGGGCAGCGTCAGCATGCACGCGGCGAGAATGAGCCCCAAGAAGCCCATTCCCATCATCCCCGCCACACTGCGCGTGAGCGGGTTCTCACGCCATGTCCTCACGGACATTGGAGCCATCATCGCCGCAACAGTTTCAGATTCGCGTGCGCTACTCATCGCCACACGATACACGCGCTCCGGGTGGCCCGGCGGTCCCCGCCGGTTCTTGCGATTCTCACCCAGCGCTCCACAACCAGCTCTCTGCGCCCATCTCCCCACCTACCCACGCGTCGCCAGCAGCACCACATTGAACACCACGCTCAGCGCCAGCGTCCCGCACAGTACATAAAAGAGCCACGGCCGCAGGAAGGGCGCTTCCTTCGCCTCCGCGATCTCGCCCCCGGACTGTGCCTCCGCGCTCGCAAGATGTCCAATGTCCGATCCGCCAAGGTCCCGGTGCGCCAGCGGCGGCTTCTTGCCCTCTCGCACCGCCCGCAGGTCCGACATCAGGTCCGCGCAGTTCTGGTAGCGCGCCCGCGCGTCCTTGGCCATCATCATCTCGACCACTTCCGAGATCCCCGCGCTCAGCTTGGGGTTCACGTGGTCGGGGGCGATCAGCTCCGCCTTCAGGTGCTTGTGCATCACCGCCGACGGGTTCTTCCCATCAAAGGGCACCGCTCCGGTGAGCATGTGGTACAGCGTGGCGCCCAGCGAGTAGATGTCCGCCGCGGGCGTCAGGTTCATCTCGCCGCGGATCTGCTCCGGGCTGATGTAGTACGGCGTGCCGAACGCCTTGCCCTGCTCGGCCTCCGCGGCCTCCTTGTCCGAGATCGCGCGTGCCAAACCCATGTCAGCCAGCTTCGCCACGCCCCCCTTGGTAATCATGATGTTCTTTGGCTTGACGTCGCGGTGCACCAGCCCGCGACCGTGCGCGTGCGCCAGAGCCTCTGCGACCTGCAGCAGCACGTCGACCGCGTCCTTCTCGGCGTACCGCTTGGCCTTCACGATCTCGTCGTAAACCGTCGTCCCATCCACAAACTCCATCACGAAGTAGTGGTAGTCGCCAGCCTTGCCGACGTCATATGCCTGGACGATGTTCGGATGGTTCAGCAGTGCCGCCGCGCGTCCCTCGGCGTAGAACCGCTCGATGAACTGCGGGCTGCTCGTGAACTTCCGTGGCAGCACCTTGATCGCAACCGATCGATCAAGGCTCAGCTGCTTGGCCTTGTACACCGTCGCCATCGCGCCCGCGCCGAGCTTCCCGAGGATCTTGTACCCCGGGATCTTCTGCCCGCTGCGCTCAGCCTGCGCCACCTCACGCAGCCGCGCCATCTGCCGGCGCGTCACATAGTCGTTGTTAACCAGAAGCTCCGCGAGGCTCCGCCCGCTCTGATCTTCGGCGAGCTGCTTCGCCAATGTCAGACAGTGCTGCACTTCCTCGGGCGTCGCAAATCCCTGGTCGATCACCAGGCGGCCGACGATCGTGTCAACGTTCGTCCCACCCTTGGCAACCTCCTGCAGAATCTCCTCAACACCCGGCACCGCGGGCCCGGTCGAGCCAAGCTTGCCACCCCCCGCGCCCTTCGAAGCACCGTTCGAAGCGCCACTCGCGCCAAGCCCTGACATGGCGCTCCCAGAAAGGGGCGAAGTCTCGCCAAGACGAGGATCAGAGTTGGAACGGGTGTCGTCGGGCATGGTGAATGGCTTCGGCAAGCAGGGGGAGAAGCGAGGCAAGAAAGCAGCGAGGCAGAGAAGGTGTCAGGTAATAGGGGGCCGTCTGGATCTGGTCGTTTCGGGCGTCCTTCTTGGCCGGTTCTCGGGCCATCATCCTTCTGTACGCATCGGCATGGGCGCGGGGTCGGTCTTGGCCAAGTCCCCAGATCCGCTCAATCCGATTCGACGCACCCAACCCGCATCGGTGCAAAAACGTCCGTCGTGTTCACCACGACCCGAAACTGCCCACCGCATCCCGGCCACGAGCCAGGACGCGGCAACCAAACTTGGGGCCGATTGTACCGCGTGACCCCCGCGGTTCCTCACAATCTCCAACCATCTATACGAGTCTTCATGGGGCTCATGTTCCCACCTCTCGCCAGCGTGCCACCGAACGATTGCCGTGATGTTCCCGCTCCACGCATTCGCACCTAACCTTGGTTCATGCCGAAATCGGTCCACGTCCGGTCCCCTGCCCAGCCGCTCGCCCAGGCAGCCACGCGTCCTTCCACGCAGCGTCCGGCCACGCACTCGCCCTTCCACGCGCGCCTTCCGCGCATCCTCACCCTGCTTCTGGCACTCCTCGCCATCTCGCCCGCCCTTGCTCAATCAAAGTCCGACGCCTTCATCTCGCTCCGAAACGGCGACACGCTCCGCGGCCAGATTTTCTCAATCTCCGAGACCACCATCGAGCTCGCCCACCCCCTCCTGGGCACGCTCTTCCTGCCGCAGTCGGCCGTGCGCTCGGTCGTCATCAACCCGGCACTCAACTCACCGTTGGACGAACCAGTCTCAGCCCCACCAACCGACACCTCGCAATCAGGCACATTGCCCCCACCCGCCGCACCCGCTCCCGACCCTGATTCCCCCATGCTCCCCGCTCCACCAGCCCAATGGGACCGTCGCCTCGACCTGGGCTTGAACGGCAGCGAGGGCAACAGCAGCAGCCTGAGCTTCCGAGTCGGCGGCGGCGCCGAACGCATCGCGCCCGACCTCGAAACCCGCATCACCGGTCTCTACACCCGCTCCTCTGACAATGGCACCGTCTCCCAGAGCCGCGCCGAGCTCAACGCCCGCAACGACTGGCTCTCGCGGACCTCGCCGTGGGGCTTCTTCCTCCAGGGCCGTGCCGAGTTTGATGAGTTCCAGGACTGGGACTGGCGCGTCAGCGCCGTGCTCGGCCCCTCCTACCAGCTCATCAAGAACGACCGCACCTCCCTGCGCCTCCGCGCCGGTGCAGGCCTCGCCCGAGAGTTCGGGGGCGAGCGAAACAGCCTCATCCCCGAAGCCCTCGCAGGATTCGACCTCAAGCACGCCCTCTCCGACCGCCAACGGATCTTCCTCAGCACCGAACTCCTCCCCAGCCTCGACAACCTCGGCGGCTACCGCGCCTCAAACAAGCTTGGCTACGAAATGGACATCACCCCAGACTCCAAAGCCACCATTCGCCTCGGCATCGACCACCGCTACGACTCCAACGCGCCCTCAGACCGCGACTCCAACGACGTCGACTTCTTCGCCACGCTCGGCGTCCAGTTCTGATCCGCGGTGGCCTGCCCCGCGCGCCGTTCTTTACTACAGCTTCATCATCCGCAGCCCCGCAATGTCTTGACCGCTTCCAACACGAAGCCGGAGACCACCTACCGAGTTCTGGCAACTCCTCCGAGTGGGCGACCAGAATCCTTGCCTGTGTGTACTCTGGCTGCGGCTGCGCAGCGGCTTCATGGGTCCGATACGCTCTAGTTCGCGGGCTGGAGGGGCGACCGATCGATTTCCCACCCACGCGGCCACGCGAACCGAAGGAACTTCACGTGCTGCCTCATCGCTCCAAACTTCTCGCTCGTGACACTCTGTGGATGGCCGCGCACGATGAGGTCGATGGCGGCACCGGTCGCGCGGTGCGTCGTTCGATCTTTCCTGTGCGCCATGATGACCTTGCCCGTTGCGATGGCCGCACAATCCGCCACGGCCCACCCCGCGGCGCTCTGGCATGCGACTGAGGCGTCGCTCGCGGCGGACCTCCTCATCGCAGCGGACTTTGAAGAGTTGCTCGCGCCGATTGCGCACTATCCAAATCCGCTCCTGGCCAACGTGCTCGCCGCGTCGGTCTACCCGTCTGAACTGGCGGAAGCGGCTGGTGCCAGCGGCAACGCGGCGATCATTGATGCCGCGCCCTGGGAACCTTCCGTGAAGGCCATCGCGAAGATCCTCGACGCGCTCACGATGCTGACGCGGTATCCGAAGTGGACCGCTGCCGTTGGCGAGGCCTTCATCCCGCAGTCGCAGGACGCCATGGCTGCGGTTCAGCGTCTTCGGGCGCGTGCGTGTGCGAATGGCGCACCGCAGACAACACAGCAGCAGGTGATGCAGGCTCAGGGCGATACGATCACCATCATGCCCGCGCAGCCCGACATCATCTATGTTCCGACGTATCAGCCCAGCATCGTCTACGTCGATAATTCTTCCAACGAAGTCGCGGCGGGCGTGATTGGCTTCGGGGTCGGTATCGCCGCGGGCATCATCATCGGCGACAAGATGGACTGCGACTGGTATGGCGGCGGCCGCGGCGATGGCTGCGGCTTTGGCCACTGGGGCGGACACGGCAATGTTGATGTCGACATCGTCATCGGCGACAAAACAATTGACCAGAACAACATCAACAACATCAACAACATCAAGAACAATGGCAATAAGTGGAAGGCAAACAACGACAAGATTGCCACCAGCCTGCGCAACAGCACCTCGCAGGCCGTGAGCGCGTACAAGGGCATCGGTACCGCGCGGCCATCGAGCGTTCGCGTCCCCAACGCCACGAGCAACGCAAGGCTCATCGCCGGTCGCCCCGCCCCTCGTTCCTCGCAGGCCGCGTCGCGCAATCGGCCTCAGTTTGGTTCCTCGGTGCCATCCGGTTCGCAATCCGCCTTCGGCACTGGCTCGCGTGCGCCCGCTCGTCCGGCGCGTCCCGCTGCTGAGCCCGTCGAACGCCCGGACAGGAGGGACGTTCGAAGAGACCGAGCCGTTGTTGGCGCGGCTTCCACCATGCCGCCCGCACGACCGACGCCGCCCGCGATCCGCCCGGAGCCTTCGGTCCCCAATGTGCCGGGCCGGTCGAGCCAGGTTGGTGGAGTGCGATCAGCACCATCGCCCGTGCGACTCTCACCGCCCCGCACGAACGTTCGTCCCAGCGGCTTTGAGGGCCGCGCAGGCGGCAGCATCGCCGCTCACGGCGCTGCGAGCCGACACAAGCGCTGAGCCGAAGCGATGATGTGCAGCTCTGATCAGACGCGCATCACAACCCCTGTCCCCCATCCCTCGCCGCCGCTCCACGCAAGGGTCCAACGCCATCGCCTTCCGAAGTCAGTCCGATGATCTGCTCAACACGCAACCTCGCATCCGCCGCCGCAGTCGCCGCGCTCTCAACCCTGACTTCGGTCACCGCTTTCGGCCTCCTCGCCGGATGCGCCGCCACCGGGAAGTCCGCAGTCGAGGGCCAGCTCGCGGCCACAGCGATCACGCAGCTTTCCTTTGCGACCCCTGAGGGTGCCGTCGCCCTGCTCGCCAACGCCACCGCAACCAACGACGCCGACTACATGCGTTCGATCTTCGGTCCCGAGATCGGAGAATTCTCAACCGGCGATCCCGACGTTGATGCCTATGAGCGGCAGCTCTTTGCCGCTGCAATTTTCCGTCGCAGCGAGCTGCGCCCCGATGGCACGTGCGGCCTCGACGTCCCGGTCGGCGAGAAGCAGGTTCCGTTCCCGGCGCCGATCATCGCGGCCAGTGGCCGCTGGATCTTCGACACGCCCAAGGGCGTTGACCGCCTGGCCGAACAGCGTGTCGGATACAACGAGCTTCGGACCGTTCAGGCCCTTGGAGCCATCCGCGCTGCGCAGGTCAAGTATCAGAGCATTGATCGCGACGGCGACGGCACACCCGAGTTCGCCGCGCAGTTCATGAGCGACGACGGCCAGCGCAACGGCCTCTACTGGCCAACTTCAGACACCGAGCCCAACTCGCCGCTGGGATCCTTCTACACCCAGGGCGAAGTTCCCGCGAGCGCCTCGCGCGGCTACGACGGGTACTTCTTCCGCATCCTCGACTCGCAAGGTTCTGCGGCCGAAGGCGGAGCACGGAGGTATCTTGATCGCAACGGCAACCTCATCGGCGGCTTTGCGATCCTGGCCTACCCCGCGTTGTAAGGCGATACCGCTGTCATGACCTTCCTGATGTCCGCCGACGGTGTGATCTTCGAGCGTGATCTCGGTCTGGACGTCACGCCGACGGCGGGCGTGACGATCTTCACCTTTGATCCCGCGCCGGGCTGGACGCGCACACGCAACTGAGTACCGCGTGATTTCTTCACCGCCTGCGGCGCATCGATGCCAGGGCTCCCAGGCCAATGAGCGAGAGTGCGCCCGGTGACGGCACGTCATAGGTGCCAATGATGCCGCGGATCGCAGGATTCGTTGGGTTGGGAAAGGCTCCGAAGACGATGTCCGTCATCGGGTTGCTCGGGTTGAGCTCCGTGACGGAGTGGCCCAAGCTCCAGCGTGTGACCGGGACGCCTGCGCCAACGGGGTTGGCGTTTGGAACGATGGGAAGCTGGATCTGCGTTGCGGGCCCGACGTACGGCGCGTTGAGCTGCAAGCCAAAGTTGTTGAGGAAGGTGTTCCACGCGGCGGCCTCGCCGGACGGACCGCCCAGCCCGCCGGTTCCACCCACCACAACCACCGAACCACCACCATTGACATACTGCGTCAGGATCGGAGCGTTGGCGGGGCCATTTCCGGGACCGTTGCACAGGATCACGCCGTCGTAGGCCTGCAGCGTTGCGAGGTTGAAGGGCCCAGCCGGAAGATGGGACCAGGTGTACCCAAGGCCCGTCATCGTCGCCGCGAGGATGCTCCCCTGCGAGGTCGGACTCAGGCGGCTCTCGGGCGACATCACGACGAAGTTGGCGTTTGCCTGGCCGTTCGCGATGAACGCGCCGAGCTGCGTCGCAAGCTGGGTCGCGGCGGGGGCGTTGGTCACGAACGCGCTGTTCGTGAGCATCCACTCATCACCCATCGCAACCACACGCTGCGCAAAGGCTGTCGAACCCGAGACGATCACCAACGCACCCGCGAGTGTCATGCAAGACGTGTTCATGGAAAATCTCCTGTTAGCGGCACCGCGAAGGGCAACCCACACGGGTGCCCATCGCGGCTTCACACTGGGACTTGCCACGCGCTACGCAGATCTTGCAGGCAAGAACGACGATTTTGTGCGACGGCGTTGCGCGGGTGATGGCTCACGCTGCGACAGTGGCGGCCCGCTCGGCTGACCTCGAGCGTCCACCAAGATCAAGATCTCTCCACGCACGCACCGGGCTCGCCGCTGAGATCGGTATGCTACGACGATGCGAAACCGCCTCCTGAGTTTCATGCTGTGTCTCGCCGCAGCGGTTCTGCCCGCCTGGTCGCCAAGCGCGGCACAGCAAACTCCGGCCACGCCCGAGCCACCCGTCCGCTTCTCTAAGCAGACCGGCTCGCTGCGACTGGCGATCGTCGGCCTTGTGCACGGCCACGTCGAGGGACTGCTGTGGCAGGCGCGACAGCGGACCGATATCGAGATCGTTGGGATCTATGAACCCAGCCGCGCACTCTTTGACCAGATGGCCGCGAAGCACAATCTTCCCGCCTCGCTCTACCACGACTCGCTCGCAGCGATGCTCGACGCGACGAAGCCCGAGGCCGTCAGCGTGATGTCACCCATCGCGGATCATCTCGCGGCGGTTGAAGCCTGCGCGCCGCGCGGCGTGCACCTGCTGATCGAGAAGCCCCTCGCCTTCGCCGCGGCAGATGCGCACAAGATGGAATCGCTCGCGAGCGAGCACCGCGTGCTTGTCCTCACCAACTTCGAGACAAGTTGGTACGAGTCCGTGCGCGAGGCCGAGAGGCTCGTTACTTCCGGCGAGATGGCCCCCATCCGGCGCATGGTCTTCCGTCACGGCCACCGCGGCCCGCGCGAGATCGGCTGCTCGCAAGAGTTCCTCGCATGGCTCACCGACCCCATCCAGAACGGCGGCGGCGCGATCGTTGATTTCGGCTGCTATGGCGCGGTCATCTCCACATGGCTGATGAACGGCCAGCGCCCCGCGACTGTCGTCGCGAGCGCGAGCCACTTGAAGCCCCTCATCTACCCGCGCGTGGACGACGACGCCACGATCATCCTGACCTATCCAGGAGCAACGGCGGTCATCCAGGCCTCATGGGCCTGGACCCACGACACGAAAGAGATGGACGTTTTCACCCAGACCGGTTCGATCCACGCCGCGAAGTGGGACGCGATGACGCTGCGCAACGTCGATCAACCGCCGCGAGTCATCAAGCCACCACCACGCCCGGCGCATCTCGAGAACGAATGGACCTACCTCAGAAGAGTCGCCCGCGGCGAGTGCGAGGTGGACCCGCTCTCAAGCCTGAAGTTCAACGTGATCGTGGCAGAGATCCTGGACGAAGCAAGGAAGCAGGTGCAAGAAGCGAAGCCGCGCGGCGAGGGTTCCTGAGAGCTGCCGTCAAAGCAGCGTTCTGCGCTGGGTCCACTCCGGCGAGGGCAGGAAGATGGCGGTTAGATGACCCGCTGGCTCAACTCCCGCGACGATCACGGCGCAAGCACGCGTGCTGCGAAGAGTCGAATGGAATCACCAACGGCCTCGGCGCACGCTGCAGCAGTTTTCAGCGAGCATCATGTTGGTGAGAGCCGCTCGCCAGCTGGCCCAGAACTCGGCAGACCCCTTGACCTCGATCACCACAAAGTCCACGAGGTCAGACCAGTTGGCAATCCATCCATCGAGCGCCGCGCGATCGGGGGCCTCCATCAACTGATAGCAGTTTCCACCGTCGGCGGCCATCCAACTCGCGACGTAGATCGCGCCGGAGCCCTCTGGCATCAGCCGTCCTTTGGATTTGAAGCGAGCTCCGACCGCGCCGGGTTACCCGCCGCAGAATGTCTCGATCACCATGTAGCTCATGCCCGCTCTACGTTGTGCATCGGAATGCGGTTCGTCGTCCAGCCGCGGGGAGTCCATGCCTCTGTCCGTTGATACCAGATCGCACTTGACGCTGAGCGTCGATTGCGCCGACGGGGCCAAGAGCAACTGCGCTTGGATGCTGCGGGTCTCGCGGACGCGCAATCGCGATCCACGGAACGAGCTGGCTCAGACCAAGAGTGCAACGCAATTAATTCCCAGCGCGGCGTCAAGGTTCGCCCACGAAAACCCCACTGGAACTACCAACGGCCCCGGCACACGCTGGGGCCGTCTCAATGCAAGCCAGGCGATGGCAGGAGGACGGCGTTCTACATACTGGGGCGGATCAACACATTGGGGGGTGGCGAGAAGCGGCCCTGGCTGGAGAGTTGTGGTGCGACGATGGCTGCGTGAGTCTTGGCACTCGCCGCGATGCGGCCGCGATCACTCCCATTCGAGGCTGCGCGGACAAATTGGCGGGAGAAACGCTGTTGATGTGACTGGGTTCATCGCGAGTGGCATGTGCAGAAATGCCGCTTGCTGGCCGTGCTTGACAACTTCTACGCTGCCACTCATCTTCTCTGGAGAAGTTTCTGGGTAGTCGGCCCGGGCTTGTTCGAACAAGAAATCAAACCGTCATGAAGAGCTCCGCATTGCTCCGTGCCGCATCTTGCACGCTCACCATCACGGCTTTGTGCGTCACGATGGGTCAGCAAGTGGCCCAGGCGTGTTCGCGCATTGTGTGGACTGGCCCGGCGGGCGAAGTCATCACCGGGCGGTCGATGAACTGGCCCCACGCCTTCAATACGCACCTCATGGTGATCCCCCGGGGCGAGAAGAACGTGGGCTTTGCCCGCGAGCACGGGCCGACGCGAGAGAGCAAGAACGACACGGCGATCGCGGCGGGTTCGGCAAACATCGGCGGGCCGATGGACGTCGCGGCCGACGGCATGAACAAGATGGGGCTGGGCGCGAACTTGCTCTATATGGCCGAATGTGACTTTGGGCCTATGCCCGGGGGCGACAAGCCGCGCATCTCGTGGGGCGCGTGGGTGCAGTACGTGCTCTCAAACTATGCCACGGTTGCGGAGGCAGTCGCGGCATTCGAGAAGAACCCGGTGTACCTCGTTCCTGCCAGCCTTGGCCCCGGTGGTAATGCCGCGCCGACGCTTCACCTGGCGCTGAGCGATCCGACCGGCGACAGCGCGGTGATTGGGTATCTCGAAGGCAAGCCCGTCATCCATCACGGCAAGGAGTTCACCGTGATGACCAACAGCCCGACGTATGACAAGCAGCTCACGCTAAACAACTACTGGAGCGCGGTGGACGGCAGCAAGACGGTGCGGAGCTCGCGCAGGTCCGAGGATCGCTTCGTGCGGGCGGGGTGCTATCTGAGCAAGCT
>Ga0105046_10013000_pt1 | contig 12901 bp, 7 predicted proteins | sample MAT03_FD_78385 | JGI IMG/M metagenome (GOLD analysis project Ga0105046, IMG submission 78385) | Freshwater microbial communities from Lake Fryxell liftoff mats and glacier meltwater in Antarctica - MAT-03 (megahit assembly) | ecosystem: Environmental > Aquatic > Freshwater > Ice > Liftoff... | reverse complement strand
GCTCGCGCTCGGCTCTCGGCAGTTGATACGCAGCTGCGAAAAAGTGCAGGTACTCGGCTGCCGTGAGGTCTTCATAGGTGCCAAAGTAATCGGGCATGTAGCCGATCATGCGGCGGATCTTCATCGGATTTTCGGGAACACTGATCCCTCCGATCTTCACCACACCGGCGTTCGGTCGGATGAGTGTGGCCAGAACCTTGATCGTCGTCGACTTCCCCGCACCGTTTGGACCGATAAAGCCGAAGACTTCTCCCCGGGGAATCTCAAACGAGATTCCCCGCACCGCTTTGAGCTTGCCGTACGAGACTCGGAGGCTTTTGATCTGAACGAACGACATCGCAGACTCGGTGAAGGGTGCGAACCGGATTCCATACACCGCAGTGTAGCACGGCACTGAATGAGTCACAGACAACCCGAGGTGACGCCGAACGGCCAGCAACTCGCGAGGAGGAGCGAAGATCAGGGAAAAATAATTCTGAGGCTGCGCTAGCACTGATTGCGCGGCGCGGATGGCAAAGTCAACGCACTCTTCGAGTCCGGTGCAGCCAAACTCGCAGTTGTCGCTGCATTTAGGCTGACGTTATTGACGCTGTCGTGCGACAGAATGTCAGTGCATGGTAACGCCAAGGCTTGAACCACAAAACACTTTCAACAGAAAACGACCTGCGAGGTCTCCCCCGCAGGTCGTCGTTGAAGTCTCGGATTGCCGCCCACTCACCTGTTAGACGCCTGGGATTTCCAAGTGCTCGTCGCTGGCGATCTTGCGAATCTTCTGCAGAGCCCGCGTCTCAATCTGGCGGATGCGCTCCTTGGTCACTCCGTGTCGCTGGCCAACCTGCTCGAGGGTCAGAGGCTCGGTGCCGTCATCCAGGCCGTAGCGCTGGATGATGATGCTCCGCTCCCGATCCTCCAGCTGCTCCAGGATCGACATGATCGCGGAGTGCTGCTGCTGGTTGGTGCGTTGATCCTCATAAGGGTTTCGACGATCGTCGGTCGTGTAGTCGAACATCTCGTCTGTCCCGGTCCGAAACCGGTCCAGGCGGGTGTAGTCGGCGGGGATCGACCGGGCATAGTTCTTCATGATCGCCCAGGTGGCGTACGTGGAAAACTTGTTGCCCCGCGAGTAGTCGAACTTTTCGACCGCTCGGAAGAGCGACATATTGCCGTCGCTGACCATCTCGAAGAAGTTGGCCGACGGGGTCATGTGCCGCTTGGCGATCGACACCACCAGACGCAGATTGCTGCGGATCAGAAAGTTCTTCACCTGCTGGGATTGCTCGATCAGCTGCTCAAGCAATTCGAGGTCGCTGGCCTTCGGGTGCTGGCGATCGATTCGCTCCCGCAGCTTGTTCGCCCGATACTTCAGGTAGTTGAACTTCCGGAAGTAATGGGCTTCCTGCTCCCGGTTGAGGAGCGGGATGGAATAGAGACTGGCGAGGTACGGGGGCAAACCTGGAGGAGGCTTGACCTTGCCCGCTTTCTGGTCGTTCTCGGGAGCTTGGCTTAGGATCTCCCGATCGGCATTCGGCGACAGAAAGTCAGCGTTGTCCATGTAGTCGATCGACTGGTCGAACAGCAGGCGAGCCCGCTCTTCAGTGACGATCCGGTAGACCGAAGCCTTGGTCCGGCAGTATTCCCCCGCGAGAATGTCGACAGCTGTGCCGCGACGGAAGCGGTTGTAAATCTCCGTCCGCTGGTCGCCGCTCAGTTGCTCTTGGGCGTTGGGGAAGACGGCGTTCTCCGGATGGTCGGCGTCGTACCGCTTCAGGGTGTAGCGGATGGTTTCCGGCGAACGGCCAAACACGCGGGCCAGACGGTCGCTGACCTCGGAGGGGCAAGCTCCCAGGCGGGCAAACTTCCGCGCCCGCAGGACGATCTCCTGGCGGTCATCTTCGGAGAGCTGAGAGAAGCGCGACCCGCGCTGGATCTCTCCCTCGTGCTTGGTCACAAAGCGTTCGACCGACGAGTTCAGGAACCCGACGCGTGTGCGATTGCCGAACTTGAAGCGACGGCTGATAAGCCCGCGCTTTCGCCACCGATCAACTGTCTTCGTCGAGACGTTGTACTTCTTGCTGAGGTCCTCGACGGTCAGCACCTGCTCACCCGCCTGATCGACGGGGAGATTGGCACTGGCGGAGAGTTCTTCCACCAGCAAACGGATGTCGTGGACCGCAGTGGCCCCATCGATCCGCAGATCTGGGTAGGTATCGGGGCGATACCCAGTAATCTTCTCGACCAGTTCCGGGTACTTGTACTCAGTCGCTTCGTCGAGTTCGGTGGCTAGGAGTTCCGCACGGTCCATCTGCTGGACGCGGACATCCAAAGGGCTGAAACGGGTCAGCTGTTCGGAGAGTTGACGAATTGCGGGATGACTGTAAAGGGACATGGTTGGAATCCTCCCAACATCCGGGACTCGACTCTCGTCATGAGAGGAGTTGCTCGGTTGACAGCGACTTCCTGGTGTGTCGCAACCGCGACATGTCGCCACTTCTGGGTGCTTCAGAGTGGGCTTTCGCCATCTCTGAGATCATGAACGCGATCTTTGGATGCTTGGATCAGAAAAAAGTTCGCGTGCGAACCGATTTTTTCTGAATCTTGTTCTCCCGAGATCATGCCCCAAATGCATATGCACTTGGCGTGCCAAAAAATCGACTACACGTTCCGGTCTTGAAGTTGTCCGTTCGACACGCCTACAATCCCGACTGTAATCGAATTGGTCTCGCTGCACGGAAATATGGAGTCCGACATGCCAACTCGCTGGCTGAACTGGCAGGAACACCCCTTCCTGAACCACGCAAACCCTCAATTCGGATTGACCCAGCTGTGTGACCGATTGGCGGCGCTTTCCTGTTCTCATTCTGACTTCTCGCATTTCGCAGCAGTCGCCCTGCCGCAAATTGGAACATTCTTCAACGTCCAGTGGGCTGGGATTGCAACTCGCACGCCCCCGTGGTCAGTCATTTCCGAGCACGGAATTCGTCCCCGAGGCGGCCTCCCATCCCAGTTGATGGACGAGGCACTCGACCGAGATGCCGCTGGTTACTCTGATGCTTCCGGCGACACAGCTGTTGCAATCCCCTTTGCTCCGGGCGACCACCGGGTGCTCTGCCTGTCTGGCGGTCGGCTGTCAGAAGTGCAGTTGCCGGAGCTGCTGTTGGTCGGGCGGATTTTCTCCCATGTGTCGGGATTTCTCGGAACGACAGAGAAACTGTCGCGGCGACTTGATCGTTTGCGAGCCACTCTGGAAATTGCGAGGACATTCGCCTCGGCCCGCGAGCCACAGGAGTTGCTTGAGCTCATCGCGAAAGAGGCGATCCGGCTCCTCGACACTGATCGGGCCAGTATTTTCCTCTGGGACCGAGACCAGAAGCAGCTCGTCGCCTGCCCCGCGTTAGGGGTCGAGGGCGGCAAGCTCTGGCTACCGGACAATCGGGGAATCGTGGGCCAAGTCATCCAAACCGGAAAAACGGTCCGCGTGGATGACGCCTATGCCGATCCCCGGTTCGACAAGAGCGTCGACCACAAGGGAGGGTACCGCACCCGCACGCTGCTGTGCGTTCCACTGATTAATGCAGCTGGTCAGCGCATCGGAGCGTTCGAGCTGATCAATAAGAACGATGGGTTGTTCACCGACGACGATGAAGAATCCCTCTACCAGCTGGGGATTCAGGTGGCCGTCGCGGTCGAGAACGCTCAGGAACGTGACCTTCTCGTCCGCAGCAATCGCCAGTTGAAGGAGCAGGTTACGGGCAGCTCCAACATCATCGGGGAAAGCCCGGCGATCCTGGCACTGCGGGGCACGATCGAGCGTCTGGCTGCGACCGATCTGCCGGTCCTCATTACCGGCGAGAGCGGGACTGGCAAGGAAGTGGCCGCCCAGGCCTTACACTATCGTGGCCCGCGCTCCGGACACCCCTTCATCGCGGTGAACTGTGCCGCACTGACCGAGACACTTCTGGAGAGTGAACTCTTCGGCCATGAAAAGGGAGCCTTCACCGATGCGCACGCCACGCATATCGGGAAATTCGAGCTCGCCCAGGGGGGCACTTTGTTCCTCGACGAGATCGGCGACATGACTCCCGGAGGGCAGGCGAAGCTGTTGCGTGTCCTCGAAGAAAAAATCATCACCCGCGTCGGGGGGACCCAGGCAATTCCTGTCAACGTCCGCGTGATTGCCGCCACGAATGCCAATTTGACCGAAATGGTCCGCGAGAAGAAGTTCCGCCAAGACCTGTACTATCGGCTCAGCGTCGTTACCGTCGAGATCCCGCCGCTACGAGACCGAGCCGAAGACGTGCTACCACTGGCCGACCACTTCCTCACTCGTTTCTGCCGGCAGGCCAATCGTCCCAAGTTGATTCTCTCGGACGACGCCCGCAAGCGGGTGCAAGGGCACTCTTGGCCGGGGAATGTTCGCGAGCTGCGAAACCTGATGGAGCGGGTCGCCTTCTTGTCGGCGGGAAAGAACGTGGAGGTCAGCGACCTCGCCTTCATCCTCAGCCCGCAAAAAGACTCGTTCCAAGACCTCTCCGATGGTTACGGTCTGGCCGAGGCCAGCGACCGCTTCCAAGTCGAGTACATCAAGCGCGCCATCAAACGCGTCCAGAACAATATGAGCGAAGCCGCCCGCGTCCTCGGCCTGCACCGCTCCAACCTGTACCGCAAAATGCGGCAACTGGGGATGGAGGTCGACGAGTCCAAAGCCTGACTCCGAGCGAGGGCCGGCTGAAAAACGTAACTACTTTTCTGACCCACAGACACTGAACAGAACCGGCGGCCAGGGTTTAGCCCATTTCGAGACCGAGTCCACGGACGATTCATGGTGAAGCCGTTCCAGGAAACGATTGCCCCTCACTCCTGGGGCGGAAGCAGTTTCAGACCCCGCAGCCAATCGAGCGACTGGGTTTGCCAGGCATCCCATGACGGGCCTTGATACCCATTGAGGCCATGTCCTCCCGTCGGCAGCACAAGGTACTGGCTCGGAACTTTGTGAGCTCGGAGCGCGTCGTAGAACATCTGACTATTCGCCGGCACGACGACCGTATCGTCGAGAGCGTGAGCCAGGAAGGTCGGTGGTGTTTGATCGGTCACTTGCTTCTCGTTGGAATAGAGTTCAATTAACTCGGGACCGGGATCACTTCCCAGCAAGTTGTTTCGCGATCCCCCATGCGTGGTCCCTCCCATCGAGATTACGGGGTAGACCAGAATCGCAAAATCGGGACGACAGCTGACCTGTTCGACGCGGTCTGTGGACTTCGGGTTCCCCGAGTCGAAGTGCGTCGCCGCGGTCGAGGCGAGGTGACCACCCGCTGAAAATCCGATGATACCCACGCGAGCGGGATCGATCTCCCAGGTCTTGGCATTCGCCCGCACTGTGCGGATGGCACGCTGCGCATCGAGGAGTGGAACCACATGACGACCGGCGGGCATCCGGTACTCCAGCACGACACCGGTGACGCCGAAGGTGTTCAGCCAAGTGGCAATGCCGTGTCCTTCGGGCTGAACAGCCAGTCCTCCATAACCTCCGCCGGGGCAGATCACGACAGCTGTGCCATTGGGTTTCGCGGGGCGATAGAGGGTAATCCAAACCTCAACGTCCTGCACCGGCCCCTGGCCAAGCGCCGCTCGCCCCTCCCACAGGCCGATCTTCTGCGGTTCGACCGCGACTTGTCCGACCGCGAGATTGGGCAGGCAGCCGATGAACACAAACAGTCCAGCGCACCACAGTTTCAATGAAGCCAGCATGCAAGGTCTTTACTCAGTGAGGTGTGATGAAAACAGCGTTGCCGTCCATGGACATCAGGGGCTGGGCGGCGGTGGCAACTTCGCCCGCATGACGGGGGCCAGGTACTGGGCTGTCTCGTCGCCGATGACGTGGTACCCGGCCAGAGTGGGGTGTCGATCGCCGAACCATCCGGGCAGCTCAGCAAAGTGAGCGTCGAGGCGATTGTCGAGCACCTCGACGGTCTGCGTCCCCTCGGCCACGAACGGCTTCACGAACTCGCGCCGGTTCTCGGGAATGTTCGCCAGGGGGTAGCGGCGGTAATTCAGCATGTTCGGCCCCTGCTCCAACTCCTTCGCATAGCGGGGATAAATGTCGAACAGCGGGAGACCCTCGGCCTTCGCGACGGCTGCGTTGAGCTCGTTGAGTTGCAGGCAGGTCGCTTCACTCCCGTACGGAATGACTGTCATCACAATCAGCTCGGCCTGCGGATGGTCGGCCTTCAGTCGCGAGATCAACTCGTGATAGTCCTTCGGAAAGTTCTCCGTAAAGTTCTCTCGACGGACCGCATCATTCAGCCCGTAGCGAATCAGCACGTAGTCGATCCCCGGCAGCTTCGACGCCTCTTTCTCATAGCGTCCCGAATCGAGCAACCGCTGGATGTACTCACCGCTCAGTCCGAGATTGATGACGTTGGTGGGCGGCAAGTCCCTCTCCGCAGCCAACAATTCTCGGATCACATCTTCGAGATGCGGCCCCTGCGGGACGAGCCGACGCGGCACGCTCCCCTCCGTGGTGCTGTCACCGAGCAACAGAATCTGCACCTTGCCCTCATGCTCGGCACGGGCTGGAGTGCTGGCCAGAGTGAACGCGATGAGAGTGGCCAGGAGCAGATGATTGGCTCGATAACACATCATGTTTCCGATCGGTGAAAATGTCAGTGCCGCCGACATACAGGACGGGCAAATGTGCCCGTCCTGTGCACCGGTCAGGCAATGTCCCCCTGCGACCATCCGCCATCGATCATCCGCCACTGCTTCCCGGTGGGGTTCTTATTTTGAAGGGCCGGGGGCAAGCGGTGAGCGCGCACGTTGTCGTAACTTTGCAGCATCGCAAATCGCCAGATACTGGCCGGGAATCCGACAGCGGTGAAGCCGGGGTGTCCGGTGGCGGGGAAGGGGCCGCCGTGGTTCATGGAGGACACGACGGCGACTCCGGTCGGCATCTTGTCATTGAGCAGGCGACCGACCTTCTCGCGGACGCGCGGGGCGAGTTGGTCGTAGGCGTCATCGTCGCTGCCCTGGGTGTCGGTATACAGACCGCCCGTGAGGTTCCCCTCCAGCGCCTTCGCAATCGCGATCATCTGCGCCAAGTCCTTCGCCACCACCATCAGCGAGGCATTGCCGAACGCCTCGGCTTGCAGCCCGAGTGGATTCTTCAGGTAGGCCTCGCCGCTGACTCGCAACAGCGTATTCGCGTAGCAGTAGCGCTTGTCATCGACCGGCTTATTCCCGCAGACCACGATCGCCCCCGCTTGTTGCAAAGCGACCAGACCCGCGCGGAAGTTCTGCTCGACTCCGCCGCTCAGCATGGTCCCCACGGGAGCTGCGTCGAACTTGGCCGCGACCCCGGCGATGAACTGCTCGCCAGTCGCCCCTTCTGGGACCACGACCACGCCGGGATTTGTGCAGAACTGCCCGGTTCCCATCAGGCAACTGCCCGTGAACTCATCGACGACAGATTGCAGCCGCTCCTGAAGCGCGCCCGGTAAAATGAAGACCGGATTCACGCTGGAGAGCTCGCAGTAGAACGGCTTCCCCCCCTTGTCAGCAGCTTCCTTCAGTGAGAGCCCGGTATGCCGCGCCCCCGTATAACCGCTGGCCCCGATCAGCGGATGCGACACCAGCTGGTACCCATCGGCGTGTGAGGTCCGGTAGATCAGCTGGACGAAGCCCGAGGGCATGCCGGTCGCCTGAGCGGACTCATGACAGAGCTGCGCGAGCAGCAGTGTCGTGCCGGGATGAGACGAATGCCCCTTGGCAATGACCGGGTTGCCGGCAGCCACCGCCGACGCGAAATCACCTCCGGCAATCCCGTTGTAGGCGTACGGAAAGTTATTCGGTCCGAAGACCACGACGGGGCCAATCGGGCCGAACTGCGCGCGGATGTTCGACTTGGTATCGATCGTGGCTGTGGCCCATGATCCGTCGCGGGCACAGGTCGCGGCTTGTCGGAGTTGATTCACAGTGCGAGGGAGTTCCGCAATCTTCAGCCGAGGCTCGACCGGCAGTCCTGTCTCCTGATGAGCGATGGCGATGATCTCGGAAGCTCGCCCCTCAATACGTGTCGCATAGTCTTCGAGGAACGCCGCGAACTTCTCGCCGGGCCAGCTGCGAACGACAGCTGCGGCGGCGGCGGCGTGACCGATGACCTCTTCGATCTCGGCCCAGGGGCTGATCGGGAACTGATCGGCGAGCGGCTGCTTCGTGGAGGGATCGACCGCCTGAAACGTTTCTTTTCCGGCGGAAGCCCGCCACTGACCATTGACGAGGATAGGTTGCACAGACATCGGACACTCGGAAAGAGGAAGCACGGGCTCGCAAGACGATAGCCTAACGCGCGGGGGTGAGATGGTCGAGGTTGCGACGCGGCGAGAGGGGTGGGGGCATTCGCCAAATGGGGGGCGAGGGTGGAATGACAATCGGCGAGCCGCCGGTTCCACCGACCGTTCGCGGAGACGAACCGGCGGCTGACGCCCTGCCGCTCACAGAGAGTGGTCGCCATCGCGGCGAGACCCGCTGGCAATCAGGCGTTGACTAAATACTTGTTGGATGTCCAATAGAGTAGCGATGGAGTTCGGCCCGGTGGTATTATGGCTCCGTGTGCTGAGGATTCCGATCCTGTGGGTGAACGACGTGATAGCGACCTTTGTGAACCTCTTGTTCCTCCGTCAGCCCGACGCTCCACGTGGAGTCTGGGCCGCGCTCCAGGCGGCCTCGGAATTAGTCATCAGGAAAGAAGCAGACAGGAATACCTGCTCGACTCACGTCGGACAGACATTTCCGTCTCTCAGGTCTGAAAATAGATGGGGAACCTGCTCTGGGATTTTCTTTCTCAGGGCCGTGGTCGGCGTCTGCTATCTGGCGGGGGGCATCTCTTTCTCTCATGCGAATGATGCGGCGTTCTATCAGTCCAAGATCAAGCCCGTTCTCCATGAGCGGTGCTATGCCTGTCATGGGGCGCTCAAGCAAGAGGGCGGCTTGCGGCTCGACACAGTTGTGGCGGCCATGCGCGGCGGCGAGAGTGGAGCGGCGGTCAAGCCGAGTGAGCCGGATGCGAGTGAGTTACTCGCTCGCATCACGTCGACTGACCTGAGCGTGCGTATGCCGCCAGAGGGGGAGCCGCTCAAGCCCGAGCAGATCACAGCCATCCGGCAGTGGATTGCGGATGGGGCGACGGGGCCCGCCGATGAGGTGCCCGAGATCGACCCGCGCGAGCATTGGGCATTCCAGACACCTGTGCGGCCTGTTGTCCCCGTGGTGGCCCACCCCGAGTGGAACGCGAATCCGATCGATGCCTTCATCGCGAAGAAGCACGAACAAAAAACCCTCACTCCCCAGCCGCTCGCCGACAAGCGAACCTGGCTGCGGCGAGTGTCGCTCGATCTGATCGGGTTGCCACCGACTCTGGCGGAGCAGGACGCCTTCCTCGCGGACACATCCCCCGAGGCAGACATCACTGTCGTGAATCGCCTGCTGGAGTCCCCGCAATACGGCGAACGCTGGGGCCGCCACTGGATGGACATCTGGCGGTATAGCGACTGGTGGGGACTGGGGGTCGAGGTCCGCAACTCACAGAAGCATATCTGGCACTGGCGTGACTGGATCGTCGAGTCGCTCAACGCCGACAAGGGGTACGACCAGATGCTCCGCGAGATGCTCGCAGCTGACGAGCTCTATCCGAACGACCTCGACAAGCTGAGGGGGAGTGGGTTCCTGGCCCGGCAGTACTTCAAGTTCAACCGTACCAGCTGGCTCGATGAGACGGTCGAGCATACGGCCAAGTCGATGCTGGGGCTGACGTTCAATTGTGCCAAGTGCCACGACCACAAGTACGACCCGTTTTCGCAGGTCAACTATTACGAAATGCGGGCGATCTTCGAGCCGTACCAAGTCCGCACCGAAGCCCTGCCCGGAACGACCGACTTCGAGCAGGGTGGTCTTCCGCGGGCGTTCGACTGCAACCTTGATGCGGAGACGTTCGTCCACATCCGAGGGGACGATCGCAACCCCGACAAGACCCGCTCGATTGTGCCCGCCTTCCCCGATTTTCTCTCACTGGGCGAGACGCAGATCGAACCAGTTTCGCTCCCAGCTGAGGCCTTCGTGCCTGGTCTGCGGCCGTTCGTCGTGGAGGCTCAAAGACGCGCAGCCGAGCAGAAGATCGCCACAGCCAAGACCGCTCTTGAAGCGGCTCGTATGAAACTGATCGAAGCCGAGAAGGCCGCTGCGTCGCCGCCGACCGAGCCCCCGATGGAGTCGGAATCAATGGTCCTCGCCGAGGACAACTTCGCCGCTGCACGACCCGAGCAGTGGGAGTCACGCGACGGTCAGTGGAGCTATGCAAACGGCCGGTTGTCTCAGTCACTCGTCGGACCCACGCGAACGGCGATGCGACTCAAGACGACTCCGCCGGTCGACTTCGAAGCTCGACTGAAATACATCGCGACCGGGGGCGAGATGTGGAAGTCGGTCGGGATCACATTTGACGTCGGAGCCCAGGGGCAAGAGGTCTTGGCCTACCTCAGCAGCTATGCCGGTGGGCCGAAATCGCAGGTCGCGTACAAGCAGGGGGCGGGGGACTACGCTTACCCCGCGGACGGTGCCCAGTCTCGCGCGATCGACCTGCAACAGCCGCAAGAGATAGTCCTGCGAGTGCGTGGAACGCTCGTGAATCTCGCGATCAATGGGGAGCCGTCGGTCGCTTACCGACTGCCGATTCCACGTGCCCCCGGGCCGCTGGAACTGATTACCTATGACGCGTCGGCGGAGTTCCTCACCTTCGAGCTGCGTCACCTGCCCGCGTCGATCAAGCTGATCGACCCCAAGAATGCTCCGAACTCACCCGATGGTCCCAAGCCCCTCGATCAAGTTCAACTCGAACTCCAAATCGCCGAGAAGTCGCTCGCCGCCGTGGAAGGGGAGTTGGTCTCATTAAACAGCCGCGCCGCAGCTGACCAAGCTCGCTATCAAGTGCCGCCCGCCGAGAGTGCGACACCACTGGCGCACACTGCGGCGCTCGCCGAGAAGCAAGCCGCTGCGTCGCAAGCGGACATCGAAGTCACTCTGGCAGAACTGGCCCTCAAGCAGGCGACGACCGAGCAACTGGCCGACCGCGAGGCGAAGCTCACAGCTGCGAAGACGGCGCTCGAGGCGGCTCGTAAGGCGGTCGAAATGCCGGGCGAAACGTACACCTCTCTGGTCGGGGCACTGAAGACACTGGAGAACAATCTGGAGACCGAAGAGTCCCGCCGGAAGCCGTTTCCGCAGACCAGCACGGGTCGCCGCTCGGCCCTGGCGAAGTGGATCACAGACCCGCGTCATCCGCTCCCCGCCCGCGTGGCGGTTAACCATATCTGGGCGCGGCACATGGGCCAACCCTTGGTGCCCACCGTGTTTGATTTTGGTCGCAAAGCGACGCGACCAGTGCATCCGGAGCTGCTCGATTGGCTGGCTGTGGAGTTGATCGAACACGGGTGGAGTATGAAGTATCTGCACCGGTTGATCGTCACTTCGCGGACGTATCGGATGTCGTCGTCGAATCTGGGAGCCAGTGAGACGAACCTCGTCCGTGATCCCGAGAACAAGTTCTTCTGGCGGGCGAACCCGATCCGCATGGAGGCTCAAACCATCCGTGACAGTTTGCTGCACTTGGCCGAGGAACTCGATCTCACCTTGGGGGGCCCCTCGATCCCGGTCAGTGACGAAGCCTCGCGCCGCCGGAGCCTCTACTTCGTTCATTCTCACAACGAGCACCAAAAGTTCCTCTCCATGTTCGACGACGCGAGCGTCCTCGACTGCTACCGCCGGACGGAGAGCATCGTCCCGCAACAAGCCCTGGCCCTCGAGAACAGTTCACTCACCAACGAGATCGCCGAGAAGATCGCCGCCCGCATTCATACGGCCCATCCGGACCTCAGCGAGTCCGACTGGATTCGCGAGGCGTTCCGGACGATCCTCTCGTGTGAGCCGACAGCGGGGGAACTGAACATCTCGGCGGCTGCTCTGACGCAACTGACTCAACTCGGAGCCGCCGCGAGTCACCCGAACCCTGCGGGAGTGGCACGGTCGCAGTTCTTGCAAGCACTCCTCAACCACAACGACTTCGTGACTGTGCGGTGAACTCACAGACATACGATCCTCAACACAGGCCGTGTCATGTACGTGAATCTCAAGGACTCAAAATTGTTTCTTCGCCAGTGTTTCCTGGCCAGTGCTGCCATCGCGGCATGTTTCAGCGGGGCGCGAGTCTACGCCGAGGCACCGGGTGAGTCGCCGCGGGAATTGGCGAAGCTGGCGATCGCAGCTGCGGGAGGAGTGGATCACCTTCCGGTGGTGTTGCATTGGAAAGAGACGTGGTCGCTCGGGGAGACTGGTTCCCTGAATCCCCGAGAGGCGTACATCGTCCCCCCCCACGCTTGGTATCAGGACGGTCGCAACATCGCGGAAGGGAATCCCGACCGAACCGAAAAGGCATATCTCGTGTGGGTCTGGACGTTGGCCCCTTTAGCGGATGCAGACACGAAACTCACATGGCTACCCGAAGTGGAGTTTTCCGGAAAGACTCTCCAAGGCTTACGAGTTCAACGCGACAAGCAGCCAGACATCGACCTCTACTTCGATCGAACGACTCATCGCCTTTCGGCTCTCGATTGGCGCGCCTTTCGCGTCGATTTCTCCGACTGGAAGGAGACCGATGGTTACCACTATGCCTCGAAAGCTAACGTCCGGTTTAAGAGCGATGGCAGGCTCCATCTGAAGACGGAATTCCAGACGTTCGAAAAGCGAGAGAAGCTGCCGCCGGGTGTTATCGCTTCCCCATGAACCGCACTGCCTGTCGCCCACGTTCTGACGAACGTGGCGACGATGATTCTGCCCTGTCGCTCAACCCTCAACCCTC
>Ga0105046_10012999_pt1 | contig 12902 bp, 12 predicted proteins | sample MAT03_FD_78385 | JGI IMG/M metagenome (GOLD analysis project Ga0105046, IMG submission 78385) | Freshwater microbial communities from Lake Fryxell liftoff mats and glacier meltwater in Antarctica - MAT-03 (megahit assembly) | ecosystem: Environmental > Aquatic > Freshwater > Ice > Liftoff... | reverse complement strand
CTTTACCTGGTGGCCATCATGGACTGGTTCACCCGCAAGGTGTTGGCCTGGCGGATCTCCAACACGCTTGAGGCCGACTTCTGCCTCGAAGCGCTGAACGAGGCGATCCACAAGTTCGGCCCGCCCGAGATCATGAACACCGATCAGGGCGGCCAGTTCACATCCTTCGACTGGACCGACCGGCTGAAGCGGGCCAAGACCAGATCCCGATGGATGGCAAAGCCCGGTATCTGGACAACATCCTTATCGAGCGTCTCTGGCGGTCGCTGAAGTATGAATGCGTTTACCTGCACGCCTGGGACACCGGAGCGCAGGTCAAAGCAGGTGTCGGGCGCTGGATCACCTTCTACAACCACCAGCGGCCCCACGCCGCCCATGGCGGACAGCCGCCCGCCGTGGTTTACTTCAAGAGTATCAAAACTGACCAGCAGGTGCAGGAAGTAGCTTGAATCAGCCGGAAAACTGTCCAGGAGTTGGGGAGTAGCTCAATCGGCGGTTTCCCAAGCGGTCCGATCTGATCGCAGCCGTCTTTCGCCGCGAGGTTGACGCGTGTGTCGCCGCCGCAGCCGCGATGGCCGCCGACCTTTCGCCCGGCGACGCGCTTCGGCAATGGCTGCCGCGCTACACCGATTTCATTGCAACGAAAAAAGGCCTGGCAGCCGCCCTGCATTCCGGCGATCCGGCCTTTGACGCGCTGCCCGATTACTTCAGGGCCAATTTCGAGCCCGCGCTGGCCGGGCTGCTCAGCGCAGCCGCAGCGGCCGGTGCGGTCCGCAGCGATATTGCCCCCTACGATCTGCTGCGCGCCATCGGCAACCTGTCGGTCGCAACAGGCGACGACGGCGCAGCACATACCCGGCGCATGGTCCAATTGCTTATTGTCGGTCTGGTTGCGGGTGATACCGACAGCCCGCAGCACCCACGGTAGCAACCGTGGCTTGGCGCAATGAAAGCGATGGATTCGAGCGACGGGCGGAGGTTGCGGCGATCAATTTCCAACACAGAGCGCAATGGTGCTACTCGGATCGCGTTATCGGGCAGCAATCGAACGCCGAACCTCGCCGTGTCCGTCGATCATCGCGGGTTTCAGACGCTTGCGGGCATCCCGGCGTGGCGCGCATCCCATGACCGGTTTGAAGGCCGTGCAGGGCGCTCGGCCTCAGGCGCAAGTGCCGGGCCTGTCTGAACGCCCCGCCTTACCAGACCAACCCGGCGATCGCGCAAATCCAGGCCACGCCGACGCCCAGCGCCGACACTGCCACGGCGGCCGAACCGGCGTCCTTGGCCTGCCGTGCCCGGTCGCGCCGGGATTCGGATATGTCATCCACCACCCGCTCGATCGCGGTGTTCATGCATTCCATCGCCAGGATGATGATGCCCCCCATCAGGATCGTGCCGCGCTGACCCGCCGACAGCGGCACCACCAACACCGCGATGCCCGAGGCGACATTGGCCCAGACCCATTGGTGCAGACTGCCCTCGGTCCGCCAGACATGCCGCCACCCGGCCAGGGACCAGATCGCCCGCAGCTTTACCCGCTGCCACTCTCTGCGGATCATGGTATCGCCCCTGTTGCTGCCCGATGTTTCAGCATGTGGCAGATGCCCGCCGATGCCAAGCCGGATGCGACGCAGCGGCAGGGGGTGAAGCGACCACCCAGCCGCCCTATCTGTGACGCGCAACCGATAGAAGCGGACCATCCAGATGCCCCCGACACCGCAGCCCTATCCCAGCTGTGCCCGCGCCGCGCGGATCGCCGATGGCACCATTCACGCCCTTGGCGTGGCGCTGGCGCTGACCGGGGTGGTGCTTTTGATCGTGTGTGCCGCGCTTTGGGCCAAGGGCGGTGCGGGGCAGGTGGCGGCGGTTGCCGTCTATGGCGGCGCGCTGCTGGCCAGTCTGGTCGCATCGGCCTGCTACCATATGACCCCGTGGGAACGCCTGCGCCCCACCCTGCGCCGGATCGACCATGCGGCGATCTATCTGAAGATCGCCGGCACCTATACGCCGCTGGTAGTGCTGATCGGATCGGCGTTTTCCTATGCGGTGCTGGCGGCGGTCTGGGCGCTGGCGGTGCTGGGCGCGGTGCTGAAACTGGCGTTCTGGCGCAATCCCGGGCGGCTGGCCACGGCGTTCTATCTGCTGTTGGGCTGGGCCAGCGTGCTGCTGATCTGGCCGCTGGTGCAGACGCTGCCCATCGCGGCCTTGCTGCTGGTGCTGTGCGGGGGGCTGCTCTACTCGGCCGGGGTGATCTTTTTCAACTGGGACGGCCTGACATACGCCAATCCGATCTGGCATGGCTTCGTGCTGGCCGCCTCGGGCTGTTTTTACGCCGCGATCACCCTTGGCACCTTTGCCTGAGGCGGTTTGCCTGTGGCGCCAATCACTTGCCTGGGGCCAACGGCGCTTTTCCCCGTGGGCACCACGGGGGCGCGGCCTGCCGCCACCCTGCTTTGGCGCTGCGCCCGGCCTTGCCTGACTGACGCCAATCGACCGCAAAGCCCGTCGGGCGACCCTGACCGCGTTACAGCCCCAGCGCCGCCACCGTCTGGCGCACTATCTCCAGCCGGGCGGCGTTGGGCGGATGCGTGCCCAGAAACCGGTTGCCCGGGTCGGGCAGCCGCGCAAAGAACGCCGCGCCGCGCAGCGGATCAAACCCCGCCCGGGCCGCGACGATCGTGCCGATGACATCGGCCTCCAGTTCGAAATCCTGCGAATAGCGGCGCGCACCCACCGCTGCGCCATATTCCTGCGCGGCGCGGATGTCGCGGGGGTCCTGCAGACCCCGCTCCCCGGCCAGCTGGCCAAAGATCGCCGCCCCCAGCGCCGCATTTTCCTGCTGGCGCGCCAGATGGCCCGCGATGTGATGGCCCGCCTCGTGCGCCATCACAAAGGCCATCTCGTCGGCATTGCCGACCAACGCGATCAGCGGCACGGTGAAAATGATCACCGGCCGGCCGGCCCGGTCCAGCGTCTGGAACGCATTGGGCGGCGCGCCGGGCCGGTCGTCGACCAGAATCTGGAAATCGCAATTGCGGGTCGCATCCCGGCGCAGGCATTCGTCGCGGGCAACCGGGGCCAACGCCGTGACCACGCTGATGAACAGGCGCGCCTGCGCCTCGCCCTCGGCCGCGCCCTCGGGCAGGGCGGCGGCCAGGGCGGCGCTGGCAGCGGTTCGCGCGCCAACATCCGCCCGGGGCGATGGTTGTGGCGCGCAGGCGGCCAGCGCCGACAGCGCGGCCACGGCCAGGACGAGTGAAATGAAGCGCATGGCTGCGACGGCCTGCCGATATCTGCCTGTTGGTTGTGTCCTAAGCCCGCACGCCGACCGCCGCCAGTACCGTTCCCGTGATCGGCAGCCAATTGCCGCGACCGGCTTGCACCGCCCGGCCACGACGCCTAGCGTGCCCGCATGCTGACGATCGAACATGAATTCGACGCTACCGTGGTCACGCTGGTGGATGAAGGTCCCGCCCCCTTGCAAGAGGATGTGGTGGTCAACGCGTTCGAAGATTGCGTGACCGTGACGCAGTGGGACACGCGCCTTGGCCGCGAACAGAAAGTCACGCTGTCCCTGCGCCAGGTGCAAGAGCTTGGCGCGGCGCTGAACCTGCCCGAAGGGCTGTATCGCCTGCGCGACACGGGCAGCGGCCTGACCCCCATCTGACATGGCGCGCCTGAACACCCCATGCCGCGGGCAGGACCGTCCGGCGCAGGCAGCCGATGCCTGACTTTTTCGCCCACGACGGCACCCGCCTGCACTATGACGATCAGGGCCGGGGCCTGCCGTTGCTTTGCCTGCCGGGCCTGACCCGCAATGGCGGCGATTTCGACCATCTGGCCCCGCATCTGCCCGATCTGCGCCTGATCCGGCTGGACGCGCGCGGGCGCGGCCGCTCGGCCCATGCCGACCCGGCCAGCTATACCGTGCCGGTCGAGGCGCGCGACGCGCTGGCCCTGCTGGAACATCTGGCCCTGCCGCGCGCGGCCATCCTTGGCACCTCGCGCGGGGGGCTGCAGGCGATGGTGCTGGCGGCCACGGCGCATGACCGCCTGCTGGGCGTGGCACTGAACGATATCGGCCCGGTGATCGAACGGCGCGGGCTGGATGTGATCCAGGGCTATCTGGGCCGCAACCCGTCCCATCGAACCTGGGAAGCGGCGGCCCGCGCCCGGGCGCAAGGCTGGACCTCGTTCCATGACGTGCCCCATGCCCGCTGGCTGCACGAGGTGCGCAACCAGTTCGACCAGACGCCCGCCGGGTTGGTGATCCGCTATGACCCCGCCCTGCGCGCGGCGGTGCTGGCGACCTGGGATCAGCCGCAGCGCGATCTGTGGCCCGTGTTCGATGCGCTGGCGGGCCTGCCGCTGTGCCTGATCCGGGGCGGCAATTCCGACCTGCTCAGCCAGGCCACTGCCGATGCGATGGCCGCGCGGCGGCCCGACATGATCCGGGCCGATGTGCCCGGGCGCGGCCATGTGCCGTTCCTGGACGAACCTGCCGCGCTGGCCGCCCTGCGCCACTGGCTCGGGGACATCGCATGACCATCACCATGATCCGCGCCCTGGCCGCCCTGCGCCACTGGCTCGGGGACATCGCATGAACATCACCATGATCCGCGCCGCCGCCGCCCGATTGTCCGGCCGGGCCCGCGAAACCCCCCTGCTTTGGGCACCGGGGCTGGATGCCATCGCAGGGCGGCGGCTGCTGGTCAAGGCTGAATGCCTGCAACTGACCGGTTCGTTCAAGTTCCGTGGTGCATGGGCGGCAGTGTCGGCCCTGCCGCAGGATGTCCGCGCCCGGGGCGTGATCGCATTTTCATCGGGCAATCACGCGCAAGGCGTGGCGCTGGCCGCCAGGATGCACGCGGTCACGGCGGTGATCATCATGCCCGCCGACGCACCGGCCGCCAAGATCGACGGCACCCGCGCCCTCGGGGCCGAGGTGATCGTGTACGGGCGCGGTGCCCAGGACCGCGACGCCCTGGGCGCGCGGCTGGCGGCCGACCGGGGGCTGACCCTGATCAAGCCCTATGACGACCCTCAGGTCATCGCGGGCCAAGGCACCGTGGGCCTGGAAATCGCCGCCCAGGCCCGCGCGCTGGGGGTGCAAACCGCCGATGTGCTGGTCTGCTGCGGGGGCGGCGGGCTGGCCAGCGGCATTGCGCTGGCGCTGGCCGATACGGCGCCGGGCCTGCGCGTGCGCACCGTGGAACCGGCGGGGTTCGACGATATGGCCCGTTCGCTGGCCAGCGGCGCGCCCCAGCGCAACAGGGCGGCCACCGGCTCGATCTGCGACGCGATCCTGACGCCGACCCCCGGCCTGCTGACCCTGCCGATCCTGACCGCCCATGCCGGCCCGGGGCTAAGCGTGACCGACGATCAGGCGCTGGCCGCGATGGCCGCCGCCTTTCGCCATTTGCGCATCGTGCTGGAACCGGGCGGCGCGGTCGCGCTGGCCGCCGCCCTTTGGCAGGGCGCGACGATCCCCGGCGATACCGTCATCGCCGTCGCCAGTGGCGGCAACGTCGACCCCGCCACCTTTGCAAGCGCCTTGGCCAGGGCCTGAATGCCCGGCCTCGGCCGGAGCCCCTGCTGGCCTTTCCGGTTTTTTTTGGCCCCAAATATCCCGGGGTCCGGGGCAGAGCCCCGGCGGCCAGCCAAAAGCCCCCCCCCTACAGAAAACTCTGCGGATCAATGTCGATGGACAGCCGCAATGTCGCGGGCAGCCTGATCTGCGCCACCCAGGCCGCCAATGCGGCCTGCAAGGCCACGCCCTTGTCGGCCTTGACCAGCAGGCGCACCCGGTGCCGCCCCCGGATCCGCGCGATCGGCGCCGGGGCCGGGCCATAGACCACCGCGCCGATCCGGCGCAGCGGCGCGTCGGCGCGGGCCAGCGCCATGCCGATGTCGAACACTTCCTGCACATCGGTGGATGACAACAGGATCCCCGCCATCCGGCCAAACGGCGGCACCCCGGCGGCCCGGCGCTGGTCCGCCTCGGCCTGCCAGAACCCTTCGTCATCGCCTGCCAGAATGGCGCGGATCACCGGATGTTCGGGGGCCCAGGTCTGCAGCAGGGCCAGCCCCTCGACCTCGCCCCGCCCGGCACGGCCGGCGACCTGGCGCATCAGCTGGAACGTGCGCTCTGCCGCGCGCAGGTCGGACCCTTGCAGGCCCAGATCGGCGTCGATCACCCCCACCAGCGTCAGCAGCGGAAAGTTGTGCCCCTTGGCGACCAGTTGCGTGCCGATGATGATGTCGCAAGACCCGTCCGCAATCGCCGCAATCTCGTCCTTCAGCGCGCGGGCGCTGCCGAACAGGTCCGATGCCAGCACCTTGGTCCGCGCTGCGGGAAACGCTGCCGCCACCTCCTCGGCCAGCCGTTCGACGCCGGGGCCGATCGGGGCCAGCTTGCCCGCCGCGCCGCAGGCCGGGCAGATGTCGGGCATCGGCGTGGTGGCCCCGCATTGGTGGCACATCAGCCGGCGCAGGAACCGGTGTTCCACCATCCGCGCATCGCAGACCTTGCAGCCAAGCTGATGCCCGCAGGCGCGGCACAGCGTCACCGGCGCATAGCCGCGCCGGTTCAGAAACAGCAGCGCCTGTTCGCCGCGCGCGATCCGCTCGGCCATGCGGGCGCGCAGGGTCGGTGAAATCCAGCTTGCCGCCGGCAGATCCTGCCCCCGCATGTCGATGGCGGCCATGCGCGGCATCACGGCAGGGCCGAACCGCGCGGTCAGATCGATCCGTCCGTATTTGCCCGCCTGTGCGTTCGACCAGGTTTCCAGCGAAGGCGTGGCACTGGCCAGCACCACCGCACACCCCGCCAGCGCGGCCCGCAAGACCGCCATGTCGCGGGCGTGATACAGCACGTCTTCCTCCTGCTTGTAGCTGGTATCGTGTTCCTCATCGACGACGATCAGGCCCAGATCTCGAAATGGCAGGAACAGGGCCGAGCGTGCCCCCACCACCAGCCCGGCCCCGCCAAGTGCCGCCATCTTCCACAGTCGCCGCCGTTCGGTCTGGGTCACGCCGGAATGCCATTCGGCGGGCCGCTGGCCGAACCGTTCCTCGACCCGGGTCAGGAATGCGCCCGTCAGCGCAATTTCGGGCATCAGCACCAGCGCCTGCTGTCCCTGGCGCAGAGCCTGGGCCACCGCTTCGAGATACACCTCGGTCTTGCCCGAGCCGGTGACCCCTTTCAGCAAGGTCGCGCCATAGGCCCGCGCCTGCACCGCCGCCACCAATTGCGCCGCACCCCGGGCCTGGTCCGCCGTCAGCGGTTTGCCCGGGCGGTCGGGGCTCAGCAGCGGATAGGGCGTGTCGCGCGGTGCTTCGACCTCGACGATCGCCCCCAGTTGCACCAGCCCCTTGACGACGCCGGCCCCGACCTCGGCCGCTGCGGCCAGTTCGCCCAACGTCACGGCCGCGCCGCCAAAGGTGGCCAGCGCATCCAGCACCCGCGTTCGCGCCTCGGTCAGGCGGGCGGGCTGCACCGGGCCGGCCAGATAGACCCGGCGGCTTTGCGGCGGATCGCCCAAAGCGGGTGCGCGCGTCGCCAGCCGCAACATGGCGGGCATCGGCGTCAGGGTATAGTCGGCAACGCGGCGCAGGAATTCGCGCATCCCCGCCAGCATCGGCGGCGCGTCCAGCACCCGGGCCAGGGGCCGCACCCGGGCCGCATCGAACCGCCCGCTGCCCGGCCCCCAGACAACGCCCAGCACCCGGCGCGGGCCCAGCGGTGCCTCGACATAGGATCCGGTCATGCAGCCGCCTTCGGGCGCGCGATAGTCCAGAAGGCGGTCCAGCGGTTCGGTGATCAGCACCGCCACCTCGTCACCTGCGGCAAACGTCTGCTCCATCCGTCCGCCCCCCTTGCAGGCACCCCGCTTGCCCGCCCCAATGCGTGCGACCGGCCCCTGACTAGCCGCAATCGCCGCGCGATGCCATGCCGCTGCGGCCGCCCGCCGCGCGGGCCCGCCACCCTGCCGCCAGGCGGCCCGCCACCTTGCCGCCACGCGGGCCCGCCACGCGCACCACCGCATTGCCGCCACCCAAGTCCGCCACGCGGACCACCACTCTGCCGCCACGCGACCCGCCGCACCGCCGCCACGCGACCCGCCGCACTGCCGCCACGCGGCCGGCCGCACTGCCGCCACCCAGTCCGCCACGCGGACCACCGCACTGCCGCCACGCGGACCCGCACCCCTGCCGCCACGCGGAGCCGCACCCCTGCCGCCACGCGGAGCCGCACCCCTGCCGCCACGCGGCCTTGACCGGGGTGGCACACGCCCCTGTCATCCCGCCGCCATCCGGCGGCCGGCTTGCCACCGCCGTGCCTGACGGGCCACAATATCCGGCCATCCGGCCCATTCATCTGCACCGCAGGAAAAAACGCTGACTTTTGGCTGACCTGCTGCTAAGCCCCTTGCAAAACCAATGGCAGGGCAGAGCCGACAAGCATGACCATATCCCCCCTGATGGACGCGCATGTCCGTGACAAGATCATTGCGGACCCCGATGTCCTGCTGGACGACAAGGACATCATGCGCGCGCTGGTCGCGGCGAACGAACGCAGCATGGGCCACAACATCGTCGATCTGCGCGGCATCGCGATGGAGCGGCTGGAGGCGCGGCTGGACCGGCTGGAGGATACCCACCGATCCGTCATCGCGGCGGCGTACGAGAATCTGGCCGGCACCAACCAGATCCACCGCGCGGTGCTGCGCCTGATGGACGCGACCCGGTTCGATGTGTTCCTGACCGATCTGGGCCGCGACGTGGCCGATATCCTGCGCGTGGATGCGATGCGGCTGGTGCTGGAAACCGGCACGCCCGACGACGCAGGCAGTGTCGAGCGTTTCGCCCATGTGCTGACCATGGCCGAGCCCGGCTTTGTGGATGCCTATGTCAGCCGCGCGCGCAACATCCCGGTGCGGCAAGTGACGCTGCGCCAGTTCAAATCGGACGACCGGCGCATCTATCGCGACAAGGCCGATTATATCCGGTCCGAGGCCTGCCTGAAGCTGGACCTTGGCGAAGGTCGGCTGCCGGGCCTGCTGGTAATGGGGTCCGAGGATCCGCATCTGTTCACTCCCCAGCAAGGCACTGATCTGCTGGCGTTTTTCGGCAGCGTGTTCGAGCGGGTGATGCGGCGCTGGCTTGGCTGATGGCGCAGGGGCTCTGCCCCTCGTCGCTGACGCTCCTCACCCCGGGATATTTGGGGACAGAAAATGAGGGTAAAGAAGTGATTTCGCCTGCGCAAACCGCCGCTTTGGCCGATTGGCTGGATCAGGAACGCGCGCTGAACGGGGCGGCGGACAATACGCTGCGCGCCTATCAGGCGGATGTGCTGGGCTATCTGGGGTTTCTGGGCGGCTATCTGGGCGGGGCGCAGGGCCTGGGGCCGCTGGGCCAGGTGGGGCTGAGCGAGTTGCGCGCCTGGATGGCGGCGGAACGCGGGCGCGGGTTGTCGGCGCGGTCGCTGGCGCGGGCCCTGTCGGCAGTCAAGACATTTACCCGCTGGCTGGCAGACCGCGAGGGGTTTGATCCATCCGCCGTGCTGGCGGTGCGGGCACCCCGGTTTCAGCCCAAGCTGCCGCGCCCCCTGGCCGAGGCGGCGGCGCGGGACGTGATCGCCCGGGTCGAGGCGCAGGCGGCCACGCCCTGGATCGCGCTGCGCGACGCCGCTGTGGTCACGCTTCTCTACGGTTGCGGCCTGCGGATATCCGAGGCGCTGGCCCTGACCGGGCGCGACGCGCCCTTGCCGCCCGTGCTGCGGATCATCGGCAAGGGCGGCAAGGAGCGGCTGGTGCCGGTGATCGGTGCCGCGCAGCGCGCCGTTGCCGCCTATGTCGCCGCCTTGCCGCAACCGCCGGACCCGGGTGGCCCGCTGTTCATCGGCGCGCGGGGCGGCCCGCTGTCGCCGCGCCTGATCCAGAAGGTGATGGAGCAGGCGCGCGCGCAGCTTGGCCTGCCGGCCACGGCCACGCCGCATGCGCTGCGCCATTCCTTTGCCACCCATCTGCTGGCCGCAGGGGGCGATCTGCGCGCGATTCAGGAATTGCTGGGCCATGCGTCGCTGGCCACAACGCAGGCCTATACCGCTGTCGATGCCGCGCATCTGATGGCCGTCTATGCCCGCACCCATCCCAAGGCCTGAGCCATGGCCATGGATTGTCACCTGTCGCGGAATGGGTCATGACACCGCGATGACACCTCGTTTCAAGGCTTTGCTGGTTCACCTGCTGACCGCCTCTGGTGCTGTCTGGGCGATGCTGGCCATGCTTGAGGCGGTGCAGGAAGACTGGGACATGATGTTCGTCTGGCTGGTGATCGCCCTGCTGGTCGACGGCATCGACGGGCCTTTGGCGCGCCACTATGACGTCAAGCGGTACATGCCGATCTTTGACGGCGAGCTGCTGGATCTGATCATCGACTATCTGACATACGTGTTCGTGCCGGCCTATGCGCTGTTCAAGTCCGGCCTGTTGCCGGGATCGACCGGCTGGATCGCGATCATCATCATCACCTTCACCTCGGCACTGTATTTTGCCGATACGCGCATGAAAACAAAGGATTACTCGTTCTCTGGGTTTCCGTCGTGCTGGAACATGGTGGTGCTGGTGCTGTTCGCGCTGAAGCCCGATTTCTGGATCAGCCTGGGTCTGGTGGCCGCACTGGCCATCGTGATGTTCCTGCCGGTGAAGTTCGTGCATCCGGTGCGCACCGAACGCTGGCGGGTGGTGACATTGCCGATGGCGCTGGCTTGGGTCAGTTTTGCCGGCTGGGCGGCCTGGGTCCAGTTCCATCCGCAAAGCTGGGCGCATTGGGGGTTGCTGATCAGTTCGGGCTACTTGCTGAGCGCGGGTGCCGCGCAGCAGGTGCTGTACGGCAAGGAAGGCTGACGCCGGATCCCGCGATCACCCCCGGCGGCGATCAGCAGCGCCGCCGGCCTTGCCGCACCGGTATCGGCGGGGCCCACCGACGCCCCGCGCCCGACCGGCGCGGGGCGGGTTTCGCCGCAGGGGCTGGCCAGCATCGCCGCCCGCATCGCGACATCGAACGATGTGGCAGGCAGGGCCAAGGGCCGGTCACAGCCCTGCCGTGCCCTGGCGAAACAGGCGGCCAGTTGTGCCAACGCGCGGGCCAGGACCGGGTCGTCGGCCCGGCCCCGGGGGCGGTGCCCCAGGTCGGTTGGGTGATGACGCTTGCGCGCGCCGTCACGCGCAGGCGGCCCACGGGCGTTGTCAGCCCTGCCGTCGCCCCGGCCGTCACGACAAGGCGGGCACGCGGAGAGTGTAGCCGCCTTCGGTCAGCGCCGCGTCGCAGCGGGCGCAGGTGCCGGGGTGGCCGTGGCTGCCCACATCGGGCAGGATTTTCCAGCACCGTTCGCACTTGTCGCCCCGGGCAGGGTGAAACACCACCGCAACATCCGCCACATCATCCAGCCGAAACGCCTCGGCGGGCGCGGGGGCGGTGGTCAAGGTGATGGCGCTGGTGATGCAGATGTCCGCGAAATCAACCCCTTGCAGCGCCACGGTCACAGCCTGCGAAAGGTGGATGACGGGCGCGGCCTCCAGCGATGCGCCGATCACCTTGGCCACGCGCTGCACCTCCAACGCGCCATTCACCGTGCGCCGCGCGGCGCGGATCGCGTCCCAGCGGCCGGCCAGCGCATCATCGCTCCAGTCCGCAGGCGTATCGGGGAAATCCTGCAGATGGATGGATGACGCATCACCCGGATACCGCTCCAACCACACCTCTTCCATGGTGAACACCAGGATCGGGGCCAGCCAGGCGGTCAGGCGGTGGAACAGCAGGTCCAGCACGGTGCGCGCCGCGCGGCGACGGGTTGTATCACCGTCGCAATACAGCGTGTCCTTGCGGATATCGAAGTAGAAGGCCGACAGATCGGTGGTGGCAAAGGTGAACACCGCCTGAAACACGCCCTGAAAATCGTAGGCGCGGTAGCCGTCGCGCACCACGGCGTCCAGTTCCGCCAGCCGGTGCAGCACCCAGCGTTCCAGTTCCGGCATGTCGGCCGTTGCGACGTGGTCGGCACCGGTCACATCGGCCAGTGCGCCCAGCAGGAATCGCATGGTGTTGCGCAACCGGCGATAGGCGTCGGCCGTGCCCTTGAGGATCTCTTTCCCGATCCGCTGGTCGGCCGTATAGTCCGCCTGGGCGACCCACAGGCGCAGGACATCGGCCCCATATTCCGCGATGACCTCTTGCGGGGCGACGGTATTGCCAAGCGACTTGGACATTTTCATGCCCTTTGCGTCCAGGGTAAAGCCATGCGTCAGCACACCCCGATAGGGCGCACGCCCCTTGGTGCCGCAGGCCTGCAGCATGGAAGACTGAAACCAGCCGCGATGCTGGTCGGTGCCTTCCAGATACAGATCGGCGATGCCGTCCGCCGTGCCATCGGCCCGGTCGCGCAGCACAAAGGCGTGGGTCGAGCCGCTGTCGAACCACACGTCCAGCACGTCCATCACCTGGTCCCAGGCACGGGGGTCGTGCAACCCGCCCAGCACGCGGGCCTTGAAGCCGGGTTGATACCAGACATCCGCGCCCTCCGCCTCGAACGCCGCGACGATGCGGGCGTTGACGGCGGGGTCGCGCAGCAGGAAATCGGGGTCGGTGGGCTGTGCGCCCTTGCGCAGGAAACAGGTCAGCGGCACGCCCCAGGCGCGTTGCCGCGACAGCACCCAGTCGGGGCGGGCGGCGATCATGGCATGCAGCCGGTTGCGCCCGGACTGCGGTGTCCATTGCACCAACTGGTTGATGGAATTGAGCGCACGGGTGCGGATGGTGTCGCCATATCTCGACATCCCGTCATCCAGCGGCTTGTCGATGGCGACAAACCACTGCGGCGTGTTGCGATAGATCAGCGG
>Ga0105046_10012998_pt1 | contig 12903 bp, 10 predicted proteins | sample MAT03_FD_78385 | JGI IMG/M metagenome (GOLD analysis project Ga0105046, IMG submission 78385) | Freshwater microbial communities from Lake Fryxell liftoff mats and glacier meltwater in Antarctica - MAT-03 (megahit assembly) | ecosystem: Environmental > Aquatic > Freshwater > Ice > Liftoff... | reverse complement strand
GCACCGGGCGTGGTGTGGCTGGACGAGGCCGTCACCAATCTCTTTGCCCTTGGCGACGCTTCGTCCATCGACTTCGAACAAGAACCTCATGCCAGCGCCCCTCGTTCGATCCCGCGGCATATCGCCGAAGCTGCGCCGACGGAGGGTGTCGCGCGCCCCTCGTGGTTGTCCGCGGTCTCGCCACCCGAATGGATAGAGTCCGGCATCACACCGCTGATCGCCCGACTTCGTGCGGCTCTTGCGCTGGTACGACCGCGCGTCTGGGTCATTGCCGGCGCAGTGGCAAGCGCGCTCGTGGCGGCGATCGTCGTGGTGCCGTCGTCAGGTTCGGATGCCACGGCCGAGGCCCCGGCGCAGTCCTCACCCGCACCAACCCTCGCCGCGGACGCACAGCAGGGGCCCGTCACCGGCGACGACCCTATCGCTGCTTTTCTCGCGCTCGTGGAGGCTCGGGATCGCTGTATCCGCGATCTGTCGGTGCTGTGCCTCGACGATGTGGACCAGCCCGGCTCCGCCGCGCTTGACACCGATCAGGCACTGGTGCGTGCGGTACAGGATGGCACCGGTGCGGCACCGACGTGGGAGATTTCTGCGAGCCAGGTGGCGGTGGCGGAGCGTCTCGGTAATAGCGCGCTACTCGACCTTGATGACCCCGCAGAAAGCGAACCGGCCTCCGTCCTTCTCATGAAGGGCGAGGCCGGTTGGCGGATCAGGGACTACCTGGGATGACTGCGCGCCGACTAGATTCCGAGCTTGGCTGCGAAGTCGCCGCCCTCGAGCCGGTCCTTCATCGCGACCAGGAAGCGGGCAGCGTCGGCACCATCGACGATCCGGTGATCATACGACAGTGCGAGGTAGACCATCGAGCGAATGGCGATCGCGTCGCCACCGTTGTCGCTGACAACCACTGCACGCTTGGCGACAACGCCCGTGCCAAGAATCGCGGACTGCGGCAGGAACACGATCGGGGTGTCAAAGAGTGCTCCGCGAGATCCGGTGTTGGTGAGCGTGAACGTCCCGCCCGACAGCTCGTCGGGCTTCAGCTTGTTATCGCGCGTGCGCTCGGCCAGGTCGGCGATCTGCGCTGCGAATCCGGCGAGATCGAGCGACGCGGCATCCCGAATCACCGGAGTCAACAGCCCACGTTCCGTGTCAACCGCAATACTGATGTTTTCGTGCTGCGGGTAAACGATCGTGTCGCCCTCGATCGTCGCGTTGATGATCGGGTAGGCGGTGAGTGCTTCCGCAGCAGCAAGAGCGAAGAACGGAAGGAACGACAGCTTCGTTCCGGTCTTGGCCTGGAATGCCGCCTTGACTTCATCGCGGTAGTTCGCCACGAGAGTTACGTCGACCTCGACGACGGAGGTGAGCTGAGCCGAGCTCTGCATCGAGATGACCGCGCGCTCGGCAATTACCTTGCGAAGACGAGACATCGGAACGCTCGTTCCACGCAGCGCGGACACCTCGAGGGCCGGCGCCGGGGCGGCGGCGGGTGCCGTCGTTGCCGGTGCTGCGCTAGCCGAGAGCACGTCCTGCTTGCGAATGCGGCCGCCAACGCCCGTGCCAGAGACCCCAGCCAGGTCAACGCCGTTATCGTTGGCGAGCTTGCGCACCAGAGGAGTGACATATCCGGCCTGCGAGTCAGCTACGGCAGGCGCCGCAGCCGCGGGTGTCGCGGGAGCTGCGGGTGCTAGGGGAGCTTCCTGTGCGGGCGCCGGATCGACTGATTCCGCCGGAGCGGGAGCTGCGACAGAAGCCTGTTCGGTCGGAGCGGGTGCCTCGGTCGACGGAACCTCCGCGACCGGCTCAGGCGCAGCCTCAGCAACCGGCGCAGCCTCAGCAACCGGCTCAGCCGCAGCGACCGGCTCAGGCGCAGCGACCGGCTCAGCCGCAGCGCCGGCGCCTGATCCATCACCGATGGTCACCAGCGCAGTGCCGACCTCGACGGTCTCGTCCTCGGCGACCAGGATCGCCTCGATCACTCCCGCGATGGGCGAAGGGATCTCGGTATCGACCTTGTCGGTCGAGACTTCGAGCAGGGGCTCGTCGACCTCCACCCGGTCGCCGACCTTCTTCAGCCAGCGGGTTACCGTACCCTCGGTGACACTCTCTCCGAGTGCCGGAAGGTTGACGGATTCGCTCATCAGTGATGCTCCTTAGTAACGCTTCTGTGTCTAGCTTAGTTCGGGTGCGCGATCGAGATCAGATCGCGTGAAGGGGCTTGCCAGCCAGGGCGAGGAATGCTTCGCCCAGCGCCTCGTTCTGCGTCGGGTGCGCGTGCAGCAGCGGAGCGATGTCCTCCGGGTACGCCTCCCAGTTCACGGCAAGCTGCGCTTCACCGATCAGTTCGCCGACACGAGCGCCAATCATGTGGACGCCGACAACGGGTCCGTCGTTGACACGAACAACCTTGACGAGCCCTGCGGTTCCGATGATGTGGCTCTTGCCGTTACCCGCGAGGTTGTAGTCATACGAGGTGACATTTTCTGCGCCGTACTTCTCGGTGGCTTTGACCTGCGACAGGCCAACGGATGCCACCTCAGGATCGCTGTAGGTCACCTTGGGGATGTTGATGTCTTCGATCACGACCGGGTTCAATCCCGCGATCTCTTCGGCGACGAAGATTCCCTGCTGGAAACCACGGTGCGCCAGCTGCAGGCCGGGAACAATGTCGCCGACGGCGTAAACTCCGGGCACGCTCGTCGCGAGCCGTTCGTTGGTGGTGACGAAACCCCGGTCCATCGTGACGCCGACCTCTTCGAAGCCGATCCCAGCCGTTGACGGCCCGCGGCCGACCGCGACGAGAAGCAGTTCGCCTTCGAAGGATTGTCCATCTTCGAGGGTGACGACGACGCCCTGATCGTTCTGCGCGACGCTCTGGAAGCGCACGCCAACGCTGAAATTGATTCCCCGCTTGCGGAAAGCACGCTCGAACTGCTTCGAGATCGCTTCGTCTTCGTTAGGAACCAAGTGCGGAAGGGCCTCGACGATCTGCACGTCGGTGCCCCAGCTCTTCCAAACGCTGGAGAACTCGACGCCGATGACGCCACCTCCGAGAACGACGACCTTTTTGGGTACGAAGTCGAGCTCGAGGGCCTGCTCAGACGTGATCACACGACCGCCGATCTCGAGACCCGGCAGCGAGCGGCTGTACGAGCCGGTCGCCAGCACAACGTTCTTGCCTGTCACCGTGTCATCCCCGACCTGCACCGTCGTGGGGGAGATGAGGGTACCCGCGCCGAGAATCGTGGTGATGCCCCGAGCCTTGATGAGGCCCTGAAGTCCCTTGTACTTGCTGGCGACGACCTCCTGCCGGTAGGCGGTCACTCCGGCGATATCGACGCCGTCGAAGTGCGACGTAATGCCGTACTTGGCGGACTCGCGAGTGACGTCGGCGACTTCGGCCGAGTGCAGCAGCGCCTTCGTCGGTATACAGCCCACGTGCAGGCAGGTACCGCCGACTTTGTCTTTTTCGATCAGGCCAACGGTCATGCCCAACTGGCTGGCGCGCAGGGCGGCCGCATAGCCGCCGCTTCCGCCACCGAGTACGACGAGGTCAAAATTATGCTCAGTCAATCCCAGCAACTCCTCTGTAAGGATTTGTGCACCGGCACGCGAGGGAATGTGGTGGGCGGCCGGATGGGGCGGAGAAACCCGCCTCAAAAACCTTACTACTGTCCAGAAAATTCCCCTGCCAGTTCGATGAGCGCGCGAACGGCGACTCCGGTGGGGCCTTTCGAGGTAAAACCCCAGCCGGCAGCCCCATTGTTAGCGGGTCCAGCGATGTCTAGGTGCGCCCACGGAATCAGCGCGGAGTCGGCGTCCTCTCCGGTGGTGCCGATGAACTCTTTCAAGAATGCCGCGGCGATCAGCATTCCGCCGGCGGTGTTGCCGGGCTTGATGTTCGCGATGTCGGCGATGTCAGAGGCGAGCAGTGGTCGCAATTCGGCAGGGATCGGCATGTGCCACAGCGTTTCGCCCACCCGGTTGCCGGCCTGAACGACCTGTGCAGCGAGGGCGGCATCACCCATCGTGGCGACGTAGCGGGTGCCCATCGCGATCGAGGCGGCACCGGTCAGGGTCGCGACATCGATGATGGCGTCGGGATGTTCCTCGCTCGCAGCCACGAGACCGTCGGCGAGCACGAGGCGACCCTCGGCATCCGTATTGAGAACTTCGACCGTCTTGCCGCCGCGGATTCGAATGACGTCGTTGGGGCGCAGCGCCGAACCCGACGGGAGGTTCTCCGCGAGACACAACCACGCGGTAATTCGCACAGGAAGTGCGAGCTTGGCCGCGGCGAGGGTGACAGCCAGAACGGTCGCCGCCCCGGTCATGTCATACTTCATGCCGATCATGGATGCCGGTGGCTTCAGCGACAGCCCGCCGGAATCGAACGTGATCCCCTTGCCCACAAGAGCCAGGTGAGTGGTGGCACCCGCAGGATCCCACGAGACCTTCACGAGACGCGGGCCGCGCGTCGAACCCTGGCCAACCCCGAGAATGCCTCCGAAGCCTCCGGCAACCAGTTGCTTCTCGGCGAGAACCTCGACGGAGACATCGCTGTCGCCGGCCAGTTCTATGACGGTAGAGGCGAAGGTCTCGGGGTAGAGGTCTGACGGCGGGGCATTCACCAGGTCGCGCACGGTCTGCATCGCCTCGGCGATGACCGTCGCCCGGTGCGTCAGTTCGGCGTTCGAGTTGGAGGTTGCGACGACGATCGAAGACGCGGGGAGCTTGGTGGCCTCGAGCGACGATGCCCGATAGGCGGTGTAGGCGTAGGCACCGATCGCTGCGCCTTCGAGCACTGCGAGCACCTCAGCGTCCGTCTCGGCGGGCAAGGCGAAAACGAGCGAGTCGATGCCACGCAGCTGGCGGGCGGCAGAACCAGCGGCGTAGCGCAAGCCGTCGACGGTGATCTCGCCGCTGCCGAGTCCGATTAGCGCGATCGACTCGGTCGCGCCCGCAACGCCCGGTAGGCGGCGCACCTCGTCCTGGCCGCCCGTCACTCCGATTGCCGCGAGTGAGAGCTTAAGTGACTCCAGGGCCGGGTGGTCAGCGGCCAATTGGGGGCCGTCATCCGTCTTTCGAACCCCGAGCACGAGCACGTCGGCCTCAATTGTGAGAGGCGAAGCAGGGGAGAGGGAGAGCAGGGCGACGGTCATCCGGCAATCGTATCTAGGCTCAGTGCGGTGTGTTCGCTCACAGCATGAGCGCGAGCAACCGGTGCCGCGGGGAGCGCGCCTAGGCTTGACCCATGCTCGATCCGCACGGCCTCTATGACTTCACTCCCGACGCTCTTGCGGTGCCGGAAGCCCTTCCGCTGGTTGCGGCGCTGACCGGGTTCGCGGATGCCGGTGCCGGCGTCACCCAGTTGAGTGACTATCTTCTCGACACCCTCGACCACACCGTCATCGCGCAGTTCGACAACGACTCACTGCTGGACTACCGGGCGCGCCGCCCCTCGATCTACTTCGATCAGGATCACCTGACCGATTACCGGCCGGCGAAACTCAACCTCTACCTCATGAGGGACGAGCTTCAGCAGCCGTTCCTGCTGCTTACCGGTTACGAGCCCGATTTTCAATGGGATCGCTTCACCGCGGCCGTGCTGCAGCTCATCGATCGCTTCCAGGTGAAAACCACCACTTGGGTGCACGCGATCCCGATGCCGGTTCCGCATACCCGACCGGTCGGGGTAACGGTGAGCGGTAACCGCGCCGACCTCATCGAGTCGATGTCGGTCTGGCGCCCGCATACCCAGGTGCCTGCCAACGCCCTGCACCTCGTCGAATACCGTTTGCAAGACACCGATCACCCCACGGCAGGCTTCGTGCTATTGATACCGCACTACCTGGCTGACACCCAGTACCCGCTGGCAGCAGTTGCTGCGCTGGAGAGCGTGAGCGTTGCGACGGGGCTCATCTTTCCGACAGATCGATTGCGCGAAGAAGGTCGCGAATTCGTGACCAAGATCGACGGTCAGGTGGAGAACAACCCGGAACTTGCCCGGCTGGTGGGAACTCTCGAAGAGCGCCACGACAGCTATATGCAAGACAATCCGCTGCGCTCGCCGTTGACCGACATCGACGGTGAGCTGCCGACGGCCGATGAGATCGCGGCGGAGCTGCAGAATTTCCTGGCCATTCGCCGTGACGGCGACGAGTCGCTCCGGTAGCCGTCACTTTTCTGACGCAGTCCGTAGGCTGGGAGCAATGAACTCCCGACGCGCCTGGCTGATGTTTGGCGTCGCTGCGTTCGCGTACATCGTGGCGGTGATGCAACGTAGTTCTCTCGGCGTCGCGGCCGTGGAGGCCACTGATCGGTACGGAATCGCGGCGACCGCTCTGTCGAGCCTGGCGGTGGTGCAGCTGATCGTCTACGCGGCACTGCAGATCCCGGTTGGCGTGGTTATTGACCGGGTGGGCCCACGCACACTCATTGCGTTGGGTGCAGCGCTCATGGCGGTCGGACAATCGACACTGTCCGTGTCATCCACTCTCGGCGCCGCGCTCGTTGGTCGGATCCTCGTCGGGGCGGGTGACGCGATGACCTTCATCTCGGCGATCCGACTGCTGTCAGGGTGGTTCGCTGGGCGCTCCCTGCCGCTCCTCTCGCAACTCCTGGGCACCATCGGGGCATTCGGTCAGGTGATCTCGGCGTTTCCGCTTGCCGCGGCCTTGCACCGGTGGGGTTGGACACCGACCTACCTGTCGGCGGCAGGCATCTCCGTTGTCGTAGTGGTCGTCGTCGTGCTTCTGGCGTCGAACTCGCACGCCGCCACAACGGCACCACCGGTGCGACCCGCGTGGGCGGCCTCGGTCGGGTACCTGAGGCAGAGCCTGCGGACACCCGGTACCCAACTGGGATTCTGGTCGCACTATGTGAGCCAGTCGTCGCTGACGGCCTTCACCCTGCTCTGGGGATTCCCTTTTCTCTCGATCGGTCTTGGATACGGTCCGACGGCGGCGGCAGCTCTACTCACGCTCACGGTGGTGGTGGGCGCGGTGAGCGGACCCGCGCTCGGCATTCTGACCGCACGGTATCCTCTGCGGCGCAGCAACCTCGTGCTCGGGATTGTCACTACGATGGCGATCACGTGGGCCGCTCTGCTGGCCTGGCCGGGGGACCCACCCCTGTGGTTGCTGATCGTGCTGCTTGTCTCGATCGCGATCGGGGGTCCGGCATCCTTGATCGGACTGGATTTCGCGCGCAGCTTCAACCCGGCGCGTGCGCTGGGGTCTGCGAGCGGCATCGTCAACGTCGGCGGATTCATGGCTAGCCTGCTGATCATGCTGCTGGTCGGCATTGTGCTCGACCTCATCGACAAGGCGGCCGGCGGCACGGGGTCGCCAGCGGAGCTGTATTCGTTCGGATCGTTTCGAATCGCCTTCCTCGTTCAGTACTTGGTTGTCGGGATCGGAGTCGTCTTCTTGCTGCACGCGCGCCGGCGCACCCGGCACCGCCTGCACGCCGAAGAGGGAATAGAAGTCGACCCCCTGTGGGTTGCAGTAGTCAGAGCATGGCGACGACGTAGGGCGTAGTGGCTTCCCAGCAGATAGCAGTTCGGCTCGACTGTTGGCAAGAGCACCCGGCAAACCGTGCAATAATTACATCTAAGACCCGGTCTAGTTCGGGGATTCGAAGCATTTTTTTTGTGGCGCTCCGGATCAGGACTTGACAAGGGTCTTAGTGCTGTCAAAAAACGGCAGCTCACTCCCGGAAAGGTGTCCGAATGGCAACCCGAACCACGGCAGCGGCTCGCGCCGCACAGGCCAAGGCTCCCGCTGCGAAGACTTCGGCGGCGTCAAAGACGACGACCGCTCGCAAGACCGCAATCGCGGTAGCCGCAGAAGAAGAAATCACCGAGACTGCAGCAGCGGCGAGAAAGGCCCCTGGGGCCAAGGCTGCGGCTAAGACTCCCGCCAAGAAGGCTCCCGCTAAGCGCGGTGCGGCCGTCGAGGGCGACGACGACAGCGTCGACCCCGCCGAGCTCGCAGAAATCGAGGCCGTTGTCGTCGTGGTCGGCGTCTCGGACGACGCCGACGAGGTCGAGGCGAAGGATGCCGACGACGACGACGACGAGAAGTCGACAGGCAAAGACGAAGAGCTTCCCACGGGTGCCCTTGTGCTCTCGCTCGTCGACGACGAGGACGAGGTCCCCGTCTATTCGGCGGCGATCACCGGAGCCACTGCCGACCCGGTCAAGGACTACCTCAAGCAGATCGGCAAGGTCGCTCTGCTGAACGCGGCCGAAGAGGTCGAGCTGGCGATGCGCATCGAAGCCGGACTGTTCGCTGAAGACAAGCTGTCGCACATGTCTGCTACCGAGCTGCGCTCCTCCCTCGGTCGCGAGCTTCAGTGGGTCGCGAAAGACGGTCAGCGCGCTAAGAGCCACCTTCTTGGCGCCAACCTTCGTCTCGTTGTTTCTCTGGCAAAGCGTTACACCGGTCGCGGAATGCAGTTCCTCGACCTGATTCAGGAAGGAAACCTTGGCCTGATCCGTGCCGTCGAGAAGTTCGACTACACCAAGGGCTTCAAGTTCTCGACCTACGCGACCTGGTGGATCCGCCAGGCAATCACCCGTGCGATGGCCGATCAGGCTCGCACCATCCGCATTCCCGTGCACATGGTCGAGGTCATCAACAAGCTCGCCCGGGTTCAGCGCCAGATGCTTCAAGACCTGGGCCGCGAACCCACGCCAGAAGAGCTGAGCCGCGAGCTCGATATGACGCCCGAGAAGGTCATCGAGGTGCAGAAGTACGGCCGCGAGCCGATCTCGCTGCACACCCCCCTCGGCGAAGACGGGGACAGCGAATTCGGTGACCTCATCGAGGACACCGAGGCCGTGGTTCCCGCGGATGCCGTCGGATTCACGATGCTGCAGAAGCAACTGGAGAGTCTGCTTGACTCCCTCTCCGAGCGCGAAGCGGGTGTTATCCGCATGCGTTTTGGTCTCGGCGACGGCATGCCCAAGACGCTCGACCAGATCGGCGACACTTTCGGGGTAACGCGTGAGCGTATCCGCCAGATCGAGTCGAAGACTATGGCCAAGCTTCGCCACCCGTCGCGTTCGCAGTCGCTGCGCGACTACCTCGAGTAAGGCCGGCTGCTGACCGCGCTGGCGATTCTCATCGGCCGCCTTTCGCGCTTTCTTCTCAGGTTGCGCGGGGGTGGTTCGGCAGTTCCCGGGCGCGCTGTGCTGGCGCTGTCGCCAGGATTCCTCGGCCGGGCGGTGCAACGGATGCCACTCGGAGTCGTCTTCGTGTCTGGTTCGAATGGCAAGTCCACAACCACTCACATGCTCGTGAGCATCCTGCGTGCGCACGGCCTGTCAGTTTTCTCGAACCCGACGGGGGCGAATCTTCCGCAGGGAATCGCTTCGGCGATGCTCGCCTCCGTTCCGCTGTCGGGGCGTCTTTCCCACGACGTCGCGGTGCTCGAAGTCGACGAGGCATACGGCGAGCAGCTCGCCAAGCAGCTCGCACCGCATAGCGTGCTTCTCATCAACGTGCAGGTCGACCAGCTGAACCGGTTCTACGAGCCAGCCCGGGTCACCGGGATGCTCGAATCCTTCGCGCGCGTCGCAACAGGCCACCTCGTCATCAATGCCGACGACCATAATCTCGTTGACCTCGCGGCGCGTCTGGCCGGGGGATTTGCCGCCCAGTCCGCGTTCGCCGCCGCGCCTGAGCTGCTCGCCGCGGGACCAGCCTGGCTGGCGCGCGGTGACAACCCCGCGCTTGCTCAGGCTGCCGAACGTGCGCACGCGAACGTTGTGGTCGAGTCGCTCGCGGGACGCAGCGCGGTGCTGTCGATACGCGGCGAAGAACTCGACATCGAGCTTCCGGCGCGGGGGCTGCACTACGCGGTGGACGCGGCGGCTGCTGCCGCGATGGCGGCGGCGCTGCTCGGAGACGACCTGAAGGTCGCATCCGTCGCTTCAGGATTGAAGAGCATGGATGCGGTGTACGGACGCGGCGAGATCGTGCAGTCACGGGGTGAAGACATCGAGATGATCACGATGAAGAACCCCCCGAGCCTGCAGGTCAACCTTGACTACCTAGATAACCAGCTCGAGCAGATATTCGTGGCAGTCGACGAAGGCACCCCTGATCCATCGTGGATCTATGGTTCAGACCTATCGCGTCTCGGCCATGTGGACGTGCTGACCGGAACGAAAGCGTGGCAGCTCGCCACGCGTTTCGCCTATTCCGAGATCCCGGTGCACGTTGTCGAACCCGACCTTGCGCCAGCTCTGCGGGCGTTTCTCGCGCTCCCGGCACCTTCCGTGGGCATGAAGACCATGATCGTCAACTACGAGCAGATGATGCTCATCCGCAAACAACTCGGCTACCTCGAGCTCGAGGGCACGTCGTGATCACGGTCGTTCACCTCTACCCTCGCGAGTTGGGCATCAATGGCGACGTCGGCAACGTGATGGCTGTGGCCAAGCGAGCTGAATGGCGCGGGATGCCGCTCACAGTCGTCAATCATGAGGTCGGCGCCGAACTTCCGAGCGCCGCGCACCTTGTGCACATCGGCAGTGGTCCAGTTTCAGGGCAGGAGCTCGTGCTCGACGATCTTGCCCGAATCGCGCCGACCCTGCGCGGTTGGGCGGCCTCGGGCGTGCCGTTCCTCGCTATCGCGGGCGGCTGGCACCTGCTCGGCCGAACAATTACCGCCGTCGACGGCGCATCGCGTGAGGGCGTGGGCATCTTTCCGTGCAGCACCGTGCAGACGAACGAGCGCACCGTGCGCGAGGTGTTCGCGCGCGGCGGCGGCAGCGAGGTCGCGGGTTTCGAGAACTTCGGGGCAGCTACCACCTTCACCGAGGGCGAGTCGCTCTTGGGTCACGGAATCGTTTGGGGCGCCAGCGTGGGAACCAACCTGCACGGACCGTTTCTGCCGATGAACCCCCGCTGGGCCGATCGGATGCTCGCCAGCGCGGCAGCCTTGGCGGGGGTGCCCATGGGTGACGGCGACGAGCGTGTCGCCGAAGTCGATGGCTACGCCGCTAAGTCACGCGCCGCAATTCGGCAGCGTGTGGGAACCGAATCGCGTTAGCCCAGGTACACCCGGGCTTCAGCCCAGGTACACCCGCGGCAGCCGCTCGCTCGCCCGCGCGACGATCTCATCGCCGATCGTTGCGGCCCACTGCGCCCACTGCTCTGCAGTCGCCTCGCCCGAATCGCCAGGCCCGAAAACGGTGACCTCATCGCCGACCTCGACGGCCGAGCCCGCCACATTGACCGTCATCGAGTCGATATCGAGAGCGAGAACGGGGTGTCGTGCGCCTCGGATTGCAACGGATGCCTCCCCGATCGCGGCAACCTGCACACCGTCACCGCTGCCGAGAAGAACCGTGGCGGTACCGTCGGAAATTCCCGTGACGGGGGCGCGGAGCGACATCACCTGAGTCAGGCCGAGCTCGGCCGCCGATTGATCGTCGAATGGTGAAATTCCGTAGGCGGCGATGCCGATTCTCACCATGCCGAGCCGGGCCTCGGGTTCTCGAATGCCGGCCGAGCTCGCCGCAAGGTGCAGCACCGGTGGGTGAGCGCCCAGTTCGTTCGCGACCGCGACGGCTTCGTGAAAGCGGGCGAGTGCGTCGGCGTCATCGGCAGGGGAGGCGTCGGCCAAGTGGGACCACAGTCCGGCAATGACAACCCGACCCTCACGCTCGGCGGTCACCGCGGCTGACACAAGGGCTGGCCAATCCTGCGGTCGCGCGCCGTTGCGGTGCAGCCCGGTATCAATTTTCAGATGAATTCGGCCGGGCTTGCCACGGAAAGCACCAACAACGGCCTCTAACTGCCAGAGCGCAGAGAGCCCCAGATCGAGCTCTGACTCAACGGCAGTGTCGAAGTCCGCACCGGTACCGTGCAACCAGGCGAAGATAGGCGCCGTAACGCCGGCTCGCCTCAGCGCCAGCCCGGCGGGGATCTCCAGGACCGCCAGAGAGTCGGCGCCCGACTCGAGCGCAGCGAAGGCCAGCGGAACGAGACCGTGGCCGTACGCGTTCGCTTTCACCGCCAGCATGGTGCGCGACGGTTTCACCAGGTCCGACAGCAGCCGCACGTTGGCGCGGAATGCCTCAAGATCGATCTCTATGCGGGCGTTCACTCGTAGACCCTGTGTACGCGCGAGCCTATGCCCGCCGTGAGCTCGAGCGCGGTTCGCTCGGTCCATTCGCCCCACTGCACGGCCGTCGGATGCCCGGCTGCGGCATCCCCGAACAACACCGCCGCGTCGCCGACCACCGCTGTCGCCGTGCCGAGGTCGACCACGAACTGGTCCATAGCCACGCGACCGACCAACGGGTACTGCTGCGCGCCCACGGTTACCGCCGCGCGGTTGGAGGCGAGGCGAGGCACACCGTCCGCATACCCCAAAGCCACTAGCGCGAGGGTAGTGGGGGCGGTCGTGCGGTAGGTGTATCCGTACGAGACGCCGACTCCGGCCTCTGTCGGTTTCACGGCAATGACCTCACCCGACAACGTCATGACCGCTTCCGATCGCGCGTCAACGCCGTATGCCTCTGGGCCCAAAAGTCGCCGAACCGACGGCACCGTCATGAGCGAGGATCGCTTGATCCCCGCCAGGTTGGCTTGGTTAGGGGACACCCGAATCGTGGTGACGCCCACATCGAGGGCGGCGCGCACGATGCGCTCGAGTCCGTGCCCGTAGGCATCGGCCCGGGCGTCAAGAACACAGTGTGGATCGTCGGAGAGTACTCGAGCGAGATTGCGCGAGAACGCCGAAAGGTCGACTCGAGCCGTGCGCCGCACCGACGCGGACGAACCACCGTTCACGGTCGCTGGATCGTCTGCCTTATCCGGCGGTGGAGGTCTCGAGCAGGCGGGCCGATTCGTCGTGCCAGTTGAGGGCCGTGGGGAATAG
>Ga0105046_10012996_pt1 | contig 12903 bp, 14 predicted proteins | sample MAT03_FD_78385 | JGI IMG/M metagenome (GOLD analysis project Ga0105046, IMG submission 78385) | Freshwater microbial communities from Lake Fryxell liftoff mats and glacier meltwater in Antarctica - MAT-03 (megahit assembly) | ecosystem: Environmental > Aquatic > Freshwater > Ice > Liftoff... | reverse complement strand
TGTTTAACAGATTCTGGATTGATTCAAAAGAAAATTGAAAGCTGTAGTCGGATGACAGTAATTCTAAATTTCTAAAAAAATCTTTACGTCCTAAATACAAATAAAGGAAGCAAAATTATAACCATCCTTTGTTAAGATCCTTAACGGAACATTGATTTTATACTTCCCCAGGATCGCTGAACAGCGGTTGGGCTGTGTTGAATGGTAGTGTAGAAATATTTAGGCCCAGTACTTGATATTGCAGCCAGGCGATAGCTTATGTTTTCAATGGCATCGCCGTCCTTATATAAATTATCATCAACCCAGATATAAGTACCTAATGAAGATTGGGGGATATCGGCAAGCTTACCGTAGGAAGCGTCGCTGTCCTTCTTTCGGGAAACTTCATACATCTGTACCTCTGTTTCTTCCGATACTTTCCATTCCAACCGGATATCAGAACCCTGATAGACAGCCACGAAAGAATTGACCTGAACTTGAAAAGCAGTGATTGTCAGGCAAGTGACGGTTATTATAAGAGAAGTTAAGATTTTTGATTTCATACGGTTGAATTACAAACGTAAACATATTTTTTTATCCAAACAAAAGACGGATAAAAAGAACAAAAGGTTGGATTTCAATTGGAAAGAAAGATGCTTTTGCTGTACTTGCGTCGCCTTTTTGAAAAAGATAAATATGTACAGATCAAATACTTGTGGCGAATTAAATGCTTCTTTTATTGGGAAAAATGTTTCATTGGCCGGATGGGTTCAGAAAATAAGAGATAAAGGAGGTCTAATGTGGATTGACTTACGAGACCGGTATGGCATCACTCAAATAATATTAAATGAAAGTCAGGATAGCGCTGACCTGATCCAAACCGCCCGAAATCTTGGCCGCGAATATGTGATTCAGGTAAAGGGTACTGTAATTGAACGATCTGCAAAAAACGATAAAATTGCTACGGGAGACATCGAGATCAAACCAAACCAGATTTTGATTTTGAATTCTGCCTCACTACCTCCCTTCCTCATTGAAGACGAAACGGATGGCGGCGATGACCTCAGAATGAAATACAGATATCTTGATCTTCGGAGGAATCCGGTCCGGAAAAATCTGGAACTTCGGCACAGAGTCAATCAGGTGGTTCGCAGGTATTTGGATGCACAGAATTTTATTGATGTTGAAACACCGGTTCTTATAAAATCAACGCCGGAGGGTGCCCGTGATTTTGTAGTGCCGAGTCGAATGAATCCAGGTGAATTTTATGCATTGCCGCAATCTCCTCAAACCTTTAAACAACTTCTGATGGTGGCTGGTTTTGACCGCTATTTTCAGATTGTGAAATGTTTCCGGGACGAAGACTTACGGGCCGACAGGCAACCTGAGTTTACACAAATAGACTGTGAAATGGCTTTTGTGGAACAGGAGGACATCTTAAACACATTCGAAGGAATGACCAAAGCTGTATTCCAGGAAGTGCTCGGCATTTCATTACCCGATTTTAGAAGAATGCCATATTCTGAAGCAATGAACCGTTTTGGATCAGATAAACCAGACCTTCGCTTTGGAATGGAGTTCTGTTATTTAAAAGACCTCTCCTCAGGAGCCGGATTCCCAGTATTTGATCAGGCGGATACCGTAATTGGATTTGCGGCAGAAGGGTGTTCAGAATATACCCGCAAACAACTTGATGAACTCACAGATTGGGTAAAGCGCCCGCAAATCGGTGCCGGGGGATTAATTTATGTACGCTATTCAGCTAATGGTGAAATTAAGTCATCCGTAGATAAGTTCTATTCCCCCCAAATACTTAAGCAATGGCTGGATAAAGCCGGAGCCAAACCGGGAGACCTATTGTTTATTCTTTGTGGAACTTTGGAAAAGACACAAAAAGCTTTGAATGAACTCAGGCTTGAAATAGGGAACCGACTTGGTCTCCGGAAAAAAGATAATTTTGAAGTGCTCTGGGTGGTGGATTTTCCATTGTTGGAATTCATCGAAGACGAAGGCCGGTATTTTGCCATGCACCATCCTTTTACTTCTCCGAAACCGGAAGACCTCGATTTTTTAGAAAGCGATCCTGGAAAAGTAAGGGCTAACGCTTATGATCTTGTGATCAATGGCATTGAAATCGGAGGTGGTTCCATCCGGATTCATAATCGTGATTTACAAGCAAAAATGTTCAGTCTTCTCGGCTTTTCTGACGAAGAAGCAAAAAAACAATTTGGCTTTCTGATGGATGCGTTCGAATTTGGAGCCCCTCCTCATGGTGGTCTCGCTTTCGGATTTGATCGCCTTTGTTCTCTGCTTGGTGGATCCGATTCGATCCGTGATTTCATAGCTTTCCCCAAAAACAATTCCGGTAGAGATGTTATGATTGATTCACCAAGCACATTGGATCCAAAACAATTGGAAGAACTTTCCATCGGTGTAATTTTAAAAAAGAGTTGATCTCCCTTTGCACACCTGAAAAGAGAATAATTCCGGTTTCAAAATCTTCTATTATTCCTGCAACTTTATTCATTTATACGATTTGTTCAGCCTTCTTATTCTTCCCGGGTTTTGTTGAAGCAGCAAAGCCAACAAAGCAACTGCGGTCATTTGCGGTGCTGGAAAACAGAATACAAAGTTTCATACGGAATAAGGACTTCCCGGGTGCTGTTTTGTTGGTCAGAAAAGGGAATAAAACGCTGATTAGCAAAGGTTGGGGAGAAACTTTTTATGGATCTAAAAAAACGCCTGATCCACAGAAAAGTGTATATGATCTTGCTTCCGTGACCAAAGCAATTGCGATTTCCACAACGATCATGCATTTGGTGGAACTTGGACTGGTCAATGAGAATGATTCTCTTTCCAAACACGTTAAGGCTACCCGTGGATTCCCCTTAGGCAAGCTTACTATAGAACGGTTGTTATCCCACAAAACGGGTTTACCCCCTTACTATTTCAGCAACTATTGGTTGGTGTCTACAAATCATTGGAATGAATCTACCTTTTCTCCTGTAGCAACAACCCAATTTCCAGATCCTTATCGGGGAACCTATTTACCAAAAGGATACCGCACTTCAATGCTCACCGACCTTTGCCAATTGCCCTTCACGGGTAAAAATAAGACCATTTATTCCGACCTCAATTACATTCTGCTTGGATGTTTAATTGAAGATGTGACGGGTAAAAGACTAGATAACTATTTGAATGAATGGTTGTTTACACCAATGAAACTGAACAGTATACGGTATAACCCGATCATTAACGGGATAAGTCAGGATAGGATCATCCCCACAAGTATCAACCCTTCGATTAATGGATGGGTATATGATAATGAGGCGGCAAAATTGGCCGGGATTTGTGGTGCTGCAGGTTTATTTTCAAATTCCAGGGACCTTGGAGAAATTGCCGACATGCTCAGAAATGGGGGTGTTTGGAGAGAGAAACGTTTTTTAAAATTAAGCACAATCAAAAAATTTGCCTGGTATCTGGCACCGGGCCATGTAAGAGCTATGGGTTGGCAAAAACCAGCTTCAAACCGTAGAATTAAATCCGTTGCCCCACCCAAAGCAAGTTTAACGGCATTTGGCCATACAGGATTTACAGGAACGCTTTTCTGGGTGGATCCTCAAAAAGATCTGACAATCGTTTTCCTCACTAACGTAACCTATCCAACAGAGGGAAGGTCTACTTTTAAACAAAAAGCGGGCTATAAAACGATTCTGAAATTGGTCTACGACCTATTATAATGTAAAAAATCAGGACCTTATGTATCATTGCAACCGTTTCCAAACTCTATCAAATTAAATGGAATTTACACCACAGCCTCTTAAAAAAGGAATCTTAAATTCAGCAGTGATCATTTCAGCTATAGGCTATTTTGTTGATATCTACGATCTGATCATTTTTAATGTGGTGAAGAAAAAAAGCCTTGCCTCTTTGGGTTTCACCGGTGAAGCATTTAAAGAACAGGAGGTATTCCTTTTCAATCTTCAGATGACAGGTATGTTGATTGGTGGGATTTTATGGGGAATTCTGGGAGACAAGAAAGGGAGGGCATCGGTACTTTTTGGGTCTATTCTGATGTATTCTCTGGCAAACATCGCAAATGCATTTGTGCCAAACATTGAATTGTATGGCGTGTGTCGGTTCATCGCCGGAATTGGGCTAGCAGGTGAATTAGGTGCTGGTATCACGCTGGTTCTTGAGTCCATGGACAAAGAAACCAGAGGTTATGGAACAATGATCATCGTAACACTTGGAGCATTAGGGGCTGTAGTGGCCAGTTTAGTCGGTCAGTTCGACTGGAAAATTGCTTACATTTTTGGAGGAGTAATGGGCTTAATGATCTTATTGCTCAGGGTCACGAGTCTTGAATCTGGTATGTTTAAAAGCATGAAAGGGAAATCAGTTCAACAAGGAAATCTACTCATTATCTTTAAATCAAAAGACCGGTTTATTCGCTATTTCAGTTGCATTTTGATTGGATTGCCCGTTTGGTTTGTCATTGGAATTCTCATCGCTCTTTCCGAACGGTTTACAAAACAAATTGGGATAACGGATGGAACCGTAAGCATAGCCAAATGCGTCATGTACGCGTATTTAGGACTAAGTTTCGGCGATCTCCTTTCCGGTATTTTCAGTCAATATTTCAGGAACAGAAAGAAAGTGATCTATGGTTATCTCGTCGCAAATCTGGTCCTGGTAGTGATCTATTTATTTGTGAGAGACATCACCATGTTTCAATTTTATGGAATGTGTTTCTTGCTTGGTGCTGCCACCGGTTACTGGGCATTGTTTGTAACCATTGCTGCTGAACAATTTGGAACCAATTTAAGATCTACTGTTGCCAATACAGTGCCCAATTTTGTGAGAGGAGCAGTAGTCTTGATAACCAGTGCTTTTGTATATCTGGAAAGAGAATTAATTGATCCGGTTCTTGCTGCACTCATTGTTGGTACAGTTTGTCTGGCTTTAGCAGCATGGGGAACAAGCAGAGTACATGAAACATTTGGCAAAGATCTTGATTATATGGAGGAATCGGGATCAGAAATGTCTAAATCAACTAAATCTTTGGACACTGATTTGTTTTAAATATCACTCTATTCGAACTGAAAACAAATGCTCATTTCTTTGATTGCAGCGGCTTCTTCCAATCGGGTCATTGGAGTGGATGATAATCTTCCCTGGCACTTACCTGCTGATCTCAAATATTTTAAAGAAAAAACTCTTGGGCATTTTATGCTGATGGGTAGAAAAACCTGGCAGTCGTTTGGCAAACCTTTGCCAGGGCGCACTTCTCTCGTTATCACCCGTGATGCCAATTTTTTGGTGCCTGATGGTGTCTTTCAATTTTCCAGCATATCCAAAGGAATCGAATATGCCAGAAAAAATGGAGAATCCGAACTCATGATAATAGGTGGTGGGCAAATTTTTACAGATGCTCTCCCATTTGCGGATCGTATCTATTTAACCCACGTTTATACCAAATTTCCCATTTCTCCAGCAACCATATTTTTTCCCCCTGTAATAGCTACAGAATGGGAAATTATTTCTTCTGAGCCGAAATCTAAAGATGAAAAACATGCTTATAATATTGAATTTATGGTTCTTGAAAGGATTTAGTTAAAATAAAAAGCGGAACATTACTCTTTACAATCCCGCTCAAAGAATTTTTCAGTACAAAAAAACAAAGCCACTTTAAACATAAAGCTGGTAACAAACAGGATAATACCTGCTTTCAGAAACTTCTGGCGAAAAATCTGGCTGTCTGATAGTTCTCTAAAAAATGGTCCGAAAACTTTTACTACCAGAAATTTTTTCATCCTTTCCATATACAAAATCAACCCTAAAAGATAGAAGCCAAGAAAAGCAAACACTACGTAATTCCACCAGGTTAATGATTTAAGTTTTGCACCAGCAATTGCAAAGAAAAGGCACGCAAATATTCCAAATAAACCAAATAGCAAACCCGGCATGTGTACTTCAAGCTTCAAAACCCGCTTTTCAATTGCCTTCAGTCTTTGCTCGCCCAGAAACTCAGGAGCAACCATCCAAAAGGATAGAAATTCCATCAAATCAATGAGTAGAGAAATCAGCTTTTCCATAATTACCTCTTCCATTGATGTGCACAGGATGCACAATAATGCAACCGTGACATGAAGAAAAAGACAGATATTCCGTGAATAAGCGTCAGAATTACAGCAAGCGCCGATTTTCCGAATGAGAACTTCTTAACGTAAACCGGGTACGCTTCGCATTGAGGGCACCAGGAGTTGACTTCATCATAGTCTGTCTTCCAAACAATATCTTCCGGTTTATAAGTGGTGGCGGCAGGACTAAAAAATTCCTTGACAACTTCCCTGGCCCTTTCTTCAAAGTGCTCCGGAACATTCAAACGTACGCCACCCAAAGCATTGGAAATGAGAGGATCTATGGAAATCATGGTATCATTTGCGAGAGTACATGGAATTTCTTCTACTTCCAGTCTGGCAACAAGAGGATATACCTCACTTGGAAAACTGCATGAATATATAGTAACCATCGTTTTATCAAAATCAGGTTTGGAAACAAATAGAAGCATTTTTTTGGTATTCGACCAACAAAAAGTGAGATCGGAATAATTATCAATCCGGCAATCGGTTTGGCAATCCAAGTGTTAGTTTTACATCAAAATTCAGAACTTGGAACCAAAAATAGCGACCTTTTCAGGACATAGAGATTGCGTTTATGCCTTGTGCAGAGGCCCAAAAGAAAATGAATTCTTTTCTGCCGGAGCAGATGGTGCCGTTGTTTTATGGAATGTGGATGATACGGAGAAAGGGAAAATGATCGTTCAGGTTCCTTCTTCCATTTATGCCATTCACTATTTCCCTGAAACAAACACACTTTTAATTGCAGCAAATCGGGATGGTTTACATTTGATTGATTTAGAAAGTGGTCTTGAATCCTGGAAAATGTCAAGCCCGACCACCAATTGGTTTCGAATTGAAGCTCTGAATTCAGAGCAGATCATACTTTCAGGCTCCTCAGGATCTCTCGCCAATCTGAATAGCACATCATGGACAATAAATTGGTTGGCAACACCGGTAAGCGATAACAGGGCAATCGCTGTTCATCAGAATTCAGGTGAAATTGCCTTTGGAAATTCAATCGGAAATATTGGCATTTTTAAATCCTCCGATTCAAATCCTCTACTCTTCCAGGCAATTCATAAAAACACGGTTTTTGGTTTGGCTTTCTATCCGGATGGAGAGCGGTTGATTTCGTGTGGAAGAGATGGGCACCTGGTTTTATGGACTCGTTACGGAACGGGAAATTGGCACCCGCAAGTAGAAATTCCAGCACATTTATTTGGAATTCATGACGTTAAAATTCATCCTGAAAAACCAATTCTGGCAACCTGTAGCATGGATAAAACGCTGAAAATCTGGGATGCTGAAAATCTTAAACTGCTGAGGGTCTTGGATAAAACACGCCATGCAGGGCATGGTCACAGCGTGAATCAAGTACTTTGGTTAGGAAAACGTGAACTGTTGCTATCTTGCAGCGACGACCGGACCATTTCGGCCTGGGATATATATAGATAAATCATGAAGGTTACCCCACTGGAAATCAGGCAAAAGCAATTTGAAAAAAAGACTTTTGGCGGCATCGACAAAGATGAAGTTCAGGCTTATTTAAACTCCCTTTCCATCGCCTGGGAAAAAATGCTGGACGAACAGGCGAACTTGAAGGCTAAATTGGATTCTTCAGAGAAAGAAGTATCAAAACTGAGAGAATTGGAAACTTCGCTGTATAAAACATTAAAAACAGCAGAAGATACCAGCCAGAAAACAATTGATCAGGCAACTCAACAAGCCCAACTCATTGTTCAGGAAGCACGCTTGAAAGCAGATACCTTGCATCAGGAAGCCAAATGGAAAGCATCCAAAGCAATGGAACAAGCCGAAGACTACTCAAGAAAAAGCTATGAAAAGATGGTTCAGGATATCAAAATTCTGGAACGCGACTTGAGAGCAATCGAAAATCTGAAAGATAATTTTCTGAGTGACATCAAAATTATTGCACAAGACCTGTTGGAAAAAGCAGATAAAGCCAACCAACGCTCTGCAAATATTCAATTTAATGTCCCTCCCCCGCCACAGATCGACCTTGCAAGGCCTTTTATGGAATCAAAGGCAGTGGAAGATGTGATTGAAACACTTGAGATTCCTGATAATCAGCAAACCATCGGATTTCAACCAGATAAGAAAGAAGAACCTGTAAATAAAGCTTCTGACTCAGGATCAAACGTTTCTCTGAACGAATCTGAACCAAAAAAATCGAATACCAAAAAGAAAGAAGCCACAGAAAGTGGTTCATTTTTCGACCAGATTTAAACATATTTTCTATGACTGAAATATTCCTTGATGGGCTCGAATTTTATGCACATCATGGCTTTTATGAAGAAGAGCAAAGTTTGGGCAATCGGTTTCAGGTGGATCTGAAAATAAGAGCCGATGTTAGGGCCGCAGGTGAGACGGATGCACTAAACCTAACCGTAGACTATGTAAAAGTATATGCCCTGGTAAGCGAACAAATGAAAATCCGCTTCAAATTATTGGAAACGTTAGGGCAACGCATTATTTCTGATTTAAGAATTCACTTTCCGCAAATCGTATTTATGGAAGTGACCATCTCAAAGTTTAATCCTCCCATATCGGGGCTGTGCCGGCGGGTTGCCGTTTCCAGCTCATGGCAAGCCTGAAAAAAATAACCAAAATGGAAAGACGTCAATTTATATTTCAAACTTCAGCCCTCGCTGCATCCGGGATATTAGTCCCAAATTTATTTTCAGAAGCATCCCGCATTAAAAAAATCGGCATCCAGCTTTACACACTTCGGGATTTGATGAAGGACGATTGTGTAGAAGTTTTGAAGGAATTGGGCAATCAGGGATATAAAGAAATTGAATCTTATCCATCTCAAAAAGGGCATTTCTGGGGAAGACCGGCAAAAGATTTTTTTGCATTGGCTGCTGACAATAATCTGAAAGTAATCAGCACACATATTCCGTATGGAAAGCCTGTAAATCCCGAGGCTACACTTGCTTCCGTCACGAAAGGTTTTGAAGCATTTGCCGAAGCATTTGCAAAAGAAGGGGGCAAGTTTATTGTTTGCCCATACCTGGATAAATCTCTGAGAATAAGCCTGGATAATTACAAATCTGCAGCGGATGATTTTAATAAAGCCGGTCAAATTTGTAAGAATCTGGGTATTCAATTTGCTTATCACAACCATGATTTTGAATTTATCCCGATTGACTCAACGATTCCTTATTACTACCTGTTGAAAAATACAGACCCGAATCTGGTGAAAATGGAACTTGATCTTTATTGGGCAAAAAGAGGCCAACAATCGATTGAAGAACTTTTCACTAAAAACCCTGGGAGATTTCCATTGGTTCATGTGAAAGATATGGCGGCAAGTGATAAATCTACGGTTGAAGTTGGAAATGGAACCATCCCATTTGCCGAAATTTTCAAACTATCGAAAACGGCAGGCATTGAACATTACCTCGTTGAACAGGATAATTGTATTGGAAGTCCGCTTGATTGTGTTCGAAAAAGCTTCCAGTATCTCAAAAAGCTCAGATATTAAATCAGTAAATCATAGGTCAAATCGTAAAAAAGCAACGATCATGTTTAATCTCAAAGGTAAATCAGCAGCCATTACAGGAGGAGGAAGTGGTATTGGAAAAGCAGTGGCAGAAGTTTTTGCACGAAATGGAGCATCTGTTTACATTCTTGATCTTCAAAAGGATGCTGCCGATTCTGTAGCAGATCAATTGAAAAAAGAGGGATATAAAGCTTTTGCGATCATGTGTGATGTTTCAAATCAAGATTCCGTAAAAGATGCATTCGAAGAAATTGAAATCACATCAAACGGGCTTCATATTTTAGTGAATAGTGCGGGAATTTCACATATCGGAAATATAGAAAAAACAACCGTCGAAGATTTCGACAGACTTTACAATGTGAATGTGAAAGGCAGCTTTCTTACAATGAAATCCGCACTTCCAATTCTGATTGAATCAGGTGGCGGTTCGGTGATTAATCTTGCTTCGGTAGCCGCTTATGTAGGTATTCCAGACCGTTTTGCTTACAGCATGACGAAAGGAGCCATAGTGGGAATGACATTGTCTTTTGCACGGGATTATGTTGAAAAAAACGTCCGTTGCAATTGCATTTCGCCAGGTCGGGTTCACACCCCTTTTGTTGATAATTTTCTGTCTCGCAACTATCCGGGGCAGGAGGCCGAAATGTTTGAAAAGCTAGCTAAAACCCAACCCATTGGCCGAATGGGTACACCGGAAGAAATTGCAGGACTTGTTCTTTACCTGGCTTCCGATGAAGCCTCTTTTATCACCGGATGCAATTACAACATCGATGGTGGTTTTATAAACGTTAAAATGTAAAACACAAATAATGAAACTGATACGAGTCGGCAGTGCCGGCAATGAGAAACCTGGAGTTTGGATCACAGAAACTGAATGGGTTGATGTTTCCAGTATGATTCCGGATTATGATGAGAAATTCTGGAACACACCCGGAATTGAAAAATTTGAAACAGAGTTCAACAAGATAAAAGATACACTCCCGCAATTTCCTGTACGAAGCCGACTGGGTTCTCCAATCGCCAGACCTTCAAAAATAATTTGCATTGGTCTTAACTATACAGACCATGCCCGTGAAAGCAATATGGCTGTTCCGGAAGAACCCATTGTTTTTTTTAAATCGACAACCGCCATTTGCGGTCCGAATGATCCGGTACAGATTCCAAAGAATGCAGAAAAAACAGACTGGGAGGTGGAACTTGCCATAGTAATTGGGAAAAAAGCGAGTTACATTGAAGAGGAGAATGCACTTGATTTTGTGGCTGGATATATGCTTCATAATGATTACAGCGAACGGGCATTTCAACTTGAACGAGGTGGTCAATGGGTCAAGGGAAAATCATGTGATACATTCGCTCCAATGGGTCCGTTTTTAGCGACAAGAGGTGAAATATCGGATGTTCACAATCTTAGACTTTGGCTTTCTGTGAATGGACAAATAAAACAAAATGGAAATACGGGAAATCTGATTTTCAATATTCCATTTTTAGTAAGCTACGTATCTCAGTTCATGACACTTCTTCCCGGCGATGTGATTTCAACCGGAACTCCGGCTGGAGTCGGTCTTGGATTCAAACCACCGCAATATCTGAAAGCGGGCGATGTGGTTGAACTTGGTATCGACCAGTTGGGTATCTCAAAACAGGAAGTACTGGCCTGGAGAAATTGAAAGAAAACTATGAAAAAAAAGAAGATAGCCGGAGTGCTGTGGTTTGTTTCAGGAATTCTGATTTTTCAGTTTTCATGCAAGCCATTGACTGAAAAAGAAAAAGCCAGTGATGGCACCCCGGTAGATTGCACCTATTCCTTACCTAACCTGGCTGAAATCAATCAGTTTATTCTTAAAAATCCAGCGGATGGCAAGCTATATCGAATAAGAAGCCTGATTTTATTGGATAGCGGACGATATAAAGAAGCGCTTTCTGATGCAAAAAAGGCAATCTACTTAAACCCGGAAGACAATTACAATTTTGTAGTTGTTGGAAAATCGCACAGAGCGTTGGGCCAAATCGATTCTGCTTTATCTGCCTGTAATACGGCCGAAAAGAATGGTTTTGAAGATCCGGATAATTTCATGTTGATGGGGGATCTGTATCTGATCATCCGTCAATACAAAAAGAGTCTGGAATACCTTAATAAAGCACTGAAGCTGGCACCTTTTGAACCACGCATTTACTATTTAAAAGGAATGGCATTCTGGGAAACCAAAGATACTCTGAAAGCAATCAGCAATTGGCAGACTTCCATTGAACAGGATGTTAACTATGCAGACGGCTACACGCAACTTGCCATTTTCTACATGAAACAAAGGCAATTTGAAGTGGCAGAACAATTTCTTAGAAGTGGACTCCGACTTCGTCCGAATGACGCCTATTTGAACTACGACATGGGTGTTTTTCTAAACTCCAAAAACTTCCCGGATTCAGCCGTTTCTTTTTACGAAAAAGCCATTCAGTTGGATAAAACCCTTGCTCCTGCAAAACTGAACCTTGGATTAATTAAATTCAACAAAGGAGCCTTTGAAGAAGCAGCGTCTTTACTCGAACCCGTGGCACAGGAAGATCCCAAAAATGAAACCGTTGCCTATTTCCTAGGGCTCGCCTACCGCAACATCGGAAATCTGAGCGGAGCAGAAGTACAATTACAAAGAACCGTTGCATTGAATCGTGATTACGTGAAAGAAGCCTCTGCCAGTTTAGAAAAAGTTAAAAAGCAGATTTTAAAACAACAAGCCGACAGTGCAAGAGTAAGAAATTAAAGGAGATCGATTTAATTAAAATGTAGAAATTGGAATTAGAAACACACAACTTTCAAAATCAATCATCATTTATCATTCATAATTGGAGCTAGAGACGCCGCAGGCATCATTAATTACAAAACACTCATCACAAATCATTCATCATTTATCATTCATCATTTATCATTCAAAACTTAGCGTTAAAGATACCGCAGGCATCATTAATCACTCATCATTTATCTATAATCTTTAAAAGTGGAGTACAATCCTATCGAAATCGAAGCCAAATGGCAGAAAATATGGTCCGAAAAGCAGACCTATAAAACGGAATCCGAAAACTCCGGCAAACCGAAATATTATGTTCTGGATATGTTCCCCTATCCTTCCGGTGCGGGATTACATGTGGGGCATCCGCTTGGGTACATCGCTTCAGACATCGTTTCAAGATACAAAAGGGCGAATGGTTTCAATGTCCTCCATCCAATGGGTTTTGATGCTTTCGGCTTGCCTGCTGAACAATATGCAATCGAAACCGGTC
>Ga0105046_10012995_pt1 | contig 12904 bp, 7 predicted proteins | sample MAT03_FD_78385 | JGI IMG/M metagenome (GOLD analysis project Ga0105046, IMG submission 78385) | Freshwater microbial communities from Lake Fryxell liftoff mats and glacier meltwater in Antarctica - MAT-03 (megahit assembly) | ecosystem: Environmental > Aquatic > Freshwater > Ice > Liftoff... | reverse complement strand
GTGGCGACGGAGATTGCATCCAACGTTTTGTCTTCAAGAGCTTTCCGAACATCTAAAATTCCCTTCGTTGCAAACTTGCCTTTGGTCCTTTCTTCAACCGACTTCAATCGCTCGCCCAAAATGTTCTGGTCTACATCGACCAGGTAAGCTAGTTCAACGCTTGGCTCATTTAACCAGCCAGAAATGTGGCTTTCCCCTCGACCCCTTGTGCCAACCACTCCGATGCGGACTCGATCGTTAGCGCCGATAATATTCCCCGACGCTTTCGTGCCGGAGATCATGAATGCGGCACCTCCGATAGCAGTGCCCTTTACAAATCCACGTCGACTCATTTTTGACATTTAGCAAGTTCCTTTGGGTAGGTTCAACAGAATTCTGGCGGGGTAAGTTGCTCGGGCGCACCCAACATACACGGTTTGTGCAGCAATTTCCACCGGTCGCATTAGAATCTTGCTTGAGAATTGCAACTCTGCTTTCGCAGACCCTTGCTCGCCGAATCCCCGTAGGCCCAACCCCAATGGCACTCACTATGAGCCGCTGGCGCGCTAGCCCCATCGAGCTCGTCTCGTTGGAAGCCAGACTGACAAGCTAGCCGTCGGCGCCCACGAAGCGATCGTCCCGTACCCTTCTTTCGTTCGCCTTGAGCGAACGAAAGAAGGGTGCGGGACGGGTCCTTGTGTTGCAATGTTCGTGTCTAGCCAACCAGTCATGGGACCACTGGCACAAGGCCAGCGGTGCCCTTGAATTTCCTTAATTCAACGCCTCGCAACGATGTTTGAAGGCAGCTACGCAGACGCCATCGAGCCACCACTGGCGAGTTGGCAATGTGGCACAAATATTATTTCATTGTTCCTACGCAAGGGCAAGGCTCCAGGGTCTTCGATATTCCTTCATTAGCCATTTGGACGCATCGGCGTCGCCAACGATCGTTTCGGTTTTTGGGTCCCAGTGAATTTTTTTGCTAGATCGCACGGCGATATTACCAAGGTGACAAACCGTTGCAGAGCGATGGCCAATGCTAATGTCCGCCGCAGGAGCTTGCCGAGATTTAATGCTATCGAAAAAGTTGTTCACATGACTGATATTGGCTTGCGAATTAACTATCTTTGGCAGCTCCACATCTTTAAGCAGTTCGGGAGGGTTAGTGACGATGCCTCCGCGATAAACGAATAGGCTCCCTTTTTCACCTATGAATTCCGTTCCTTGGTCGGTGCCTTTGGTGTCCAGCTTTTGACGGCACGTCATAACTACTCCATTGGCGTATGTATATTTGATTTCGGTCGTATCGGGAGTCTCGTACCAACCGTCGGGATTGTAAACGGCAGATCCCTCCACGCTTATTGGTCCGCTCTCATCCATTCCAAGCCCCCATTGAGCGATGTCGAGATGATGTGCACCGAAGTTGGTTTGTTGTCCACCGCTATAGTCCCAATAGAATCGGAAGAGATAGTGAACATGATTCTTGTTGTAAGGACGCATCGGAGCCGGACCTAGCCAACGGTCGTAATCAAATCCGTCTGGCGGAGGACTGTTGGGCAGAGGGCCTCTGGCTCGCGAGATCCAGTTTGGGCTAGGCAAAGTAACATTGACGGCGAGCACTTTACCCAAGATTCCTTTTCGCAAAAGCTCAACGGCTAGTTTAAATTCGATTCCGCTTCTTTGCATAGTGCCTGTCTGTACGACCCGTCCATGCTTGCGGGCGGTTTCGATCATAGGCTTTCCCTCGCCAATCATCAGTGTAAGCGGCTTCTCGCAATAAATGTCTTTACCAGCCTTGCACGCTTCGATGGTCATCAGCGCGTGCCACTGATCTGGCACCGTCACCACAACCGCATCCACATCCTTGGCGTCAAGCAATCGGCGGTAGTCGTCGGTCATCAATGCCGAAAGTCCGGCTTCCTTCTGTAGGAAATCACCAGCCTCACCTAGATAGGTTTTATCCAAATCGCATAACGCGACGATGTTCTTCAAAAAATACTTCATATTGTTCTTCGGCCCTCCCTGATTGCCAACGCCGATCATGCCGACGCGGACCCGCTCGCTGGGCGATTCCGCAGCGAAAATAGAGCGATGCGATCGCGGCGAGAGCCCCAGAATTGCCCCGCCGAAAGCTGTTTCTTTCAAAAATGAACGCCGTGATTTTTTTTGCATATCTGTTGAATCTCCTAAGCAATGCCGGATCAAATGAATTGTATCAAGGCGAGCGACAGACTGGAATATACCAGCGGACCGGGTGGCACGCCCTTCGTACCTCAGAGCGTGCCACCCAATTTACCGTGCCTCAGCCTCCAACTTGTTTAACCGCGTGCCCATCGGGCCGCGTTTTCCCAGCGAAAGCGCGGGGCGATGCCCACGCAGTTAAACGAAGAATCTTATGCTTGGGTGCATAGTGTAACCTGTAAAAGAAGAGGGGTCCTGCGAGAAATGTTGATTGTGTTGAGTTATCGCTGCTCGCACTGTATTATGAACAGTGCCCCATCCCTACCTCCGTGGTCATCCTCGATGCACTCAGCGTTTCGTTTGCTCCGTCCACTCTGCTTGCTTGCAACCGTGTTGTGTTTCGCCACAAACGCGGCGGATGGCTTCGAAACTGATTCGGCGCTCGCCACTAAAGTGTTGCCGATATTCCGATCGCATTGTTTGAGTTGTCATGGCGAAAAAGAGCAAGCGGGTGATCTGCGTCTGGATTCGTTGTCGACCGATCTAAACGCAGACCAAGCGGTGGCTGAAACGTGGCAACGTGTCCTCGAAATGCTGGAATCCGGCGAGATGCCTCCGGAGAATGCAAAGCAGCTGCGACCGGCCAAACAAAAAAGGTTGACCAAGTCGATTGCACATGCTGTTAAGGAAGCCATCGAAGTGCACAGCCAGAACGGTGGGCACAGCTTGCCGCGTCGGTTGAGCCTAGTCGAATACACAAATACCATGCATGATCTGCTCGGCTTAGATACGGATTACACTCGCGACCTAGCCTCCGATCCATCGTCTGAAGATGGATTTCGCAACAGTCAAGCGTTGCAGATTTCCGCCGAACATTTGGCGTGTTACCTTGTTACAACCCGTCGGGCCATGGATAAAGTCATCGTCAGCGGTCCAGCTCCACCCGTCTACAAATACGAATTCACAGAAAGCAACGTTGGTAACTGGAAAGATAATGTCGAGTTCTCCAATCGGTTGGGCCGCCAACAGGAGTTCCTCGTCAAGATGGTCGACAATTATCCAGAACAAGGCGACTTCTTGATTCGAGTCGCAGTGTCCGCAGAATTGAAACCTAATATTGGTTTTCCATTGATGGAGGTTTCACTTGGCTATAGGCCGGACACGGAAATTCTTTTTCGCGAAGTTGGCTTAGTCGAAATAACACAATCGGAGCAGCAAGTACTTGAGTTCCGCGGCCGCGTCGAGGAGTTTCCTTTGCCTGTTCGCGGCCAAGGAAAATTCCCTGGTCTTGTGGTTAGGGTTCGGAACATTTACGACGACGGGTCGCCTAAGCCGAAAGGGGAACAAAACAAAAAGAAAAACAAGAAATGGTCCTATCCGAACGAAGATCATCTCCCGAAACTTGTAATTCAGTCGGTTGACTTCCAGGGACCGCATTTCGATCAGTGGCCGCCTGTTTTGCATCGAAATATCCTATTTGACTCCGAATTGAGAGAGAAAGACGAACCCGCGTACGTGGCCGAAGTGCTCAGGCGATTCATGCCGCGAGCTTACCGGCGTCCCGTCGAAGCCTCGGACGTTAATCGCATGCTTGAGTTCTTCCAAACGATTCGTCCCGAGTTTCCAACATTTGAGGAGACGATTCGGGAGACACTTTCGATGGTCTTGATCAGTCCCAAGTTTCTCTACTTCATGCATCCCGACAGCGGTCAGCTTGGGGCGATTGACGATTGGACGTTGGCTTCGCGTCTATCGTTCTTTTTATGGAGCACAATGCCTGACGAGGAATTGCGGAATCTTGCAGCGTCAAATCGGCTTCATGAATCAGACGTGCTTTCGCGCCAAGTCGATCGGCTATTGCGAGATCCGAAATCCTCGCAATTCATCGAACAGTTTACTGGCCAGTGGCTGAAAATAGACAAGCTCAATAACATCGCAGTGAGCCGCGATCAATTTCATAACTTCGACGATCGTCTAAAAGCCGATATGCAACATGAGACGCAACAGTTTTTCAAAGAACTTCTCGACAACGACTTGAGTGCGTTGAATCTACTGAAGTCTGACTTTGTGGTCGTGAACGAGCGCATGGCCAATCACTATGATATCGAGGGTGTATGGGGAAATGATTTTCGCCGTGTGGCAATCTCTTCGAATCATCATCGCGGCGGACTATTGGGGCAGGCCAGCGTTCTTCTAAGCAACTCGACAGGCCGAGACTCACATCCGGTTCGACGAGCCGTTTGGATTCGAGATCGTATTCTCAATGATCCGCCTTCGCCCCCGCCTGCTGACGTACCGCCGCTCAACGAGGCGGATCCAGAATTCTTGAAAATGTCGGTTCGTCAACAGCTTGAAATCCATCGAAACACAAAGTCGTGCGCTCGATGCCACGACAATCTCGACCCGTGGGGTATTGCCTTAGAGAATTTCGATGCAATCGGATTGTGGCGAACTGAATCGAAATTGCACAAGGGGAATTCAACAGGTTCGCCAACTGCGGTCGATAGCGAAAAAGAAAAAGCAGCAAGTGAAAAAGACCTGCGTTTACCAATCGATGCGATCGCGGTTTTCTCCGATGGACGAAAGATCGACGGAGTCGATCAGCTCAAGGAGTATCTTGTTGCAGAGCGATCGGAGCAATTTGCCCGTTCCATTGTTGCAAGGTTATTGACCTACGCACTTGGTAGAAAACTCGAATTGAGCGACCAATCGTCAGTCAAGAAATTAGCGAGTGAATTTGTGGCCGATAACTATCGACTGAGAGCACTCATGAAAAAGATTGTTGCAACGTCAGTCTTTCGAAAGATGTAGATAGGAAACAAGATGACAAAAAAATCATGGCACCTAGACCGCCGAGTGTTTTTGATGGGGACCGGCGTTTCGCTGGGGCTGCCTTGGCTTGAATGCATGGCTGAGAGCGAGAACAAGAACTCGTCTGCACAGCCAAAACGCTTTTGTGCGATGTATTTTGGATTCGGTGTTAGTCTTCCTGATGAAAAAGGGGAGCAAGCCATTTGGCGTTGGTTTCCAAAGGGTGAGGGCAGGGATTTTCAATTTAATGAAAGCCTGAAACCGCTTGAATCACATCGGGATCATTTGACGATCTTGGGTGGACTTTCGCATCCACACGGACGTACCATGGGTGCCCACGACACTGGCGATACTTTCTTGACCGGTGCTCTCATGAACGGGAAATCACTCAACAATACGGTTTCATTAGATCAGGTCATTGCAAAGGCGTATGGTAACACTACCCGATATTCTTCCTTGGTCATGTCGACTGACGGAGGAGTTGGTGAACCGACTCGATCAAGCACTCTATCTTATGACGACAAGGGCCGCCCTATACCAGCGCTCAACCAGCCGCGTAGGATCTTCGATAGGTTCTTTGGAGCTGGCGATGCCGATTCTGTAGCTGAGCGACGACGCCTCAAGAGCCAGTCGGCAATGTTGGATCGAGTCTTAGATGACGCTCGCACTTTGCGATTGCGGCTTGGCAAGCAGGACCAAAATAAGTTCGACGAGTACCTTTCCTCAGTACGCCAGATTGAAGAAAGAGTGGAAAACTCCCAACGTTGGCTGGAAATTCCAAGACGCGAGCTTCGTGATGAAGAACTCAAAATGCTAAATTTGGATTCTGATGAAAACGCTCCAATGTCTTTTGTTCGTACGATGTACGACTTGCTCTATTTGGCATTTCGAACCGATTCAATGCGAGTCGCCACGTATCAAATTACCAACATGGCAGACGCTTCCTCCAAGGCCGGAAAGTTTCCTCAATTGGAGGGCTTTAAAGACTCGCTGCATACGCTTGCTCACGGTTGGGACAAACCGGAAGGAGCTGAAAATCTTGGACGATGGGATCGGCTCATGGCGGATCAGTTTTCGCAATTCTTGGACCGAATGGCGTCGGCGCCCGATGTAGGTGGTTCTCTGCTAGATAACACGCTGGTGCTGTACGGCAGCAGCAATAGTAATACGCACAACAACAACAATTACCCGTTGATCTTGGCCGGGGGACAAAACCTCGGGCTTAAGCACGGAAGCTATAGAAAATTCGGCGATCACGTCCCTCTGTCCAATCTTTTCGTCTCTGCTCTTGAATGCATGGAAGTGCCCGTCGGAGCATTCGCTGATAGCACCGGCGACATTAGCGAATTGCGGGCGTGAGTCAACTTGTTTAGGCGAGGGGCAGAGTGAACACAAACTAAAGCGGCGTCGCCTGGCTCCTGGCTGGCTCGTTGGGCAAGCCCGGGGATACAAGTACGTTCGGTTGTGTCGACAGACTCCATCCATCATACGACTCCTTATGATCCTTAGAAACCAGTCCCTGCTCCGTCCGATTACAATCGACGGCTTCGATAATATCTTCCTGCTAATACTCCTTCCGGAAAATGATCGTGCTTGTATACCGTTTGCTGGCTGCGGCTTTCGCCATTTGCTTGTGTGCTCGAATCGTCCATGCTCAAGAGGCAGAGTCGTCTAAAAAACCCGCTGCGGCTCAGTCCACGGCTGACACAAAGGCAGAAAAGCGTGCATTAAGGGTTCGTGAAACCGGCGCCAAAGACAAACTCGATGCTAAGCACACTAGAACCGATTCGGTGCCACCTGCCACAAGTGGAGAGGATTTTACTCCGTTTGGCATTTATGAAAACACGGCCCCACTTCCGGCAGCGATCGAGCCGATTGCTACGCAGCTTCCGTTGCCGATTCAAGCTGGCGACCGGATCATGTTGATCGGCAACACATTGCTCGAGCGATCGCAAGAGTTTGGTCGATTCGAGGCCTATCTGCACCAGAAGTTCCCAGCGCACATGCTACAGGTACGTCACTTGGCTTGGTCCGCTGACACCGTCGACTTGCAACCGCGGCCCGCGAATTTTGCAAATACCAAGCAACATTTAACGCACGAACAGGCGGATGTCATTTTTGCGGCCTATGGATTCAACGAGTCCTTTGCAGGCGAAGCAGGCTTAAGTGCGTTTCAAGCACAGTTAAACGAGTTCTTAACCGACTTGAAGGGAAAGTCATACAACGGCAAATCGGCGCCTCGCGTTGTTTTAGTTTCCCCAATTGCGAACGAAAACGTTTCAAGCATCAATGCAGCGGACAAAAACAATGCGAACATTAAACAATATGTCATTGCGATGCGAGATGTAGCAGCCTCGCAATCAGTGGGCTTTGTCGACGTTTTCACCGACACACGGCGGGAAATGGAGAGCCCGGGTTCTGACCTAACTATCAACGGCGTTCATCTCAATACTTTGGGTGATGAAGTTTTTTCACGATCTTTGTTTCGCCGAGTGTTTGGAGAAGAACCACCCAATGTGAATGAGGAACTATTGAAAACGATTGTCGACAAGAATAGGCAATACTTTCGCCGTTTTCGACCGCTAAACACTTTCTATTACACAGGTGGCCGCAACAAGGATCACGGCTACCTCGATTTTCTACCTGCCATGCGCAATTTCGAGCTACTGGTCACGAATCGTGATCAAAGGATTTGGGAAATGGCTCAAGGCAAGCCAGTTCCACGGCAAGTCGACGATTCCAATGTCCCGCCGCTTCCACCAACGCCCCAGAGCCGCGGTGCGAACGAATGGCTTTCCGCCGAAGAAGAACAAAAGGCGTTTAAGATGGACCCGCGATTCGAAGTCAATCTCTTTGCAGGAGAAGAGCAATTCCCCGAAGTGGCAGCACCAATTCAAATGCGTTGGGATAGTCGCGGTCGGCTTTGGGTCAGTTGTTCGACGACGTATCCTCATGTGTATCCCGGGAATGAACCGAACGACAAGCTGATCATTTTGGAAGACGTAGACGGCGACGGACGTGCGGACAAGTCAACTGTCTTTGCGGACAACTTGCATATTCCGCTCTCATTCGAGTTTGGCAATGGCGGAGTTTATATTTCGGATATGCCAAATTTGACCTTCCTTAAGGATACTAATGGAGATGACAAAGCTGATGTTCGTACTGCCTTACTCACCGGGTTTGGCACCGAAGATTCGCACCACGCGTTGCACGATTTAACTTGGACTCCAGATGGTGATCTTATTTTTCGGGAGTCGATTTTCCATCATACGCAAGTTGAAACGGCTTACGGGCCGGTTCGTCAACAGAATAGTGGATGGTTTCGCTTTTCTCCTCGTTCGCAACGTCTAATCAGCTTTGGAACTTACCCGAGCACAAACCCTTGGGGAGTGACATTTGACGATTGGGGGCAGCACGTTGCGAGTCATCCGATTTATGCTGCGGCATTTCATTCGCTCGATCCTGTTTACCCTCAGCAACATCCAGTTTCAAAGGAATTGCAGGCTTATTCCGGTACCTGCGGACAAGAATTCGTAGACTTCTCGACGTTTCCAGACGAACTACAAGGTGGCTTCATTAAGGTGCGGTACAAGCCGACGAATCGTGTCGAAATCCACAAGTGGAAAGAAGGCGAATTCGGGTACGAAGAAGAGTACGTTAGTGATCTCTTGTTTTCGACAAACTTAAGTTTCATTCCGGTCGATTTGCAGTTCGGTCCTCGTGGAGATTTGTACGTTTGCGACTGGTACAACCCAGTCAAAGGGCACGCACAATATTCGCTGCGGGACGAACGACGAGATCGACACTCTGGTCGCATATGGCGAATAACAGCCAAGGGTAAACCTACTCAGGAACCACCGAAGATAGCAGAGGCGACTATTCCAGAATTGCTCGAATTGCTAAAACGCCCAGAGTATCGCATCCGTTACTGGTCGAAACGGGAATTACGGGAACGGGAACCAGCAGTCGTACGTCGCGACCTGGATAAATGGATAAAGGAGCTCAAACCGTCAGATTCACGTTACCGCCATCACCAAATGGAAGGCCTCTGGACATACCGTTGGCTCGGAGACGCAGACATCGCAAATGTCGCTTTGCCTCTGACCAATGTTATGCAAGGATCCAAAGAACACCCTCACTCGCCAAATCAGGATATAGATGCAACTCACTCGGCGGAAACCACCCCGATTCAATTGCTTCTAGAACTGCTTGCATGCGAAGACAGGCACGCTAGAGCTGCCGCCACGCAACAACTGAGGTATTGGCATCCAATGATGCACGACTCGACTGACTTGCTACGGAAATCGGCAAACGATCTAAATGGAATTGTACGTATGGAAGCGGCTATCGCCGCAACTTACGTTGGAACACGCGATGCGTTCGAAGCGATGCGTGACGTTTTAAAGCAGCCAAGAAGCGGACACCTCGAGTATGCGATTAACTGTGCCTTAGGTTCCTATTCGCTACGTCCATTTTGGGAAAGCGATGGCAATTCAGACATCGCCAAGTTGCTGAAACAATCGCAACGAAAAGAAACCGTTGTTGAACCGAAGCCAAATGCCGCGGATGCCGCATTCGATCGCCGCGATGGTCTCAAAGTAGTGAAGATTTCTTGCGTGCCTGAAAGGATGCTTTTCAGCGTCAATCAGTTTGTTGTCAAGGTTGGGCAGCCTTTAAAGCTCGTACTAACAAACCAGGACGCAACCGATCACAATCTTGTCATCGTAAAACCGGAAGCCTTAGCTGAAGTTGGAATGGCCGCTAATGAAATGGCCCGAGACCCTCTCAATGCGAACTCGGACTTCATCCCACCGCAAAAGCAATCGTTAATCTTGCATGCAACTCCCATGATCGGCCCCAACCGCTCTTCTCAAATAAGTGTGTTGCGAATTGAAGCACCGAAAGAACCTGGCGTGTATCCGTTTGTTTGCACGTTCCCCGGACATTGGGTGGTCATGAACGGTGTGATGGTGGTCGCTAACGACTTAGCCGATGTGGAATCGATGTTAGCCGCTAGCCAACCCAAGGTTATACGTGAGTGGCAGATGCTGGATTTCAACGATTTCAAAACCAGCGCCGGTAAACCAACCGAAAACACCCTCATTTCAGGTATGCAAGCCTTTGTCAAAGCCAGGTGCAATCAATGTCATGTGGTTGCTGGCCACGGTGTCAATTTGGGGCCGGATTTGCTTGAATCCATCAAGAAGTTACGAGGCGTTGAACTGCTTACGCAGATCGTTGAACCATCAAGCAAGATTCATGAGAAGTTTCAAACTTACAAGTTCTTGACGTTAGATGGTCAAGCGCAAACGGGGGTCATCATGGCGGAGGATGATCATGTTTACAAGATCGCGACAAACCTGTTGACTCCAAATACTCTTACTACGATTGAAAAGAGGTTAGTGGAATTCAAGGAGCCTTCTAAACTGTCTGCGATGCCGACTGGACTTGTCAATGTTCTAACACGAGAGGAGATACTCGATCTATTGATCTTTGTCGAAGCCGGAGCAAATCTTCCAGCCCATTTACAGCATGGTCATGGTGATAAGCATGATCACAAATAACGTGCTTGGTGTATTAACTCTGTTGCCCCTTGCTCTGCCAGAAGGCTGGCTGCTTCGCGACCTAGCTGTTCCGCGAGTAGATACAGTTCTTTCTTGGGGAGCAACTCATGCGAGTTAAGAGCGTGATCGGCAGCATGTTTCACTTCGATCCTTTTTTTGCCATCCGGAGAAAACACCCTAGCTAGTAGTTGGATGGTCTCGTTGTGAACAACCACATTGCATGCAAGTGGAGCAAGGCATCCTGCTCGCATGGACCGAAGCAATGACCGTTCTGCTAACACCGCGGCGTGTGATGTCGTGTGATCTAGTTGCGACACAGCCTCAATAGTTTGAGAGTCGTCGGAGCGTGTTTCTAGACCGAGGGCAGCTTGTCCGACCGCAGGAAGCATTTCATCGATTGAAAATTTCTGAGTGATTCGAGCCTGTAAGCCCAAGCGATGTAGGCCAGCAAAAGCTAGTAAAATCGCATCATACTGGCCTTCGTCTAGTTTTCGAATTCGAGTGTCGACATTTCCCCGGATATCTTTCACGATCAAGTCAGGTCGAATATGCAAGAGGCTAGCTTTTCGGCGAGGCGAGCCGGTTCCAATATTTGAGCCAATTGGCAAATCAGCTAGTCTCATTCCGTTTGAAAGAAGGCAATCGGCCGTGTCCTCACGCGGCGGGACTGACGCCAATGTCAATTCCGGGATAACTTCGGTAGGTAGATCTTTTAGGCTGTGTACCGCCAGATCGCAACGATTGTCGAGTAAAGCCCTTTGAATTTCTTTGGTAAAAACTCCTTGACCACCAGATTCACCGAGTGGCGTTGTAGAGATGTCGCCTGATGTGGTTATTTTGATGAGTTGAACCTGATGCCCAAGGGACTCTAGCGATTCCGAAATATATTCTGCCTGCCACAAAGCCAGGGCACTTTGGCGTGTGCCAAGTCGAATCAACATGCTAATCCCAATCGTAAAATTCCAACTTTAATTCGTCGTGAACGAAAAACGTGCCACATTCGATCTCGGCAATCTGCGAAATCGTGATAATATAGCGTCGAAGTTCGAAACACAGTCCCATTTGGTGTGATGCTATTCCTTAATTTACTTTTCGCCCAGGCCGACACGCCTGCGGTATCTGAAACAGCGAAAGATCTCGCCAACTCTGCGGCCCAAATCGTGCCGACGGTACCCTTGCGCCCTTGGCTGGATTTGCAAACGCTTATCTTGGCGAGCGTTGTTTTGTTAGTCCTCGCCATCGCTTCATGGGTAGCAAACTACTTGACCCGTCGATCGAGTCCATCGATCAATCCGGCCTTGGTCGAGCGATTTGCGTTACGCCTCTGGTCGTGGTGGTTGATGTTTGCAATTTTGATTGCAGGATTGTTTCTTCGAGAGGTGGGAACGATTGTCCTGTTTGGGCTGGTTTCATTTTGGGCGTTTCGAGAGTTTATTACGATGACACCAACGCGACGAGGTGACCATCGGGCCCTATTTTGGAGCTTAGTCGTCTTTACTCCGCTGCAATACGTTTTGATTGGCTTATCACCTTTGGGAATTGAATACCGAAACGGAAATAAGATCGATTTCTACGAAATCTACAGCATCATGATTCCCGTGTATGCATCCTTGTTTATTCCCGCTCGGATCGCGATGGCTGGCGATCACAAACGCTTTCTTGAACGCTCGGCCCAGATCCAGGCCGGGCTAATGATCTGTGTCTATTGCCTGTCTTTTGCACCAGCCTTGCTATATTTGCAACTCAAAACTGCAGCTGGAACGCCTTGGGCAGGAAGCAACGCCGGTTTGCTTTTCTTCTTTGTTTTGATCACTCAGATTTCAGACGTGTTCCAATGGGTCTGGGGGCGGGTTGCGAACAAACGCATCATTGCCAAAGACGTCAGCAGCTCGAGAACTTGGGAAGGGTTGGTTGGTGGTGCACTATCAACCGGAATTGTCGGCGCAATTCTTTATTGGGTTACGCCCTACACGCCATGGGAATCCGCATTCATGGCTATCGTTGTTGCGGCTCTGGGATTTGCAGGTGGGATGACGATGAGTGCGATCAAACGCGATCGCGGCGTACACGACTACGGCACATTAGTACGTGGCCATGCAGGCGTTTTGGATCGCATTGATACCCTCTGTTTTTCCGCCCCGATTTTCTATCATTTGACCCGGTTCTTTTTTACGTGAGGTAACTCCATGGCCTGGATCGATACCCACGCACATTTGGCGGACAAGTCTCTTGCCAACCAACTTGATGGCGTGCTTACGCGCGCACTACAAGCGAGTGTGACCAAAGTGATATGCGTTGCGGTGGATGCTGAAACGTGCTCTGAAGCAATTGCAATTGCTGAATCCAAGGATGCTGTTTGGGCTTCTGTT